>Ga0265330_10000558_pt1 | contig 24252 bp, 14 predicted proteins | sample 41919metaG_FD_202083 | JGI IMG/M metagenome (GOLD analysis project Ga0265330, IMG submission 202083) | Rhizosphere microbial communities from Carex aquatilis grown in University of Washington, Seatle, WA, United States - 4-19-19 metaG | ecosystem: Host-associated > Plants > Roots > Rhizosphere... | reverse complement strand
AAGTCGGACAGGTCTCCGAGTTGCTGCGTTTCCGAGGTGACCCAGTTGAACAGTGTGAGTTTGTCGGTGACCAGAATCAACCAGTGCCCGTCGGGTGAGGCGTAGACGTAGTTTGGAATGGGGGCAGACCCAAGGGACGGCAGTGGCGTCGTTGCGAGCGTGGACGGGTCAAAAAGCAGATAGCGCTCCTCTGCCGGAGCGTTCGCTGTCGCCAGCGGGCGGTCCAGGATCAGACGAGGCCCTTGGTCAGTGGCGACGATGTTCACCAAACGTGCATTGTGGGCCAGCAGTTCCGTTTCGCCGTTGGGCACCAAACGCCAGAGATCCGGTGTCTGATAGAGGGGGGGGATCCCGCAGTCATAGTAGACATCCTCGCCGACAAAGGTCACGTCATTCGGCGACTCGCACAACGACGAATACCCGCCGTCCAAGTCCCACACATCGCCGTAGTTGTCTCCATCGAGCACGCGCGTTCGCCCCGGCGACAGGCCGAATGTGGAAGACTGGGCCATAGTAGCCGCGCTCCCCAAAGAATTGGGGATCCCGCTGGCAAGGTCGATGCGGAAGACATCGAACATAGGAAACTCCTGGTTGGCTGTGCCGGGGTAGGAGAACAAGGCCGTCACCAAAAGGCGGCCTCGGATGTCGGTTCGCACTTCAAAGTCGGATGCGTCGCTTCGCGGGACCAGACATTTCTCGGTGAGCAGCCTGGCCTGGTCGAGGCGATACCCTCCCAATGCCGTGTCGGCCGGGATTTGGTACAGATCGGCCACTGTGAAAGAGACGGGGCTGCCGATGGTCTCTGCCGGACCGGTGACCAGCAAATGGGACGGGACGCCCTCGGTCTCCGAGGGCGAAAAGTGCACGCCGGTCAGGGCACGGTCAGAGAGCAGATGCTGCCCAGTGGGCGCTGCGCCCGTGGGCAGGCAACCAGCCACTGTGACCACAAGCATCGCACCGAGAGCCCGGCGCCGCCCCGACATCGCCAGGCTGACTCCGCAGAAGAGGCGTTCTATCGTCATACGGTGCAAGACTGCCCTATTCGTACAGTTCCGCGCCCACGGACCGGGACCACAGGTTTCCGCCGACGAAAAGCACCTTCCCATTCGACAACAGCGTCGCGGTGCATTCTGGCCTCGGCGCGACCAGGTTCCCGGCGGGAACAAATGTCCCGGCAGTTGGGACGTACAGCTCCGCGCTCGGAGGAAAATAGAAATCCCGATCGCCATCTTCTCCGCCGGCCACGAGCACCTGGCCGCTTGGCAACAATGTTGCCGTGTGACCAGCCCGTAGCACGGCCATGCTGCCGCTGGCGATGAATCTGCCGACCGCCGGGTCGTACAGCTCTGTGCTTGCGAGCAGGTGGCCGCCCAGGTCCCCCTGTCCACCGGCCATAAGCACCTGCCCGCTCTGCAAGAGGGTTGCGGAATGAGCCCGCCTTGCCGCGGTCATGCTGCCGGTCGCGGTGAATGTCCCGGTCGCTGGGTCGTAGAGTTCGGCGCTCGCGAGCGGTTTGCCGCCGCCTCCACCAGCGACCAGGACCTTCCCACTTGGCAACAGGGTCGCTGTGTGACCCCATCTGGCCGCGCTCATGCCGCCGGTGGCGGTGAAGGTCGCCGTCGCTGAATCATAGAGTTCGGCGCTGGCGAGATCTCCGTCGTCGCCGGTCCCACCGACCACAAGGACTTTTCCACCTGCCAACAAGCTTGCCGTGTGGGAATACCGAGCGGCGGTCATCGTGCCCGTGGCCGTGAATGTCCCGGTGGCTGGGTCGTACAGCTCTGCGCTGGCGAGGGCGCGAAGAAATCCGTCGCCACCCGCTATGAGCACCTGCCCATTGTCCAAGAGTGTCGCGCTGTGGTTCCACCTGCCCACTGTCATCATGCCCGTAATGGTGAATGTCCCGGCTGCTGGGTCGTAAAGCTCTGCGCCTTCGTAGGGCTCATTGTTCGTCCCGCCAACGACCAGCACCTGCCCACTGGTCAACAACGTCGCCGTGGGATTCCATCTGGGCACGGCCATATCGCCCGTGGCTACGAAGACCCCTCCGTCAGGTGCGGCGGCGGCGGGGCCGGGGGCGGCATCAGCGCTGCCGCGTGCGCTCCCTGCGTCCACGGGAGGCGCCTCGCAGGCACACACCGCGACGGTTTGCTCCGATGTGCACGCCCGTACGCCACGCAAGCCGGCCGGGCACGCGCAGTCGACGTCGGCACCGGGAACGCAGGTGGAACTCTGTCCCCCGCTGCTGCAACCGCCCAAGGCCATCAGCAGGCCCGGAAGCACGAGGCGCGGCCTTAGAACCATTAGGATGCATTTCTACCACAGAGAGTGCGACGGGCGGCGCTCGGAAAGCCCGCGCGCCCCAGAGGCATTGACCGGATCTCCTCAATCCGGCTTGCGGGTCGCGTGTCGCGAGAGCGTGGGCGTGAGCGAGTTCGTGGGCGTCCTGCGGGAAGACGGGGAGCGTGTCGCGGGCCGCTCACCCCATCGGGTCTTCGGAACGGACAGCCCGCCTGCGCGGGTTCCACGCAGCCCGCGATCCGCGGGCCGGCCCTGGCGGCTGGCCCGCAATTTGGCACGCTCAAGCTACTGCACGGTCAGATCGGCCTCGGCGCTCTTGTCCACCGACGATCCGCCGACCATCAGGTGTACCGTGCCCGGCTGCACAGTGAAGGCTTTCGCGGTGGCGTCCCAATACGACAATTGATCCCGCGTCAGGGTCAGGTCGACGGTCTTGGTTTCCCCACCCGCCAATGTGACGCGCCTAAATCCGCGCAGTTGTTTGGTCGGTCGCGGCACCCCGGTGGTGGTGGGGTAGCTGACGTAAAGTTGAACGACCTCGTCGCCCGCGCGGGTTCCGGAGTTGGTCACGTCCACACTGACAGTGACCGATCCACCCTGCGCCAGGGTCGCGGCACTCAGACGCAAAGCCGAATAGGTGAATGTCGTGTAGCTCAAACCGAAGCCGAACGGATAAAGCGGCGTGCCCTGGAAATACATATAGGTCCGCCCCTTGCGAATGTCGTAGTCGCCCTTGGCGGGTATGTCGGTCAAGGCCTTGTACCAGGTTACCGAAGTCCGGCCAGCCGGGTTGTAGGCGCCGAACAGTACGTCGGCCAGACCGTTGCCCAGTTCCTGACTTGAGTGGGTCAGGTGGACAATGGCCGGCACGTTATCTTGCACCCAGGTCACCGCCTGCGAGAAACTCGACACGAGCACCACAATCGTGCGTTTGTTTGCCGCGAACACCTGCTGGATCAGCGTCAACTGCTCGGGCTTGAGATCAATCGAAATGCGGTCCACGGCCTCTTTGCTGTCATTGGGACTGGGGCAAGTCGCCCAGGCGGTGGTGCCGCAGGTTGGATGATTCCCGACCACAACAATGGCGGCGTCCGAGCTGGTGGCCAGACTGACCGCCTGGCCCGTGCTATTGTCGAGCGCATACTGGACGTTGACGCCGGTGCCAACCGCGGCCTTGATTCCAGCCAGCGCGCTGACGGTATAGGGCGGCTTGCCACCGTACCAGTCCGAGGCCACCAGGTCGGCATTGGGACCGATCACAGCCAGGGATTTCAGTGTGGACTTGTCGAGCGGCAGTAGATTTCCATCGTTCTTCAGCAACACAATAGATTTCTGGGTCACCAGCCGCGCCAGCGCCTTTGACGTGTCGCTGGTCCAGGGTGTCGATGTTCCGTCGACCGTCGCGTAGGGGACCTTGGCCGGCGGATCAAACTCACCCAGCCGAAAACGCATGCGGAAGTTGCCGGCCAGCGCAGCGTCCATATCGGCCTTGGTTAATTTCCCGTCGGTGTAGGCCTTCGACATGGAGGCGGCATCCCCGGCCAGCATGACAGCGGTGCCCGCCTTGACGACGCCTGCAGCCGCATCTTCCAGGGTCGGGAAATACTTGTAGCTTTGGTACGCCGCCTGCATGGCGCCTGCATCGGTGCAGATCATGCCGTCGAATCCCCATTCGCCGATTACAGTGCTCTTGATGACCGGCGAGGCCACGGCCGGGGCTCCGTTGACCGCATTGTAGGACGTCATGAACGACTGCCCTCTTGCATTCACAATCGTTTCGTAGAAGGGAACCAAATAGTATTCGCGCAGGTTCCGGTCATCCACAATCACATTGTTGCTGCCACGCTTTTCCTCCTGATTGTAGACAAAGAAGTGCTTCATGGTCGCGGCGGTTTGCACGTAGAACGGGTCATTCCCCTGCAGGCCACGCACCAGGGCCTTGGCCAATTCGCCAACCAGGTACGGGTCCTCGCCCAGACTTTCCTCGGCGCGGCCCGCGCGCGGATCGCGCGACAGGTCCACCACGGGCGCGCGCAGGGCCAGGCCCGAGTGCGTCCCGTTGTATGTCGTCCCGGCGTATTTCTTGTTGTAGACGCGGGCCTCGTTGCTCACCTGGGCAAATGCCTGAGTGAGCACATCAGGATCCCAGGTCTCGCCCAGACCTGACGGCTGCGGGAACTGCGTCGACAGTATGGCCGGCTCCTGAGAGGCCCAGCCCAGCCCGTGGATGCCTTCGGTAAACGTCGTGAAGGCCGCGATGTTCAGTCGAGAAATCGCGGGCTGGTGCTCAGTGAGCAGCGACACTTTTTCTTGGTCAGTCAGCAGGCTCAACAGATTGGTTACGCGATCCTCAAGCGCCAGGCAGGGATTGAGGTATGGATTGGCGTAGGTGCCGGTGGCCACGCACGGTGCCGCCGATGATCCGCCAGCCCCGCTGCCACCCGCTGCCGTGCCGCCCTTGCCCGCGCCGCCAGCCGCAGCGCCGCCAGCCGCAGCGCCGCCAGTGACTTTCCCGCCTGCGCCCGAGCCGCCCATTCCCACCGAAGTGCCGCCCGCGCTGAGAATGCCGCCAGCGCTGCTGCCACCCGATCGAGTCGAGCTGCCGCCGGTCAGGTTGCCGCCCGTGGCTACGCCGCCACTGGCTAGAACCCCGCCAGTCATGCTGGCTCCGCCGGTTGCAAGCACGCCCCCTGCACCGGATGCCCCACCGCTCGATACCACCCCGCCCGTGACTGCGCGGCCCCCGCTCATCGTGGCTCCCCCTGCGCTTGCCGGCGATGTCACGCCCCCTGCACCGCTTCCACCACTCGACGGACCGCCACCCGTGCTTCCCAGGCCAGCGTCATTCGCCCCGGAGCTGCTACACCCCAGGGCAAAAAGAACTGCCGCGATCGTCGTGCCGACTCTCAGACCAGTCGTGGTTCCGTGCGCTTGGGACATGTTCTCTCCTCTTCGCCTGATACAGTGACAGCTGGAGGCGATTTCGGTTCTTTTGCGCCTGGGAATTTCCATGACGCGCGAGTGAATCGGCGTCCTTGAAGCCTGTCGCCCGATGCGGAGGTGGCTGCTATAAGGAGGCGCGACATGGAATCTCTGCGCATCGACGCTCTGGTCATTGGCGCTGGCCCCGGTGGCTATACGGCCGGCATTCGGCTCGGGCAACTGGGCAAGAAGGCATTGGTCGTGGAACGGGACAAGGCCGGCGGGGTGTGCCTGAACGTGGGTTGCATCCCATCCAAGGCGCTCATCAACGCGGCTAAGCTGTACGAGAAGCTCGGGCACGGGGCGGACATGGGCATTCTGGCCGACAACCTGCGGGTGGACATGGCCAAGCTGCAGTCGTGGAAAGACGGCGTGGTGGGCAAGCTTTCAACCGGCGTGCGCCAGTTGCTGAAAGCCAATGGCTGCGACTGGCGCAGCGGAAACGCGCGCCTGTTGGCGCCGGGGAAGGTGGAAATCCAGGGCAGTGGATCTGATACCGACAAGACAACCCAGGTGGAGGCCGCACATATCGTGATCGCGACTGGCGCGCGGCCGGTGCAGATTCCGGGCTTCGCCTTTGACGGCAAGCGCGTGCTCGATTCCACCGGCGCGCTCGCCCTGACCGAGGTGCCGCGCCGCCTGGTGGTGATCGGCGCGGGCTACATCGGCATGGAAATAGGCACACTCTTCGCCAAGCTGGGCAGTCAAGTGACCTTTGTCGAGGCGTTGCCGGCCATTCTGTCGGGCAGTGAGCCCGATTGTGTGCAGGTGGTGGCGCGCAAGGCGAAGCAACTGGGCATGGAAATCCTGGTCGACGCCAAGGCCAGCAGCTGGTCGGAACAGGGCGACCGCGCGGTGGTGACGGTGGTGACGGCAGCCGGCGAACGGCAACTCGATGCCGACAAGATCCTGGTCGCCGTGGGCCGCCTACCCAACAGTGAGGATTTGGGATTGCAAGCCGCAGGCGTGCACGTGGAACGTGGCTTCATCCCGGTCGACAGCAAGATGCGCACGAATGTCCCCGGCATCTACGCCATTGGTGACGTCGTCGGACCGCCGATGCTTGCCCACAAGGCCTCGCGCCAGGCCGAAGTGGTGGCCGAGGTCATCGCGGGCCGCGCCGCTGAAATGGACGCGCAAGTCATTCCATCGGTCGTATTCACCGATCCCGAAATCGCGTCCGCGGGCATGGGCGCTGGCGAGGCCGAAAAGCGCGGCCTGCAGATCACGCTCGGCAAGTTCCCCCTGGTTGCGCTTGGCCGGGCCATTGCCAATCACGACACTGACGGTTTCGTCAAAGTTGTTATCGAAAAGGGCAATCGCAAACTGCTCGGGATTCATATTGTGGCCAACGGCGCTGGCGATCTGATCGCTGAGGCGGCATTGGCCATTGAGATGGGCGCCCTGGCCGGCGATATTGCCGGCACCATTCACGCCCACCCCACCCTGCCCGAGGCCATCATGGAGGCTGCCAAAGCCGCCCTGGGCGAGGCCATTCACATTCAGAATCGGAGGTAAACCATGCGCGTGCTCGTCACCGGCGGCGCCGGCTATATTGGATCCCACACAGTGGCGCTCTTGCGGGCGCGTGGGGATTTCGTTGTGGTGCTCGACAGTCTGGAACTCGGGCATCGCGAGTCGATTGGCGACACACCCTTGGTGGTCGGCCGCACGCAAGACCAAGCCCTGGTCAAACAAGTGATTGGCGATCACAAACTGGAGGCCGTGATTCACTTTGCCGCCTACAAAGCGGCCGGCGAATCCATGCACAATCCCGCCAAGTATTTCGACAACAACGTGTCGGGCTCACTGTCGCTGTTGCAGGCGACCCAACAGGCCGGCGTGCGGCGTTTCGTGTTTTCGTCGACCGCGGCGGTGTACGGCACGCCCCAATCCCTGCCCGTGGCCGAGGACGCGCCCCTGCACCCGGAAAACCCCTACGGCGAAAGCAAGCTGTTGGTCGAGCGCATGATGGGCTGGTTTGACACCTGCCACGGCCTGCGCGGGGTGGCCCTGCGCTACTTCAATGCCGCGGGCGCCGCGCTCGATGCCAGCAACGGCGAGGATCCGCGCTTTGTGCAGAATCTGATTCCCCTGGTCATGAACGCGGCCACGGGACGGGCGGCCAAAATCTCAGTCTTCGGCACTGACTATCCCACGCCCGACGGCACCGCGATTCGCGACTACATCCACGTGTTGGATCTGGCCGACGCCCATGCCCGCGCCCTCGATTTTCTGGCCGCCCACAATCGGTCGGAAGTCTTCAACCTGGGCACAGGCAAGGGCGCGTCGGTTTTCGAAGTCCTGCAGGAATCCCGACGCGCCAGTGGCGTGAACATTGTCGCCGAAATCACCGCCCGCCGCCCGGGCGATCCTACTGCCGTGTGGGCTGACAACCGCAAAGCCTGCACAGGGCTCGGCTGGCAGCCACAATACGGATTGCGCGAAATCGTGGAAACCGCCTGGGCCTGGCACAGGCGGCGGCCGGATGGATTTTCTTCGGCCGTCAAGTAGGCGCGCCAGGCGCGACCTGTGGGTCTATACTTGCCCGTGCAGATGGCCGCCAAGAGATCTCTCGCCCGACGCGTTTCGCGGATATTCCGCGCAGGCACGCGTCCGCCCGAGGACGACCTTGTGCCTGGAACCGCTGCCGAGCGCATGGAGATGATTTGGCCACTGACGCTTGATGCGTGGTCCTTCCTCGGAGAAACGATTGAACCGCGACTACAACGACATATTGTCCGCATTGTCCGCGGAGGACGCTGAATTCCTGGTCGTCGGCGCCTATGCGGTTGGCACGCATGGCATTCCCCGCGCGACTGGCGACATCGATATTTGGGTGCGGCCAACCCGCGAGAACGCGAGACGAGTCATGCGGGCATTGAAACGTTTCGGCGCAGCATTGCTTGACCTGACCGAAGATGACCTCGCGACGGCCGATACGGTTTTCCAAATGGGCGTGGCGCCAAGTCGCATCGATCTGATGACGGGGATTAGCGGCGTGACCTTTGACCAGGCATGGCCGTCGCGTGTGACGGTCGCAATCGAGGGTCTCGCCGTTCCGGTAATTGGACGCGACGAGCTTCTCCGCAACAAGATTGCTTCCGGTCGCCCGAAGGATCTCGCTGACCTGGCCGCACTTGGGGCACCGCCGGCATCCAAGAAACCGTCGCCGAACAGGTCGGGGCGCGGCCGGCCGCCACGGTAAGCTTGGAAGCGTCCCGGCCTTTGTCTAGTCGCGTAGGGAGCCCGCCGGCTTCGCCGGCGGCGCACCATCGCGGGAGGGCATGGGAACCCTTTCAGGGTTCCCATCTCAAATGGCTAACAGCTAACAGCTATTTCTTCTTGATCGAAATGAGCTCGATATCAAAAACCAACATTCCCGCCGGCATGCCGGGGTGCGGGGGCGGATCGCCGTAGGCCAGGGTGGCCGGGATCCAGAAGCGCGTCTTCTCGCCCTCGACCATCAAGGGCACGCCCTCGGTCCAACCCTTGATCACGCCGTTGAGCGGGAATTCCGCGGGCTGGCCGCGCTGAACCGAGCTGTCGAACATCTTGCCGTCGGTCTGCCAGCCAGTGTAGTGGCAGGTCACGGTGTCCGTCGCCGTGGGGTGGACCTTGCCCTTGCCCTTTTGCAAAACCTTGTAGGCGAGCCCTGACTTGGTCTTCTTCGCGTCCTTGGGCGGGGCGGCCACGTCCGAGGGAACCGCCGGCGGCTTGATGCCCGCGGTGATGCCGAGCAGCTCGACATCGAAGACCAAGGTGCCCGACGGGCCGCCCGGACGCCGTGGGGTATCACCGTAGGCCAGATTGCCCGGAATCCAGAAGCGCCGCTTCTCGCCCACCACCATCAGTTGCAGGCCTTCGGTCCAGCCCTTGATCACGCCGTTGAGCGGGAACTCCGCCGGCTGGCCGCGCTGGACAGAGCTGTCGAACATCTTGCCGTCGGTCATCCAGCCCGTGTAGTGAACCTTGACCTTGTCCCAGGCATTGGGCTTCTCGGTGCCGGTGCCTTTCTGCAGAACCTTGGAAGCCAGGCCGCTCGCCGTCTTCTCTGCGTCGGCAGGGGCCGCGGCCACATCAGCCGGTGCTGGGATCTGCGCCGGTTCCGGGGCCGGGGCTGGCTTGGCAGCCGGGGGCGGCGGAGGCGGCGGAGGCGGGGCTTTCTTCTCTTCTTGCTTGCACGCAAGCGTGGAAAAGGCAACGAACAGGGCCAGAAGGGTGGTTTTTCGCATGGCAGGCACTCTTGTCATGATCCTGCCAGGTGTCAACCCCCTGTCGGAATGTCGCTGCGCATCGATCCAAACCATGTACACGCGATGGAGCCCGACGTCATTGCAGGACCCAACGGCCTTCACCAGTTTAGGCGAAGCGAAGGCGGGGGTTGACCTATTTCACAGAGTCGCTGCCCCTCCTTAGACACAAGGGGGCTTCCATGAACCGCAAAGGCGCCTTTTCGACCGTTCTTCTCTCAGCGACGCTCGTCGCTTCTGCTTGCTCAACCAGTTCGTCGGGATCGGGATCCGGAGGCACCGCAGATACCGGCGGTGGCACGCAGAATTCTGGGGGCTCGACGACGAGCGGGGGTTCCGGCGGACAGACGACACCTGGCTCCGGAGGAAATCTTTCGGGCGGTCAGACCGCGCCGGCTTCTGGCGGCAACGCCACCGGCGGTCAGGCGGGCCATGGCAGCGGTGGCGTGGCCACCGGCGGTCAGGCGGGCCGAGCCACCGGCGGCGTGGCCACGGGCGGCGTAGCCACCGGCGGTCAGACGAGCCCGATCACCGGCGGGGTGGCTTCCTCGGGCGGCCAGGCCGCTTCGAACCCGGGTGGCGGTGGTAGCGGCGCAGGGGGCTTCACCCCATCCACGGGCAGCCAAGGGGGATCCGTTGCTGCGGGCGAAGGCGAGTTCAGCATGGATCCCGGCTGGAAGTTCATCAAGCAGGACGCAACCGGCGCCCAGGCCACAAGCTTCAGCGAGACAGGTTGGGATCCGGTCAGCACGCCGCACACCTACAACGATATTGATGCCTTCAGAGGCTACACCTCCCACAGTGGCGGGGACCACGGAACCTACAAAGGGCCAGCCTGGTACCGCAAGCATTTCAAGATTCCGACTGCGTACCAGAACAACAAGATCATTATCGAATTCGAGCGCATCCGGCAAAGCGCCAGCTTCTACATCAATGGAACCGCTGTCGGCACCTACGCCGACGGCGTCACCCCTTGCGGTATCGATGTCACCGGCAAAGTCACTTTCGGAGACACCGAAAACGTTCTCGCGGTTCGCGTCGACAGCGGCAGCAGTGGCGGCTTCTACTGGAACGCAAATGCGACCAACCCGACCTTCGGCGGATTGGTGGGACACGTCTGGCTGCACATGCCAGGCAAGATCTATCAAACCTATCCACTGTTCATCAATCTACAGACCTCAGGCACCTACATTTACGGAACGAACTACACCAATATCACCAACAACACGCCCAAGGGTGACACAGGCGATTTTACCCTGAACGCGGAGGCCGAGGTGGCCAACGAATCCGGGAGCGCGGCGAGCGCTACCTTGGGCGTCAAGGTGATCGATCCAGCCGACGGTTCCACCGTCACGACATTCTCAGGTTCCGCCACCTCGCTGTCCACCACGGCCGCCACCGTGCTCAAGGCCAGTGGGCCGCTGACCGGGGCCAAGTTGTGGAGCGACCTTTTCCCCAATCTCTACACGGTCGTCACCACGCTGACTGTGGGCGGAACCGTGGTCAACCAACGCACGACTGTCACCGGGTTCCGTAAGGTCGAATTCAAGGGAGGCGCAGGCACGGGCGGCGTCTATGTCAATGGCCGCTTTGTCTATCTTCTCGGATTCGCCCAGCGCTCGACCAATGAATGGGCCGGACCGGGCCAGGCCGTGCCGGACTGGATGCACGACTATACGGCCAATCTGATAAGGGGCGCCAATAGCAACTACATTCGCTGGATGCACGTGGCCCCACAGAAAGTCGACGTCGAGTCCTGTGATAGATACGGCGTGATCAACATTGCGCCAGCCGGTGACAAGGAGACGACCAATCCGACGGATGCGCAATGGCAACTGAGAATGGCGGTCATGAAACCCATCATGATCTACCTGAGAAACAACCCCAGCGTGTTCTTCTACGAGGCCGGTAACGCCGCCGTGTCCGCTGCCCAGATGCAGGACCTGAAGACCCTTAGAGACACATGGGATCCAAACGGCGGCCGCGGCGTGGGTGACCGCACCATGAGCGACACTGGTGGAATAGCCTCTTCCGATTGGTTCGGCGTGATGATCGGCTCGGGATATCAAGACGCCTATCGGGACAAGGGGCCGATCATTGAAGTGGAGGATTATCGCGACGAGGCGATGCGTGGCATCTGGGACGACTTCTCGCCCCCGCACGTGGGCGGGTTCATTCCAGGGGCCACCGACACCTATAACGAGACATCGGAAAGCTTCACCACTGGGCAGGTCGCCCGGATCAATAGCTATTTGATCACCAACACAATCCGAAACACGTCGGCAGGAAATTCCAAGTACTCAGCCTACGGCTCGATCTATTTCTCGGACTCCGATGCCGACGGGCGTGAGCAGAGCAGCTGCGTCTGTCGCGTGAGTGGCAAGGTCGACGCCAACCGCATTCCCAAAGAGGCCTACTACACCTTCCGTGTGGCCGGTAACACCCAGCCTGATATTCACATCATCGGGCACTGGAGCTATCCGGCGGGCACCACCAAAACCATGTACGTGGTGGCCAACAACGTCGCGTCGGTGGACCTGCTGGTCAACGGCAAGTCGCAGGGAAAGGTGACAAAGGCCACCAACGGCTATCAGTACAATTTCGCGAGCGTTGCTTTTGCCTCGGGCACCATCCAGGCCGTGGGCTACGACGCCAGCGGCAAGCAAGTTTGCGAGCACACACTGAAGACCGCTGGGGCGGCGACCGCCGTCAAGCTGACCCCGATAGTTGGCCCCAATGGTCTGCAGGCGGATGGGGCAGACTTCGCCATGTTCGACGTTGAGGTGGTGGACGCGACCGGACTGCGGGTTCCCACCACCACCGGCCCCACCACCAAGGCGACGGACAACCAACCCACCGGCGAGCCCAAGATTACCTTCACCGTGACCGGGCCCGGCACCTGGCGCGGTGGGGTCAACGAAGGCATGCTCAATTCGACCAACAACCTCACCCTGTACACCGAGGGCGGAATCAATCGCGTGTTCATTCGTTCGCAACAGACCGCCGGAGACATCACCCTGACCGCCGACAGCCCAGGCCTAGCTGGGGCCAAGGTCACAGTGACTTCCAAGGCGGTCAATGTGGTGAACGGGCTTCTGTAGATCTCCTACTAGCGCGTCAGCATTCTCCCCCGAACCTTAGTGTTGTTTGCGGGCGGGGTCGCAGCGGCCCTGCCCGACCGGTGCCGCTCAAGACTTGTGGAAGAGCGCCGATTCTCAGTATATGCGGGCCAGGTATGGACCGTTGCCAGCTCATATGCGCGGGGCACCGGGCAAAGCAGCGCCTTCGGTCGCCCGGCGTCTCGTGACAGACCCCGACGGCCCTTGCGTGGGCGAGCAAGCTCTCGGCATCCTGCCTCGCAAAGCCGGTCTGCAACGCAATCCGCAATGCCAATGGACATGACCGATGGTAGATGCTCTCGGGTCGTGCCTGGGCTAGGGACTTCGCAGTCGTCTCTTGTTGGAGCAGGTTGCGTGTGCTTGCTCCGTCCTGCCAGCACCGATCGGCCAATCCGGCGAGGCAAAGCCAGTGTCCGGGAGTAGACCGCGCCGACCCCGGCGCAAGCGCCTTGCAGCGAAGCTCGCCGCGCTGGCGATCGTTCCCTTCGGACTGCTGAGCGCGCTCCTGCTTTGGGGGCTCACCTATCAGTTTGAACATCTCTCCGACGCGTTCATCGGCAGCCAGCAGTCCGAGCTGTCGAGGAGCATGGTGCAAGAGCTGGATGGGAAGGTGCGCGTTGCCCATGATTTGCTGGGCGCCTGCGCCGGTCACTTTGCCGCGCAGCCCGCCGATCCCGCCAGCATCCAGGCGTGGCTGGAACGGCAGGATCACCTGTTGCCCAGTTTTGACCAGGGATTGCAGGTCAGCGACCTGCAGCACCACGTGATCGCCAGTGTGGGTCCAATCAGAAACAGGCCGCCCGACGACCAAAATTTTGTGTTTCCAATGAGCGAGCCCAATCGCCTTGTCTCATTGCCGTTCGAGTCTCGCTCGATCCCCGGACACCCCGCGGTGGCGCAGACTGTTCCCATCCTCTCCCATGGGCAAATCTGGGGGTATCTGTCGGGCGCCTTTGATCTGAGCGGGCCGCGCTATCTCGGATCTCACCCGGACGCACGACTCGGGAGCGAAGGCTACTTCTCCCTGACCGCGCCGAATCGCGTTCTCATCATGCATCGCGATCCCAAGCGCGTGCTGAAATTCGGGGGTGGCGTGGGGTCCAACCCCGCCATCGATCGCGGGTTCGATGGATATGAAGGATGGATGCACACCACGACCGTGGCTGGCCTGCCCATGATTACGGCGGTCAGGATGGTGCCTTCCGCGGGGTGGCTCCTGGCGGTGAACTTCCCCAGGCGGATCGCCGAGGCGCCGTTTGAAAGCGCCCGTCGCAACTTGCTGCTCGCCGTGGTCATTGGGACGATGGCCCTGCTCGCCCTGGTGCTGGCCATGTCGAGGAGGCTGACCAAACCGCTGGTGGACATGACCCATCAGGTGGAGGCCCTGACCAAGGGCGAGGGGAACGTGGTGCAGATCCCGGTGACGTCTTACGACGAGCTGGGACGCCTATCAGAGGCTTTCAATCGGCTGGCGAAAGAACGCAGTCAGGCCGAGGGCGCCTTGCGCGCCAGTGAAGAACGATTTCGCCTGGCTTTTCGAACCAGCCCGGAGGCGATGACTATGTCGCGCCTTGACGACGGGGTTCTGGTGGCGGTCAACGAGAGTTTCGAGAGACTCTTTCAGGTCTGCGAGGCAGACGCCCTCGGACACAGTCTGGCCGACCTTCACCTGCTGATCCCGCCCATCGACAATCTGCGCGACTGGCCCGTCGAGTCGCTCCGTGACATCGAGGTCCAGGTGATAACCGCCAAGGGACGGAAAGTCGACCTGTCGGTTTCCTGCGCAATCGTCAAGATTGCTGGCGAGCCGCACGTCCTCGCCGTGTGTCGCGACGTCACGGCCCTGCGTGCAGCCGACGCGGAACGCGAGCGTCTGACCCTGGCCTTGCAGCGCAGTGAAGCCCGCCATCGGCTGGTGGTGCGCAATGTGCCGGTCGTACAGTGGGCGCTCGACAACGATGGGCGATTCACCCTGGCCGAGGGACGCGGTCTGGTGGTCTTTGGTTTCAACTCAGACGAGATTGTCCGGGCCAATCTCTTCACGCTGTTCCGGGACAATGCCCAGGTTCTCGAATACTTCGCCCAGGCCAAACAGGGACAGGTGGTGTCAGGGAGCTTCGACTACGGCGCTTCGGTCTTCGATAGTCATTGGGGGCCCCTGCGTGATGAATCGGGCAGCATTGTCGGCGTGACGGCCATTGCATGGGACGTGACAGAGCGCCGTCAGGCCGAACGCGCCCAGAAAGAGACCGAAACGCGCTTTGGCCTCCTCGAACGTCTGGCCGCCACCGGCCGGTTGGCCGCGGGGGTGGCCCATGAGATCAACAACCCGCTCACCTACGTGATCGCGAACCTCAAAGAAGTAAGGTCGAGGCTGCCGCCCGGGGCGGCGTCAGAGGAACTTCTCCGGTGTATCGAGGAGGCGACCGATGGGGCGGTGCGGGTGGCCGCCATTGTGCGCGACCTGCGCGTGTTTGCCCGCGGCCCCGCGGAGGGCCAGACCCGTTGCGATCCGGTGAAAGTGGCCGAGTCAGCGGCGACCTTGGCGTGGAACCAGATTCGTCACCGCGCGACCCTGCAGCGGGACCTGCAACCGACTCCCAACGCAGCCATATCCGACGGACGCTTGGCCCAGGTCCTGGTCAATCTACTGATGAATGCCTGTCTGGCCATCCCTGAAGGCAAACTCAATGAGCATTTCATTCGCCTTTCTGTGCGGCACCTGGCCCCGTGGATTGTCATTGAAGTGACCGATAGTGGGGTTGGAATGGGCGCCGAAACCCTGGCCCATCTCTTTGAGCCCTTCTTCACCACGCGAGAGCCCGGCGAGGGGATGGGGTTGGGCCTGGCCTTGTGCCACACCATCGTGACGGAAGCCGGGGGCACCATCGAGGCGGAAAGCACACTGGGACAAGGGACCAGTCTGCGCCTCAGGTTGCCAGAGGCCACTGCTGGCGAAGTGACGAATGCGACGGCTGTCCCCAACCAAACCCACACTCCAGACAATCGACGCCTGCATCTGCTGGTTATTGATGACGATCCACTCGTCGGTCGCGCGGTGGCGCGGCAGCTGCGCGAGCACGACGTGGTGGTCGAGACTCGTTCCCAGTCGGCCCTCGAACGTCTGCGGTCGGGCGAGTTCTTCGATGCCATCCTGTGCGACCTCATGATGCCGGAACTGTCCGGCATCCAACTCTACCAGCGCCTGCGCCGAGAACGGCCGGAGGTGACCGACCGGATGCTGTTCATGTCAGGCGGTGCCTTCGGCGAGGAAGCAGAGGCCTTTGTTCATCAGATGGGAACCCGGGTTTTCGAGAAACCCTGGGATTTGCCCGTGGTGTCGCGACGCCTGCGTGAAGTGGCGGAAACCACCAGACCCGCAGCGCCAGCGTAGGACAAAGAAGTTGTGGCCCCCGGGCTGTCGGAGCTACCCTCTGTGCGTTTTCGCAGAGTGCTTGTGAAAGAAAGCAGAACAGGAGATCACATGGAAAGTCTACGAGGTTTCTCCCTGACTGTACTGTCCGCAGGTTTGCTGACGTTGCTCGCGAGCTGCGGCCACGCGCCCGAGCCCGCACCCGCGGCCCCGGCGCCTGCAGTGGCACCCGCAGCGCCGCCGCCAGCCCCCGCGCCGCCCGCGCCGGCCGAACCCGCGGCCGCCCCAGCGCCCGATGAGCCCAAGGCACCGCCAGCGCTGGCCGCTGCCGCCTGGAATGCGCCCGAGTCCATGCTGTGGGATCCCGAGCAAGACGTGTACTTCGTCAGCAACATCAACGGCAATCCGAGTGACGCCGACAAGAACGGCTTCATTGCCAAGGTGGGGCCGGACGGCAAGCCGCTTGAGCTCAAGTGGGTGGACGGCAGCAAGCAGGACACCGAGTTGTCAGCGCCCAAGGGCATGGCCATCATCGGCGACATCCTCTACGTGGCGGATCTGACCGTGGTTCGCAAGTTCGACCGCAAGACCGGCAAAGCCAAGGGCAAGATCAGCGTGGCCAAGTCGGTCTTTCTCAACGACCTCTCGGTCTCACCGGACGGAAAGACCCTGTACGTCTCGGACAGTGGCGTGAAGGCCGGGCCCAACGGTTTCGCCAGCACGGGCGACGATGCGGTCTACGCCATCGACGTGAAAAAGGGAAAGGTCAAGACGCTGATCAAAGACAAGGGATTGCACGCCCCCAACGGACTGCTCGCGGACGACCAGGGCGTCTGGGTGGTGACGATGAACGCCAACGAGCTCTTCCACGTCAACGGCAAGGGCGAAAAGGGCCCGCTTACGACGTTGCCCAAGGCCGGGCTCGACGGCATTGTCAAGCTTGCTGACGGATCTCTGCTCATCTCCAGTTGGGAAGGCGCGGCCGTATTCCGCGGTCTGCCAGGCGGCGAATTCACAGAACTGATCGCCAACGTTCCCTCACCCGCGGACATTGGCCTCGACAGCAAACGCAGTGTTCTGCTCATCCCAAGGTTGATGGCCTCGACCGTCGAAATCCGCCCCTTGCCCGCCTTGGCGCCACTGGCTCCAGTTCCTGCGACAAAACCGTAGCCCTGGAATCGCGCGCAGACATGATCCTTCTGCGCTATCCTATTGGTCTATGGGTGACGGCGAGAAAAGCCTTCCTTCTCTCGATCCGACGATGCTGGTACCCAACGCTGCCGAGGCCGAGACCAGCATCTCGGCCGATGAGTTGGAAGGCACGAAGCTCAAGCACTTCCAGGTCATCCGCCTGCTCGGTCGCGGGGGCATGGGCGCGGTCTACTATGGCAATGACACGTCGCTGGAACGCCCAGTGGCCATCAAGGTCCTGGCGCCAGAATTTGCCGATGATCCAGAGGTGGTCACGCGCTTCGAGCGCGAGGCGCGCGCGCAGGCCCGGCTGCGCCATCCCAACGTCGCGCAGATCTACTTCATCGGCGAGGACCGCGGTTTTCACTTCTTCGTGATGGAGCACCTGGAAGGCCCTGGGCTGGACACGCTCTTGGCACAACCGGAGCCCTTGCCCTGGGCCAAGGCGCTGGAATACACCATTGCGGCCGCGCGCGGGCTACGCGCTGCCTCTGCCCAGGGCTTCGTTCATCGCGACGTCAAGCCGTCGAACTTGATGCTCGATAGCGAGGCCGTCGTCAAGATTCTCGACTTCGGGTTGGTCAAGAGCATGCACGACGACTCGCAGCTCACGCGCGACGGCGCCATCATCGGCTCGCCGCTCTACATGTCACCGGAGCAGGGACGCGGCAGCGCGGTCGACCTTCGCTCGGATATGTATTCGCTCGGCTGCGCGCTTTACCACATGCTGTGCAGCCGGCCACCCTTTACTGGCCCCTCGCCCGTCGGCGTAATCTCGATGCACGTGACCGACACCGCCGAGCCGGTGCGCATCATCAATCCAGCCGTGCCCGAGGTGCTGGCCGGCATCGTCGAGCGCATGATGGCCAAGGAACCTGCGGCCCGCTATGCCAACTATGACGATCTGCTGGCCGCGCTGGAGTCGGCGCGGGCCGAACGTCGCGAATTGTCCGGTTTTCTCACGCGCGGGATTGCGCTGGCCATCGATGTGATTCCGCTGGCCGTGATCGGGTACTTCGCCGGCGTGTGGGTGGCGCCGGTTGCGTTCGCCTACTTTCTGCTTTTCCACCGCCTGCTCGGGCAAACCCCGGGCAAGTGGCTGCTCGGCATCCGGGTGGAAGATGCGACGGGCGGCCGCATTTCGTGGAAAGCGGCCGTGATTCGCCTGCTGGTCTTTGCCTGGGGCCCGCTGGCTTGGACGGTGCTGGCCGCGATCGTCTATCTCCTGCACCGGGATGACCGGGTGGCCTTTCGCATGGCCAGCCTGACCTGGTCACAGCTCGCCTTGCCAGCGCTGTACATCGCGCTGGCAACGGTGATTCTGGTGGCGTACCTGGCGGGATTTTTCCTGGTGCCGTTTCATCCCCGGCGGCTGGCCCTACACGACATCCTGGCGCGAACCCAGGTGCGCCTCAAGGCGCGGCCGCCGGCCGCACAAGTGGTTGAAGCGGTGAAAGCGACGGCGTTTATTCGGCGTCCGCACTAACCCCGTTGCCGCGCGCAGAGCCGTTCTTACCCGAACGCTTGACCGCGCGGGCCGGCTTGCTCTTCACTTGCGTCCCTGATGCGGCTTCGCGCAGGGCCTCGGCCCGGTCAGTGCGCTCCCAGGTGAACTCGGAGTCGCTGCGACCGAAGTGACCGTAGGCCGCGGTCTTGCGGAAGATGGGACGGCGCAGGTCCAGCTCGCGAATCAAGGCGCCGGGCCGCGCGTCGAAATTGGCCTGGACCAGTTCGGACAGGCGATCGTCAGGCAGGGCGCCCGTGCCAAAGGTCTGCACCAGCAGGGACACCGGCTGGGCCACGCCAATGGCGTAGGCCAGCTGGACCTCGCAGCGCCGGGCCAGGCCGGACGCCACCAGGTTCTTGGCGATGTAGCGCGCGTAGTAGCAGGCAGACCGGTCCACCTTGGACGGATCCTTGCCCGAGAACGCGCCGCCGCCGTGGCGACCCATGCCGCCGTAGGTATCCACGATGATCTTTCGTCCAGTCAGACCTGAATCGCCCATGGGCCCGCCGACCACAAAACGACCGGTGGGGTTGATGAAGTACTTGGTCTTGCCTGACACCAGCCGCGCGGGCAGCACCGGCTTGATGACTTCTTCCATCACCACTTCACGCAGCATCTTGTACTTCACGCTCTCGCTGTGCTGGGTGGAAACCACAACCGCATCGATGGCGATGGGCTGGTTCTTCTCATCGTAGCGGATGGTGACCTGGCTCTTGCCGTCGGGACGGAAGAAATCCACGATGCGCTTCTTGCGCACATCCGACAGCCGCTTGGCCAGCTTGTGCGCCAACATGATGGGCGCCGGCATCAGCTCGGGCGTCTCGTCGCAGGCGTAGCCAAACATCATGCCTTGATCGCCCGCGCCCTGCTCGTCGCGGGTGTACACGCCATGGCCATCCACGCCCTGGGCGATGTCCGGCGACTGGCGCTCGATGGCCACCAGCACGCCGCAGGTCTTCCAGTCAAACCCCATGGCCGAATCTTCGTAGCCGATGCCCTTGACCACATCGCGCACAATGGCGGGAAACTCGACCTTGGCGGTGGTGGTGATCTCGCCCGCCACCATGACGAAGCCGGTCTTGGTCAAGGCCTCGCAGGCCACTCGACAGGTTTTGTCCTCGGCAATGATGGCATCCAACACAGCATCCGACACCTGGTCGCACAGCTTGTCAGGATGGCCTTCGGTCACACTCTCGGACGTGAACAGGTACTCAGACATTCGGCTTGTCTCCAATGATCGGTTTTGGGGCGGGACGCGCAAGCATCCCAGCCAGCGCCCGCAACGTCAACGGCGATAGTGAGCCCGCCGCCCTGTGCCAGCCCCTGTTCTCAGTTTCGCGGGCCTGCGATGGCTGAACCCGCTCACCGGCGCCGGACCCTCCCGCAGACATCGCCGATCCACGCAGTAGGTCTCGTCATGACAGATCCGGCAGCGGCCCAGGGTCCTGTGCTAGCCTTAGCCTGCGGTGGAGCAGCTCAAGAAGTCGCGGCGGTTCGGTCCCGAACACCTGGTCCGGTTCGTGAGGGAGTTGCCTGTGCCGTCGCCGCGCGAGATCTTCCGTCGGCTGGAAGAGCTGGGCTACCGCGGCCAGCAGGAAGCGCGCCGGGCGGTCGCACTGATGGCGTACCGCCACGTCCGCCGCATCAAGCGCATCTATGTCGACGGGGTCAAGCGCGAAGACCTGCTGCCCAAGTCCAACACCCTGCTGATTGGGCCCACGGGGTGTGGCAAGACGCTGCTGGTTGAGCTGCTTTTTCAGCAGATCCTGCGCCTACCCACCGTGATCATCGACATCACCACCTATTCGGAAACCGGCTATGTCGGCCAGGATCCCAGCACGATTCTCACACGCCTTCTACACGCGGCCGACGACAATCCCCTGCTGGCGGCCATCGGAATCGTGTGTCTCGACGAATTCGACAAGATTGCCTCCGGGCAGAACAATGCCGTGTTCGCCGGTGCCGGGACCACCAAAGACGTGACCGGCCTGGGCGTGCAGCGCGAACTGCTCAAGATGCTTGAGGCATCCGAGGTGGTGGTGCCGCTGGAGGTGACCCATTCCAGTTTCAACGAACACGTGGTGATGTCGACGGCCGACGTGGCCTTCATAGCCGCGGGCGCATTTTCCGGATTTCACCAGGTCGCGCGCCGGCGTGCCGCGAGCGATTCCATCGGGTTTGGCCGCACCCCTGCCGGCAGCAATTCGCCCGACGCGGTGGCCGTCAGCTACACACCCGACGAGGTCGAGCAGGTGGCCAATTTCCAGGCCTATGGCTTTCTGCCCGAGTTGCTCGCGCGCTTTTCGCGCTTCGTGCCCTTTGCGGCCCTGGACGCCGCTACCCTGACCGACATCCTGAAATCCAGCGTGGTCAACCGCCTCACCCGCGAATTCGAAGAAGAGGGATTTGAACTGCAGGTCGAAGAACCGGTCATTCAGACGATTGTCGCCGAAAGCCTGAAACGCGAGACCGGCGCGCGCGGCTTGCAGCAGGTCCTGACCCGCCATATCGAAAATGCCGCCTTTGCATCCTTTGCCGAGGCGTCGAGCGGCCGCGTGCGCGTGTTTCTCGACAACGGGGCAATCAAGGTGGAGGCCGACGTGCAGGGACAACGAATTAGGACCGACAATCCCAGCGAGACGGGGCCAGCGGAAGGCTAGTCGCGTGGGGAGCCCGCCGGCTTCGCCGGCGGCGCACCATCGTGGGAGGGCATGGGAACCCTTTCAGGGTTCCCATATCAGAGCGCTTGCGGCAGATAGCCGGGGGGCAGGGCGAGCAGGAAAGCATCAGCCGGGAAGGCGGGGTTCACAATCCGGTCGCGGACCTTGATCTCCACGCCGTCGTCGAAATCGCGGCCCGGCTCGGCGAAACGAATCACTCCGGGGTACAACTGACCATCCGTGCGCTGTAAATCCCCGAAGGATACCCGCCATCTTTCGCGCGCGAGCGGCGACTGACCCGCAACCCCGACCACGTCCCAAGCAGCGACCATAGGCGCCGGCCTGTGCAGACTGACCCACAATTGGCCGCCATCCGGCGTCTTCAGGTGCAGCACATCCGCGCCCCCTTCCCAGCCGACTTCGAGCGCCTGGCTGCCATCGGGTACGAACACATCGCCAAGCAGGATGGCGGCCACGGCCTCGGCTGGCAGGGGAATGCGAATCAGGGACGCCACGTCGATTGGAGTGGCGATGCCCTGGCGAAAGGTCTTCTTCTGGTGGTCCACAAAGACAAACTGTCCATTGTGCACCGCAAGTGCGGCCACAGTGCCTTGCAATGAAACCTCGGACTCAAAGCGCAGATTGCCCCCACGCTCAACCAGCATCTGCACCGTGCCGCGCACGCGCTCGCCGCCCAACCAGCTTGTGGTGCGCGTCTCCAGATTGAGGCTGCGCGCAGCGGCCTGGCGCGCGCGCAAAGCCGCCAGCAGCTCGTCGGCCGTGGGGACAGCATAGGTCCGCGGCACCGGCGCGGTCGCGCAGCCGGCGGCTGCAAGGAAAGTCGCGCAGGCAACAGCGAGACAGTTCATTCGATGCATTGACTACCGCCCGGCCGCGCGCTTGGCTTCGATGCCTGCCAGACTTTCTTCCAGCCGCCGGCGCAGGCGCTCCTCGGGCTTGTGGCTCAAGGCCTTGCGGTATGCCTCCGCGGCCCGCTCGGGCTCGGCGCGCTTCGCGTACAGATCCCCCAGATGCGCAAGGATCTCGGCGTCGGCCAGGTCCAGCCGCCCGGCTTGTTCAAGGAAAAGCCCGGCCTTGTCCAGTTGGCCCGCGCGCAGGCTGACCCAGCCCAGACTGTCGAGCACCGCGCCCGCGCCAGGTTCCAACGCAGCCGCAGTCTGCAAGCGCTTGCGTGCCTTGTCGAGATCGTGTCCATGATCCGCCGCCACAAAACCCCAGAAATTGAGGACCTCAACTGAATTTGGCTTCTTCTTGATAAGCGGCTCGATCAGATCCAGGGCCCGCTGCCAGGCGCCCCGCCGTTCCTCGATCATGGCCAGGCTCAGGGTCAGGCGGGCGTGGTCCGGCTGACCGGCGCGCAGCGCCTCCAGCTTGCGCGCCGCCAACACCGCATCGCCGCGCTTTTCATCGATGAAAGCCAGGGCAATCGCCGCGTCCAGCTTCTGGTCCGCATTGTCGCCTGCTGCCGCTACAGCGCTCTCCACCTGGCGCGCCGCCTCGGTGGTCTTGCCCTGCTCGCGCAGCAGCTCGGCCGCGCGCAGACGCGCCTCGAAGAAGAGAGGCGACGTCGTGGGCACTGCCACCAGCGTCGCCACCGCCTCGGCGCTGTGGCCCTGTTCATTGAGGAGTGCCGCCGCGGTCAGCACCAGCCGCGTCTTGCCGTCGTCGGCAAGTCCCGCCTCCTGCGCCGCCTTGACCAGCGCCAGGGCGCGGTCCAGCCGGTGCGCCGAACGCTCGAGTTCAATGCTGCCAGGCAGACTGTCGGGGTCCGAGCTGGCCAGAGGAGAAACCAGATCGTCGGCCAACTGCTCGGCCGCTCTGTTGTCGCCAATGCCGACAAGAAAACGCGCAAAAGCCGCCGCAATTTCCAGTGCGTCCTCGCTTCGATCCAAGGCGTCGTGAAACGCCTGCCGGGCTTCACTGTTGCGCCCCTGGGCCGCCAACATCCACGCCAGCGCCGTGAGGGCCTCGATGTGGTTGGGCTCCTCGCTCACTGTCTTGCGCAAGTGTGCTTCGGTCTGCGCCATGTCGCCCAAGGCCCAAGCCACGGCCATCAGGCGCATGTGCCCGGAAAGCGAGGCCGGTTCTCGATGACAGAGATCAACCAGCGTCTCAGCCGCCCCGGGAACATCAAGCGCCAGGATCTGCGCCTCGGCCAGTTCCAGATAGACCGTCTCGGCCGTGTCTGGCTGGTCGGCAAAGTCGACCTTGTCCACCGCCTTCCGCAGGGATTGCACCGCCCCTGCCGTGTCACCCTGGGCCTGGCGCAGATGCGCCTCGGCCACCAGGCCGTCGGCGGTGACTTCGATCTTCAATGAGGCGTGAATGGTTGCGGCCGCGTCGGACAGACGCCCGAGCCGCAGAAAAATCTCGGCCAAATGCGCCTGCAGTTCAGGCGCGTCGTCGTCGAAAGACAGGGCCCGCTGCAATTCCGCCGCGGCGTCCTGCCAGCGCTCCTCTTCCTCATAGAGGAACGCACGGCTGGCGTGCTCGTAAGCGCTGGGATCCACCGAACGCGTTACGATCTGCCGTTCATTGACCAACTTGGTAATAGGCGGCATCTGGGCGGCGCAAGCCCCCAGGCATGCCGCGGCCAGGAAAAGCAAGAGGGGCCTGGCGGTTTGCGGAATCACGCAGCTAGCGTAGCACAGGGGTGCCTTGCGGCGGCAACCGAAGGAAGTGTGATGATCACTGCGTGGGGGCCGTTTTCGTGCTCTTAGAGCGTGTCTGAAAAGTTGACGTCTGCCCTGGGTGGGCGATAGCAAAGGCATGAAGCGGCCCAGCTATCCCAGCGATTTGAGCGACGAACAATGGAAACGAATCGAGCGGCTGGTGCCGGCGCCCA
>Ga0265330_10000557_pt1 | contig 24298 bp, 23 predicted proteins | sample 41919metaG_FD_202083 | JGI IMG/M metagenome (GOLD analysis project Ga0265330, IMG submission 202083) | Rhizosphere microbial communities from Carex aquatilis grown in University of Washington, Seatle, WA, United States - 4-19-19 metaG | ecosystem: Host-associated > Plants > Roots > Rhizosphere... | reverse complement strand
GGTCCATTCCTGGGAAGAGCACGATGCAGCCGGCTCCGCGGCGTGGTCGACCCTCGGAGTCTCCGCGGTTGAAAACGATCTCGTAGTCGCTTATTAGGTCTATCGCCATCGGGGTTGAAAGACAAAGCGGCCAAAGTATGCTGGAAAAAACCAGGACCTTAAGCGGCTATAAATTGCGCAGTCTCGATGGCGATATGGGCAAGGTCAAGAATTTCTACTTCGACGACAACCATTGGGCAATTCGCTATCTGGTCGCCGATACGGGAGACTGGCTCGCGGATCGGCTGGTGCTGATCTCTCCCCACGCCCTGACGGCGGTGAACGTGGGGCAACGATATATTGCCATTGGCCTGACTAAAATACAGATCGAGGGCAGTTACTCTTGGAACAGCGACAAACCCGTCTCACGGCAGCTGGAAGAGGACTACTATGGCGAGTGGAAACGAGCAAAGTGAATACGGACGGAAAAGCCTGGGATCCCCACCTGCGCAGCTCCTCCGCGGTGCGCGGCTATACCATCCATGCCAACGACGGCGAGATCGGGCACGTCGACGATTTCATCATCGACGACGAGACCTGGGCGATCTGCTACATAATCGTCGATACGAAGAACTTGTGGCCGGGGAAGAAGGTGCTCATCTCCCCTCGATGGGTGAAGCGCATCAGCTGGGACGAATCAAAGGTGTTCGTCGACCTGCTGTGCGAGATCATCAAGCAGTCGCCAGAATATTCCGAGGAGTCTCTGTTGACTCGGAATTACGAGATTGGGCTGCATCGACATTACGAGCGCGAAGGATATTGGGATCGGGCAGCGCAGTCGAAACCGGAAAGTTTTCAATGAACTGGCAATGCCCTGCATTTGCCTATACTATGCTATAAAAAGGCAGACCGATGAGAAAGCAAGAAGCGTTAGGCGATACCATGCGGTCTTTAATGAAAAGACTGCAAAACGATGATGGCCTGGACCGCAAGAAAGCGAGAGAGTCATTGGTGGCCCTTGACGGGATCGATTGAAATCCGCTCTGCGTCGATTGTATCATCGTATCCGGCAAGCCTGTTGAAAACTGACTGCCGTAGCTGGGTCCCAAGTGAATGCTGGGTGTTCTTGCCGAATCGCGCATCGTGTGGGTCGCTTTCTGCGATTGCGGTTAACCCGAGTGCGTCGTAGGTGGTCGTTCCATTGATCCCGCCGCGGCCCGATCAATGCAAATTATACTATTTCACGGCCATCTGGGAAATTTCGGCTGATTTAGTAAAGAAGGTTAGCCTGACCTGCAAATGGGCGGGCTTTCCCTTGAGGTGGACAATGGCCTTTTTCGACTGGAAAGAAGAGTATTCAACAGGGATAGCCTCTATCGATGAACAGCATAAAAGATTCATAGCTTTGATAAATGAAATACACGTGTGCATTCTAGATGAAAGAGAAGAGCCAATTGTAAGCAAAGTCTTGGATGATTTGAAACAGTATGCAGTATATCATTTTTCGCAAGAAGAAATATTATTCCAAGAATACGGATATAAAGAAACCAAGGAACACGGGGAAAAGCATGAACTTTATATCAAACAAATAGAGCTACTTAAAACTTTAACATTATCTCAGAAAAAAACATTATCGATACAAACACTTAGCATTTTAATTTCTTGGCTAGAACATCATATTCTGGAAGAAGATATGGCTTATATCACATTTATGCGGGGAAATGGGATAAGCATGAATGAACAATCGATCCTGTAATATTTTTTGTGTAAACGGTCGAGTCACAACGGGCACTCTCGAGCCGTAGATGATCGCGAATTGATTGGGAATAGCGTCCCAATCCCGTAGGGGCATCGTCCATCTTTTCGATATGTTCTGCAAGGCCATGAATACCAACTTGAGCGCGGCATCGATCGTAGGGAACGATCGGCGATTTCTAGGTTATTCCTTTCCCTGGTATTCGCTGGTGCATTATGGTCTCCACGTACTACTTGCGAAGCGACTTTAGGACGGCACCCCATGTGATAAATTGATAGAGGCTATGGATCGCAGAGAGATCCTTGGTGCGACTATTCATGATGATCGATCGATTCCGGCGAGGTACTGGCCAAGATTTCCTTGGCGCGAGTCGCTTCTTCAGCCGAACAGTGTGCGAGCAGCAGGAATTTATCTGCCCTCAGGGCGGTCTCGTACCGCATTACGCTGTCCTTCGGAATGCCGATGCTGAACAACCCTGCGCCAAGCGCACTCAGCCCGCCCACCACGATAGCGCCGTCCAGCGCTCCGACGATCCAGCTGACCAAAGGCCCTGCCACGAGAACTGGCCCCAACCCAGGGATCAGGAAAAAGGCGGAACCGAGCAGAAGCCCCCACAATCCGCCCCAGAAGGCTCCTCTGGTGCCCCAGGCCATCATCCTGTCGCCGACATTGTAATAGCCGATGACGTCCTCCTCGGTATGATATTCGCGCCCCACGATGGACAGCTTCTTCATATCGAAGCCAGCTTTCTGCAGTTCCTTGACGCCGTTTTCGGCCGCGGTATGCGATGGATAGATCGCGACGACAGTGCTGTTCCCTTTCATGTCCACTCCTCCGACCACTGGATTTGCCGTGTCTTGCGACTCTCTTCGCCTAAAAGCTATCCAAACCAGCGGATGCGTTCCGTTGCCTAGCGCACATACGTTTAAACAAAAAACATGTAGCTTTTTATGGTAAGCGGAAAGTTCGGTTTGCACTTGAGGGCGATTTGATCTCTGGCAACTTCCGCGATAAGGGAGCGAACATGATGACTTTACTGATTTTCGCCGCTGTGGTCCTCGTGATCCTTTTCTTCATGGGGATCAGGATCATCCGTCCAACCCACCGAGGCCTCATCGAGGTCTTCGGAAAGTACCGTCGCTTCGCCCAGCCGGGCTTCCACTGGGTCATGCCCATGATCACGAGGATGTTCCAGATCAACACTACCGAGCAGATGGTCAACGCCGAGCCACAGGAGATAATCACCAACGACAACCTCAACGCATCCGTCGATGCGCAGGTCTACTTCCGCGTCCTCCCCGACGAGGAAAGTGTCAAGGCCTCCCAGTACAACGTCAATAACTACCAGTGGCAGATCGTCAACCTCGCGCGCACGACGCTGCGAAACATCATCGGCACCATGACCTTGAAGAGCGCCAATAGCGAGAGGTCCAAGATCAATACCGAGCTCCTTCAGACCCTCCTCGATGAGACGAAGAGTTGGGGCATCGCGGTTGTACGCACCGAGCTTAAAGAAATCGATCCGCCCAAGGACGTCCAGGAGACGATGAACAAAGTTGTTAAGGCCGAGAACGAGAAGATCGCGGCCATCGATTTCGCGACCGCGACCGAGACGATGGCCGACGGCCAGAAGCGCGCGGAGATAAAAAAGGCCGAGGGCATCAGGCAGGCCGAGATTCTCAAGGCCGAGGGCGAGGCCCAGGCGATCCAGCTCGTGAATGAGGCCGCCGATCGCTACTTCGTCGGCAACGCCCAGCTTCTTCGGCGCCTGCAGACGGTGGAGGAAGCGCTGCGGAACAACTCGAAGATCGTGCTGCCCGCGAACGGAGAGCTCGTGAACGTCATCGGCGACCTTGCTGGACTCCTTCCCCTAAAGACCAAGTAGCCGATATGGATCATCCGCCTTCGTTACGCTTCAGCCCCTTGCGATCAACACTCGGGCCGAAGTGTGGGCGAAGGCTCGAGTCCTCTATCGTCGAACAGGTCGAAGCTGGAGACGCGCCGTGATCGATGATCAGGACGCACATTCCTTGTGCGAGGATACTACGGAATGGAATACAAGGATTACTACAAGGCGCTCGGCGTGGAAAAGGGCGTCGGCAAAGAGGAACTGAAGAAGCAGTACCGCAAGCTGGCCCGGAAATACCACCCGGACGTCAACACAGCCGACAAGGACGCAGGGCTCAGGTTCGGCGAGATAAGCGAAGCCTACGATGTGCTCTCCGACGACGAGAAGCGGCGCAAATACGACGAGTTCGGCGCGGATTGGGAGCAGCACCAAAAAGAGGGGCAGGCCGAGAACTTCGATTGGTCCAAATACGCAACCGCAGGCGGTCGGGAAGGCGGAGGCGCCCAGGATTGGGAAGGGCTATTCGGGAAGGATGCGGGCAGCTCGGAGTTCTTCAGGACCATCTTTGGCCAGGCCTACGGGGGCGGCGCAGGCGCCCGCTTCGCGCGCAAGGGACGGGACTTGAGGGCCGAGCTTCCGATCAGCCTGGAGGAAGCCTATTACGGCGGGGCCAAGGTCCTCGACCTCGGAAAGAGGAATATCCGTCTCAAGCTCAAGCCGGGAATATGGGACGGGCAGACCATCCAGATAGCCGGCAAGGGGGCAGACGGAGTGGGCGGAGCGGAAAGCGGCGACCTTTATATAACTTTCAACATCCAGCCTCACCCGGATTACCGGCTCGATGGCAGGGATCTTCACAAGGAAATGTCCTTAAGCATCTACTCCGCCTTGCTCGGTGCCGCCTTCGAGGTGGAAACCATCTCCGGAAAATTCGAGCTGAAAATCCCGCCCGAGACGAAGAACGGAACGGTCTTCAGGTTGAAGGGGAAGGGCTTCCCCGTCTATGGCGAGTCCGGGAATCACGGAGACCTCTTCCTCAAAGTCTCGCTGCGCCTGCCCGAAAAGCCGACGGCCAAGGAAAAGAAGCTGTTCCGCGAGCTGGCGGCGCTCAGGAACGAGAGAGTAGGAGGGGAAGAGGGATGTGCATAAGAACTGCCATGACCCTGAGCCAAGTCTGTGATTACCTAGGCGCGGATATAGAGCTCGTCAGGGAATTCGCGGATTTCGGGCTCTACCCGACAGTGCTCCTGGACGACGAGGTCGGGGTCGAGACGAGGGATCTGGAAAGGCTGGAGAAGGTCATCAGCCTCCATCGAGCCTTGGGGATCAATAAAGAGGGCATCGAGGCAGTCCTGGGTCTGCGAGAGAGGATCTCCGAGCTCGAAGCGGAAGTCAAAGCCCTGCGCGCCGAGACCCAGAGATTGAAGCGCCATCTGGAATCCGAAAACCCCGAGTCTCTCGAGCGTCTCGGACTCCTCATTCAGATCGATTCCCTCGCATGAGCCGCCTGATCCTAGCGGATGCAAATGCTGCCCGGATTCTGTTCGCGTCCTTCCCGCTCTCCGCGAGGCATTTTTGGGCGAAGGCGTCCTCGAAGGCGTCCAAGCGCTTCTCGGTCATGTAGGCCCTGCCCAGATCGATGAAGTTCGCGTACTCACTGAAGGAGGACCAGGGAAAGTCGGCATCGAGGGGCATGAAGACGATATCGGCCAGCTCCCTATCAACGTAATGCTTGCTCCTCGTGGCAAGGTCGAGGAGCCGCAGGGCAAGCTCGAGGCTCGAGAGCTTGTCCTCGAACCGAGGCACCGGCGGCTGCACGTCGAAGGCCGCGAGGAGAAGGCTCTGGTTCGGAAGAAGGGCGCGTGCCTCTCGGATAGGCAGGTTCGCCATGACGCTGCCGTCCACGAAAGCATGGCCGCCGATCTCCACGACCGGGAAGACGAGGGGTATGGCGCACGAGGCCATCACGGCGCGCATGAGACCTTCTGGCCCTTCGATGCTATGCGAGATGGAGCTGCCATGGAAACCGCGGATGTCGGTGAACACAGAAGACGCTCCTGCCGACAGGTCGACCGCAACGGCGGCGAAGGGGAATTTCAGAGTATCGCCGCTTACTCCCTCGAACATTCTCTCATAGAGCGCCGAGACGTCGTTTTCGGCGATCATCGAGGAGGTGAAAATGGACATCCCCACATGCACCCTCATGCGAAGGCCGTCGGCGAGGCTCGAGAAGAAGTGCCGAAACCCGCGCCTCGCTTCGCCGTCGATAGGCGTTCTCTCCCCGAAGTATTTCCTTTCGAACGAGGAAAATTCGGCGGAGGCGATAACTTCCCTGATGCGCCCGATGAGGTCCACGGTATTCCCGAAGTGGCAATAGATCGCGCCGATCAGCGAGCCAGCCGACGTGCCTACGACTAGATCCGGCTTTATGCCTCTCGCTTCCAGGGCCGCGAGCATTCCCACGTGGCAGAAACCCTTTGCAGCGCCGCTCGAAAGGATATAGACGATTTTCGGGAGGTAACGCGAGAGCCTAGGATCGGATTGGAGCTGTCTTACCAGACTTGGCGTCATCTCCGAGCCATGCCCATCATGATGTCCTTCGGCGGTGCACGCCGAGGATGTACCCGACAAGGGCAGATAAAAAGGCAGGAACGCAGACGACGGCCAATTCATGGGTCAAGTTGGCGACGGGGCTCATGAGGTTGGCTATCGCCACGAACATCAGGCCTATCGCCGCGCCGACGATGCCGGAAAGGATCGATCGAAACCATGAAGGATTGCCCATCTTATAACCTCCTGCATTAAATATCCCGCTTTCGGGTTCTACCGATCTGTGCGCTAGCGAACGGAAAGGCGAAGGAGCGAAGGGGTAACTTTAGGTATAAGCATTGAAGGGGTGATGAATGCCAGGTTATGTGCCGCTTATTACCACTAAGGTCCTCTTCGTCGACGATGAATTCGCGGAATCATCAGCCCGAGGCCGCGCCTTGCGTGATCTCTCGCAAGAATTGACGAATAATGACACGACTGTCGTGAAGGCGTCGTCCTTCGAGGATGGCCGCTCGGTCGTACTTTCCGATCCCTCGCTGAGCTGCGTTCTGCTTCAATGGACCATGGGCGCGCCGATCGCCGGCCACGACAGAGCGAAGTCGCTACTTGGCCTGCTCAGATCGCGCGACAGCCGCCTCCCCATCTTCATCATGGCCGAGCGTCAGGATGCCGTAACCCTGACGATGGACGTCATGCGCGAGGCCGACGAGCTGGTTTGGCTGCTCGAGGACACGGCCTTCTTCATCGCGGGCCGCGTGGTCGCAGCCATTCGACGCTACCGCGAGGCCATAGTGCCGCCTCTGACGAAGGCCATGATCGCCTTCGCCCAGGTGTACGAGTATTCCTGGCACACGCCGGGACACGCCGGGGGTACGGCTTTCCTGAAATCGCCCGTCGGGCGGATATTCTACGACTACTTCGGCGAGAACCTGCTGCGCTCGGATCTCTCGATCAGCGTAGGAGAACTCGGCTCCCTGCTGGACCACAGCGGTCCGATCGGCGAGAGCGAGAGATACGCAGCCCGAGTATTCGGGGCGCAGAGATCCTATACGGTGACGAATGGGACCTCCACCTCCAATCGGATAATTATGATGGCCTCGGTGACTCGCGGAGATTACGCCCTTTGCGATCGCAACGCCCATAAATCGATCGAGCAGGCGCTGACTATGACGGGAGTCGTCCCCACCTACCTCCTGCCCACGCGTAACTATCTCGGCATCATTGGCCCCATACATCCTGAAAGCCTGAAAAACGAGGCGATACGCGCCTCGATAAGCGCCAATCCCCTCGTCGCCGATAAGGGCCGGCGGGCCGTGCACGCGATGATCACCAATTCCACCTATGACGGCCTCACCTACCTCGTACCCCGGGTGATCAGCCTGCTCGGCGAAAGCGTGGATCGAATCCACTTCGACGAGGCCTGGTACGGATACGCGCGCTTCAATCCCATCTATAAGGACCGCTTCGGGATGTACGGGGATCCGAACGATTATCCTAAAGACAGGCCCACGATCTTCGCCACGACTTCTACCCATAAGCTGCTCGCGGCATTGTCGCAGGCCTCCCTCATCAATGTGCGCGACGGGCGCAGTCCCGTTGAACATCAGCGCTTCAACGAGGCATTCATGATGCACGCCAGCACCTCGCCTCAATACGCCATCATCGTCTCCAACGAAGTCTCTGCGGCGATGATGGACGGTCCGGGAGGCCTGGCGCTCACTACCGAATCCATCTCCGAGGCCGTCGCCTTCCGCAAGGCCCTCTGCCTCGCCCATCGCACCGCCGTGAGGGAAGGCGATTGGATGTTCAGGACCTGGAACGCGGACATCGTGGCCGATCCCGCAACGGGCGAGAGGATGGACTTCGCGGACGCACCCGACGAGTTGCTCATCTCCGATCCCGGCTGCTGGGTCTTACGCCCCGGCGAGGCATGGCACGGTTTCAAGGACCTCGAGGACGGCTATTGCATGCTCGATCCGATAAAAGTCTCTATCGTAACGCCGGGCGTGGCCGTGGATGGCTCCTTCGAAACGATCGGGATACCGGCGGCGCTGGCGACTGCCTACCTCGATCAGCGCGGGATCGTCGTCGAGAAGACTACCGACTTTACTATCCTGGTCCTATTCTCGCTCGGCGTCACGAAGGGCAAGTACGGCACCCTGATCAACGCCCTTCTCCGTTTCAAGGACGACTATGACGCGAACGCGCCCCTGGACGAGGTCCTGAAGGCGATCGCCGCTGCCGCCCCCGGACGCTATGCCGGCATGGGGCTCCGCGACTTGGCCGATGAAATGTTCTCCCAGGTGAAGGAATCCGGTCAATTGAGCTTGCAAGATGCGGCCTTCTCGACGCTGCCCGCGCCGGTCCTCACTCCCGCCGATACGTACTCGAGATTGGTCCACGGCGAAGTGGAGCAAATCGCCGTCGATGATATGGCCAACAGGGTTTTGGCTACGGGCATCGTGCCCTATCCTCCCGGCATACCCATGCTGATGCCCGGCGAGAACGCGGGCGCGAAGGATGGTCCCTACCTCGGCTATCTTCGGGCCCTGCAGGCCTGGGACGCTCGCTTCCCCGGCTTCGCCCACGATACTCACGGCGTCGAGAACGTGAACGGAAAATACAAAGTCTACTGCTTGCGTCAGGAATTAAAAGGAGCAATGCCGCTATGACGAAGTCGATTACGAAGGGCAAATCCAAGATGCTCGGCATTTTTGTATTGGCGATGATAAACGTCGCCGCTGTTTTGAGCTTGCGCAATCTTCCACCGATGGCCGTCTATGGCTGGTCCTCGATAGGGTGGTACCTCATCGGCACGATCACCTTCCTGGTCCCCTTGAGTCTGGCGGGAGCCGAGCTCGCCACTGGCTGGCCAAAGGGAGGCGGCGTGTATTCATGGGTAAAGGAAGCCTTCGGCGCCAAGTCGGGCTTCATCGCCGTGTTCTGCGAGTGGTCGAACGACCTCGTGTGGTTCCCGACGATCCTGGCCTTCCTGGCCTCCACTTTAGCCTTCGCCTTCAGCCCAACCCTAGCGAGCAACGGCCTGTACATGTTTATTGTGATGATGGTCGTTTTCTGGGGCACTACCCTCGTTGCTTTTCTGGGTTCGAAATTGTCCAGCCGATTCGGATCGGTCAGCGTCGTAATTGGCACGATCGTCCCCGGCGTTCTGTTCGTCGTGCTCGGCATCGCCTTCATGCTGTCGGGGAAAGCGATCCAGTTGCCGCATTTCACGCTCAGCGCCATCGTGCCGACGGTCAATTGGAGCGTCCTGCCTTTCCTCTCCACGATAGTGCTGATGTTCGCGGGCATGGAGATGGCGGGCTTCCACGCGCTAGAAGTTCGCAATCCTCAGAAGGATTATCCGAAAGCCATGCTCCTGTCCGCGCTGATCACCTTCGTCCTGACGGTGGTCGGAACCCTGGCCATCGCCATCGTCGTGCCGGCCTCCAAGCTCCAGCTCTCCGAGGGCCTTATGCAGGCCCTCCAGGCATTTCTGGCCGCCGACCATTTGACCTGGCTCCTCGCGCCCCTCGCCATTCTCGTCGTGGTGGGTGGGATTCCGCTCTTAGCGGCATGGCTGATCGGTCCCGCAATGGGGCTGGGAGTAGTCGCCATCGAGGGCAACATGCCGCCGATGTTCTCACGCCACAACAAGAAGGGCGCGCCGACGGCCGTACTCCTCTTGCAGGCCGGAATCGGAACCATCATCTCGCTGCTCTACGTATTCATTCCGGGAGTCAACACTGCCTATTGGATCATGTCGGCCATGACCGTGACCCTGCTATGCATCGCCTATCTGTTCATCTTCGCCGCGCTGATCAAACTGCGCTACTCACAGCCAAACGTGCATCGCTCCTTCAAAATACCGGGCGGGAAAATCGGTGTTTGGGTTGTCGGCGGCCTGGGCTTTGCGGTTACCGCCTTCACCTTCGTCATCAGCCTCCTGCCGATCGGCTCGATAAATATTCCAGGATGGGTCTATGTCGCGATCATGGTTGGCGGCACGGCGCTGCTGGCCCTGCCGCCCCTTGTCTTCCTTAAGATGAAGAAACCCGCGTGGAAGAAGAACGCGAAGAATGAAGCGATGAAAGAAACGATGAAAGAAGCCTAAAGATGGACTACGATAAATTATTCGGCTTCCTGCTGTGCCGAACCCTGCCGGTGCTGCCGAACCTCTCCTCGTTGCGCTTGCAGCTGATAGTCGACGAACTTCGGCGGATCGGCTATTCGACTACGGTTAGCATGGGGACGGCCGATGCCCGCTCGGCTATCAGGAGCGATGCCAGCTTCGGCTGCGTGATCGTCGAGTGGTCCTTCGACGAGCCCGAGAGCGCGGTTGAAACCTTCATCCGTTTTATCCGGGAGCGAGGACTGGACGTGCCCGTGTTCATCCTGGTGGAGCAACACTCGTTCAAGGAAGTCCCCGTCGCCGTGCTCAGCCAGGTGACTGGCTATGTCTTCATCGACGAGGACACGCCCGAATTCGTCGCGCGCAATCTGGCCAGTCATTTGCGCAACTACGCGGAATCCCTGAAGACGCCCTTCTTCGGCGCGCTGGTCGACTACGCCGAGCAGGCGAACCAGATGTGGACCTGCCCCGGGCACAACGGCGGGGTCTTCTACCAGAAGAGCCCGATAGGCCGCGCCTTCGTCGAGCACCTGGGCGAGGCAGTCTTTCGAAATGACATCGACAACTCGGTGGTGGAGCTGGGCGATTTGCTGATTCATGAGGGTCCCGCCCTCGCCGCCGAGAAGGCCGCCGCGCGGATCTTCGGGGCGGACCGAACCTATTTCGTGCTGAACGGTACATCCACCTCGGACAAAATAGCGCTGAGCGCCCTCGTCGCGTCCGGCGACCTGGTGCTCTTCGACCGCAACAACCACAAGGCCGCCCTTCAAGGGGCCCTGGTCTTCGGCGGGGGTATTCCGATCTACCTGGAGACCGATCGTAATGCTCAGGGTCTGATCGGCCCGATCGATTTCGCAGCCCTCGACGAAAAGCGCATTCGAGAGGCCATTCGCAAGGCCCCCCTGGTCAAGGACCCGAAGGCCTGGGAGCGCGAACGGCCGTTTCGCGTGGCGGTCATCGAGCAGTGCACCTACGACGGCACTATCTACGACGTCGGCATGCTGCTGAAAAAGCTCGGGCCCCTGTGCGAGTACCTCATGTTCGACGAGGCTTGGGGGGGCTTCATGAAGTTCCATCCCCTCTACAAGGGGCATTTCGCGATGGGGCTAGAGGGCCTCGGGCCCGAGGATCCTGGGATCATCGCCACTCAATCGACCCATAAGCAGCTGGCGGGCTTCTCGCAGGCTTCGCAAATCCACGTAAAGGACGTACATCTCGAAGGGCAGCACAGGCGGGTCGGTCATCGACGCTTCAACGAGATGTTCATGCTGCATTCGTCGACCTCGCCCTTCTACCCGCTCTTTGCCTCGCTCGACGTAGGTGCGCAGATGATGAAGGGGCGCTCGGGGCAGGTCCTTTGGGAAGATACGATCCTGCTCGGCATCGAGATGCGCAAGAAGATACGGGCCCTGGGCCGCGAGTACGCGGAAACCGAGATCGATCCGGAGCGGCAATGGTTCTTCGACCCCTTCGTACCGGATTTCGTAAATTCGCAGGGCCGGTCCATCCGTTGGGAGGAGATGCCGACCGATGAGCTGGCAAGCGAGGCGCGCTATTGGGAATTGGTTCCCGGCGAGAAATGGCACGGATTTAAGCACCTGGCGAAGGGTTACGCGATGACCGACCCTAACAAGCTGACCTTGCTTACGCCCGGCTTCGATCGCATCACAGGCGACTACTCGGCCCATGGGATTTCGGCAGCGGTCCTCGCCGAGTACCTCCGCGAGCAGCGAATCGTCCCGGAGAAGAACGACCTGAACAGCATCCTCTTCCTCCTGACCCCTGGGCTCGAGTCGAGCAAGGCTGGGACATTGCTCTCCGCCCTCGTCAGGTTCAAGGGTCTGCACGACATGAACGCCTCGCTCGACGAAGTCATCCCGGTTTTTGTCTCGGCACGTCGCGAGCGGTACTCCGGCTTGGGCCTGCGAGATTTGTGCGCCCAGATGCACGCCTTCTATCGCGAACGAGGCGCCAGTGCCCTTCAACGCGAGCAATTTCGCGCGGAGCATTTTCCCGAGGCGGCGATGACTCCCCAGGCAGCCATGAACGAGCTCGTGCGCAATAACGTGGAGTTGCTACCGATCGAAAAGATTGACGGCAGGATCGCGGCGACGCTGGCCTTGGTCTATCCGCCCGGTATCGGCGTCATAGTTCCCGGCGAGCGCTACGACGAGCGCGCGCGCCCGATGCTGGAATATTTTCGGATGTTCGAGGAGGGCGGGAATCGCTTCCCCGGCTTCGAAAACGAAATTCAAGGTATCTATCGCCAAGAGGAACGCGACGGATCAATAGGTTTGTACACGTATGTCGTCAAGGAATAGGGCCAATACCGGCACTGGATAAAGAGATCGCAGGCCTTCAATCCGCGATCAGGTCGGGGAGAAGGCGCTTGAACTCCTGCCTGACGACCGCATAGCACTCGCAGACCCGGGCCTCCAGGCCCGGCCGATCCACGATGGTTATCTTGCCGCGGCTGTAATGGATGAGCCCTGCATGCTGCAACTTCCCTGCTGCCTCCGTCACTCCCTCGCGCCTGACGCCGAGCATATCGGCTATCAGCTCCTGGGTCATGATCAGCTCGTCTCCGGCAAGGCGGTCGTGGCTGAGGAGGAGCCAGCGGCAGAGCTGCTGGTCCACGGAATGATGCCGATTGCAGACGGCGGTCTGAGCCATCTGCGAGAAGAGGGCTAAGGTATAGCGCATCAGGAGATGCTGAAAAGCTCCGGAACGACTGAACTCCTGCTTGAGCGTCTGGCCATCGAGCCGATAGGCCTTGCCCGCGCTCTGGACGATGGCTCGGTTCGGCATGCTCTCGCCGCCCATGAAGAGCGCGATGCCGACCACGCCGTCGTTACCTACGACCGAGATTTCGGCGGATGCCCCATTCTCTAGGACATAGAGCAGTGAAACGATCGATGTTATCGGGAAATACACATTGGAGAATATGCGTCCGGACTCGTATACGGCTTGCCCGAGGGCGAGGTCGACGAGTTCGAGGCAGGGGAATATCCGATTGAAGTCGATCTCGGGCAAGGCCGCGAGGAGATGGTTTTTTCGCGGATTTGGTTCGCTGTTACGGTGTGGTTTTTCTTTCATGACCGCAATCCCTATCGATAAGCAATTATGTCGAACTATGATAATCCAGCCATTCCGCAGGGGTCAAGGTGAATAATCTCGAAATTGTAAGCTTCCTGTCAGGCTAAAGGATGGGTCCTTCGGCTATTTCAGCGGGATATGGCGGTCGCAGCAAAATTGCAATCGCGAACGATCCGAGTCGCGGGGGCTATCATGAACCTATCCTTCGGTCACTCTGGCAAAGTCGATGTAGCCGCGTTCGACATTCGTGCTCGCCAGCTCCACGCGCAGGACGTTCCCGACTTCCAGCCCCTCGTAGCCTCTCTCCAGCCTGCCCTCGACGGGCGGGCGCGAAATGCGGACCCAGGTCCCCTTGTCCGAGGCGCCCGTAACTCTGGCGTCGAAACGCTCACCGATTCTCTTCCCAAGGAGGAGGGCGGCAGCGGATTTTTCGACTTGGCGCTCCACCTTGTTCGCGGCGTCCTCCTCCTGGGTGCAGTGCAGCGCGAGAGCCTCCAGCTCGTCGATCCGGTAGGGAGTGGCATGCCCCGCTATGGCCGCCTTGAGAAGGCGCTGGGAGGCCAAATCGGGATATCTTCGGTTCGGGGCTGTAGAGTGGGTATAGTCCTTGATCGCCAGGCCAAAGTGCCCTTCCGCGTCCTCTCCCGGAAGCTGGACCACGTACTCGCCCCGTCCCAAGAGCTTTATAATGCTCAGGGAAAGATCGGGAAAGCCAAGCGGATCGGCGACCCTAGCGGCGACCAAGAAGCGCTCAAGGGCCATCGAGTCCGGATCCTTGGGCAAGCTCGAGCCGCGCTCCGCCGCGAGGGCGACGATGCGATCCCATCGCTTCGGGATACGGACCACGCGCCGCAGGGAGGGTACCCTCTTCGATGCGAGGTATCGCGCGGTGACACCGTTGGCGGCGATCATGAATTCCGCGATGATGTCCTTGGCCCTATTCCCAGTTTCCAGCTCCAAGTCTATGAGCTCATCGCGCACGAAGACCGGACGGGTTTGTATCGTCTCGAGATCGAGGGCACCGCCCTGATGCCGCAACGACTTTAGGCGGATGGCGACAAGGTCCTGGAGCCGAAGATTATCCGCCATGCCGGGGACGGTGCCGATCGCCAGCGGCTCGGGATCGCCGGACTCGAGCCAGCCTCCAACTCCCCTATACGTCAACTGTGCTCGGTTCCGTACCGTTGCGCGGTAAATTGTCGATGATTTCAACGTTCCCTCCACGCCGAAGCTCATGTCGACTACCACGGCGAGGCGGTCCGAATCGGGGCTCAAGGACGTGAGGTCGGTGGATAGTCTCTCCGGAAGCATTGGGAAGGTCTCGGCGGCGGTGTATACCGAGGTCGTATTGGCCCAGGCGTGATTGTCCAGTGCCGATCCCTTCGTGACAAGGGCGTCCACGTCTGCGATAGCCACGAGGATTCTCGTCGTTCCATCATGGTCAGGCGCGGCGACGGTGAGCTGGTCCAGGTCGCGGGAATCGTCGTTGTCGATCGAGCACCAGGGCAGGGCCCTAAGATCCTTCGCCGCAGCGGCGGCGCTTGTTGCGGCAATGCCGTCTATCGCGGGCCCGCGGATGCCATCGAGTTCCACGAGGGCTTCGAGCGGAAAGTCGGGAACGAGCCCTCTCTCGAGCATGACCCTATGGGCGATATGCTTCAGGATCGAGCGGTGTTGCAGAACCTCAATTCCATTCATCGGTCAGCCTTCCTCGAATATTGGGTTCATTGTTTATCACAATCGGCCTCGCTGCCTTCAATTCCGCGTTCGTCCCTCGTCGAATGCAGCGGATGGCGCTCATTGCCACAGGATCCTCGAGAATTCCAGCGGGATTGAGACACCGACACGGCGCGGCACCGCCCTCGCCGTGAAATCGCTCGTGGGCCGGGTTGCGTCCAGGGTTGCGCGATAAGCGCTGGCTTGCGACCCTTCGAGCGGGGGCGTGCGTTTCATTTCGACCCTTTGGGCGGGGGCGCCGTCGATTCCGTCTGCATACAACTCGACCAGCAGAGAATCGGCCTCGAGCTCGCCCGCGAAGACCTCGACTTCGAAATCGTGGTATCCCGCCTTTGTCGCGATGCTCATCTCGCCGAATCGGAGTGAGTTCCATTTATGGTCGACATCCCGGATCCACTCGTCGATGCGCCTTCCCGCCGCGCCCTTTTCGGCGGCGCGCTCGCGATAGGCGGTCGCCGCCGGGAGATAGTGCTGCTGGGCGTACTCCCGCACGGCTCGGTCGGCGGAGAAGCGGGGCGTCAATTGAGCCATGCTCTCGCGCATTCTGCGCACCCAGGCTGAAGGTATGCCGTCCTTCCCTCGCTCGTAGAACTCCGGGACGACCTCCCGCTCGAGGAGGCCGTAGAGCTGCTCAGCCTCGGCAGCGTCCCAGTCTGGATCCTCGCCGTGCTCCCTGCCATCCCCGATGGACCATCCTACTTCGGGGCTGTAGGCTTCCGCCCACCAGCCATCCAGCTCGGAAATGTTGATGCCCCCGTTCACGAGGATCTTCATGCCGCTAGTGCCGCTGGCCTCCCAGGGGCGCCGTGGCGTGTTGAGCCAAAGGTCGACGCCCTGCACCAAGTGCTCGGTCAAGAGCATGTCGTAGTCGGCAAGGAAGATCGCATGTGGACGGACTTCTGGCCGCCTGATGAATTCGATCCACGAGTGTATCAAGGCCTGCCCCTCCCGGTCGGCGGGATGAGCCTTTCCGGCGACGACCAGCTGCACAGGGCGCTCGCGGTCGGACAAGATACGCAGAAGCCGCTCAGGGTCCTGCAGCAAGAGATTCGGCCGCTTGTAGCTTGCGAAGCGCCGTGCGAAGCCCAGGGTCAGAGCGTCGGGATCGAAAATCCGCTTTGCGGAGTCGACCGAGTCCTGCGGAGCGCCCGAGGCCGCGAGCTGCAGGGACAGTCGGTCACGGGCGTACTCGACGAAGGATTTACTGGCGTCAAGCCGGAATCGCCATAGCCGCGCGTCGGAGACGCGGCGGATATCCTCTCCCAAGTCTTTTGCCCCGCCGAGCCAAGCACCTTTCCCGCAGGCCTCAGTCCACAGATCGTCGGCCGGCGCGGAGTCCCAGGTCGGCATGTGGACTCCATTCGTGATGTGTCCGATCGGCACCTCGACGGCGGGCCAGCTCGGGAATAAAGGAGCGAAGAGGCGGCGGCACACGTCGCCGTGCAGGCGGCTCACACCGTTTACCGCTCCGCTTCCTCGAATCGCCAAGTAGGCCATGTTGAAGGACTCGTTGCCGTCGTCCGGGTTCTCTCGCCCCAGGGCCAGGAGATCGCGGAGCGATATCTTGAGCTTCTCCTCGGCGTAGCGGCTGAGGTATTGCTCGATGAGTGAGGGAGTGAATCGGTCGAAGCCGGCTGGCACAGCCGTGTGCGTCGTGAAAAGGTTTCCCGCCCTGGTGACGGCCAGGGCCGCCTCGAACGAGAGGCCCGTCTCTTGCATAAAGCAGTGCGCACGTTCCAGCACGGCGAGGGCGGCATGGCCTTCATTTAGATGGCAGACCTCGGGCTTGATGCCGAGGGCGTCGAGGAGCCGCCATCCGCCGATCCCGAGCAGGATCTCTTGCCTGAGCCGAAGCTCCTGCCCGCCGCCGTAGAGCTCGCTCGTGATTCCCCTGTTGACCGGATAGTTCGCCGCGTCGTTACTGTCCAGGAGGTAGAGTTTGGCCCTGCCAACCTGGACTTGCCAGGCGCGCAACCAGACGGAGTAGCCGGGCAGGGCTATCTCCAGGCGCAGCCACGCGCCGTTCGCCTTTCGCACGGGCGCTATCGGCAGCTGACCGGGATCGTTGTACGGGAACTGCGCCTCTTGCTCGCCTTCCTTGTCGATGATCTGGCGGAAATAGCCTTGCTGATAGAGAAGCCCGACGCCGACCACCGGCACACCGAGATCGCTGGCCGCCTTGAGCTGGTCGCCGGCCACATTGCCTAGCCCGCCGGAGTAGATGGGCAAGGCTTCGCCCAGCATGAATTCCATGCTGAAATACGCGACGCAGGTCAGGGCCGAGCGAGGATGACTCCTTTGAAACCACGCTGACGCTTCCAAGGCCCGACGCCGCGCCTCCAGCAGTTCGTCGACCTTTTTGCGAGAGGCGGGATCCGCATTCATCGCCTCTATGCTTTCACGCGAAACCGTTTGTAGGACCACCCAGGGGTTGTTCGTTCTTTCCCACAGTGCGGGATCAAGCCTCCGCCATATTTCGTCGGTGGCGTGATTCCACGACCAGCGCATATTCAAGGCCAGCTCTGACAGCGATGCCAGGCATGCGTCGTAGGGCGGCTTCGCACTCATCCTTCACCAATACCCGGGGAGTTCATAATGCCTATGCAGCCAGATCTCGTAATCTCGAGTCGGCATCGATTCTGCGGTGTATTCCGGCGAGCGCTTGACCGAGTCGCGAGGGAGATCGAGGAAGACCTTCGATTCGTCCCAACTGACGCCCTTGATCCATTCCGGTGCGATGAGAACTTTCTTGCCGGGCCACCAGTTCCTCATGTCGACGATCATGTAGCGGATAGTCCAGGTCTCGTCGTCGATGACGAAATCCTCGACATGTCCAATTTCACCGTCCGCGGCGTGAATGTTGTAGCCTGCCACCGTGGATGCGCTTCGCAAGTGGCGGTCCCAGGGCTTTCCGCCAGGATTCGTCTCGCGAATCCTCTCTGGATCGCGGGGGATGTAGGAGTAGGGACCCAGGTGAACTCGCCGTTCCAGTATTCCGGCCCCCCATAGTAGCCGTAGTATTCCTGTTCGAACTGTCGAGATACCGGCTTGTCGCTGTCCAATGTCGGGTTATTTTCTATCTGCTGCTTGGTCAGGTCGACGGCGATGGAGCCTTTTTCCGGGTCGACTGCGGTCAGTGAATGCGGCGAGATGAGGACCTGCCTGTCCGCTAGCCAAGTGCTAGTGTCAGCGACGAGATAGCGGACCGTCCAAAAATGGTCGTCAAAGTAGAAATCCTCTACGTGTCCGACTACCGAGTCGAGGCTGCGCAAGACGTAGCCCCTCAATACCTTTGCGCTATGCAGCATGAAGACCTTCCTTTGCCTAGCCTTATTAAGATAGGCAAATAATTCTTTGCGCTCTGTGCGATGCCGTACAGAGCGCTATTCCAGGTCGTCGGAGAAGGACAGTGAGCAATTAGGCGAGACGCTCAGGTGCTATGTGCGCTTTCGAACAGAAAAACTTTCGGCTTCTCTCTATCATTAAATAATGAATACCCAAGCTCCGAGCCGCATCACTTTAAAAACCTTGATGGCATCGCTTGAAAGCGATGACGGCACTGTCCGTCAAAACGCACGGGACGCTTTGGTAGCCTTTAGCGGGCCTGCTGTGCCCTATCTTATCAAGGCTTTAGGCAATTCCGGCTCGATCCAACTTAGATGGGAAGCGGCTAAGGCCCTCGGCGCCATAAGAAATCCGAAGTCGATTAAGGTTTTGGTGCCGGCGCTCACGGACAAAGACAGCGACGTCGCATGGTTGGCCGCCGAAGCCTTGATCGCCTTCGGGGAAGACGCCTGGTTCCCCTTATTGCGCGCCTTGATAAAGGATGGCCCAAACTCGGCGCAATTGCGTCAGGGCGCGCATCATGTCTTCTCGAAGCAGCAAGCCGACGGCTTCGACGATTTGCTCGCGGCTTTGGAGAAGGATTTGGAACCCGGCAAAGCTGAGGAATCGGCGCCGGTGATCGCCTACAAAATTCTCAAGCAAATGAAAGCGAAAACATAGAGGAAATAAGGGAAGGCCGGCATGCCGGGGAAAAGCCGAGGCCCTGCACGGTTACAAGTTGCGTCATAAAGATAGGGAATGAGAATATCTTGTGAACCGTATTTCGATCAAGCTGCGCACAGTCCACTTCTGCGATTACCCGGCGCTCATGACCCCACACTACGGCTTGGTAGTGGAACTCGTGGTACAGGACTCTTGGTGCCTTCGGCGGTTCGATCCGCTACGTAGTGCACCAGTCGAGAACGAGATCCCGGCCGTGGCGCGCTTGAGGATCGAACGGTAGCACGTCGCTGGTCAGCCATGCACTCAACCGAACCAGATCGCTGCCGGTTGGCAGTCGATAGCCCAAGAATAGGCGGATGATATGACGATGTCGCTGGCCTTGCCGGTTGTCGAATTCATACGCCGACAACGTGGGTTCCTACACGCCTATTTGCTGAGCCAGTGCGTGGATGACAGCCCGTTCAATCTCGTCCACCCGTTCAGGATAGCGGCCATTGATCTGTCTGAACTTGAGTTGCACAGCGAATCCGAGTCGTCCCTTGTCGGTCATGCCAGGCAAAAGCGACATTTCGTCTGGGTGGAGCACCCACGGGGATTCTTCGTCGAATTCATTCCATGCCTGGATCATGGCCAGCGCCTGCGGCAAGTTGACATGGCTGGCTGGATAGCACGTCGTCAGGCCCTTTATTGCCTGGCGATCAGTATTTCACAGGGCCCAAATGTCGCTTATTGCAGCTTCGCTCCCACTGGGCCTTTGTTCGTTGGCGTACAGACAAAGTCAGTCCATTGATTAAGTTATTACTATCTCAGTGTGAAATTCTTGGGAGGTTAATTATGAAGAAAAGAATATTAAACTTGACCCTTGCGGTCTGCGCTAGCAGCATCTTTCTGTTGTTGACGTCATGCGCAAGTGCGCCAAAGGGGCCGGATCCCCGGATCGGCCAGATGCAGGGCCAGATCAACGACCTACAGAAGTCGAATACCGATAAAGATGCCACCGTCAAGCAGTTGCAGGACCAGATTGCCGCCGATGAGACGACGATCAAGCAATTGCAGGCGGGGAATACCGAAGTTTCAAACTTGCAAAAGGATATAGAGGCAAAGAAAGCCGAGATCCTTCAATTGCAGGCCCACGCCAAGACTTCTGACGACCAGGTAGCGGCAACGAGCGCCAGGGTCAACCAGATCCAAGCCGAGCTCGAAGGCCTTAAGCAGAGAAGCGCGGCCAAGGACGCTGAACTAACCTCTTTGAACCAAAAACTTGCGGCCCTTACCAAAACCAATGCCGATCTCGCCGCAAACGTGGATTCACTGAAGTCGGGGACGACAAAGACTCAAGCTGAGTATGTCGCCCAGATCGACCATCTGAATAAAGATAAGGTCGATCTGCAAGATAAGATTAGCGCTCTGGAGAAGGAACGGGACACCCTCGCGATCGCCGCTCTGGCGGATCAGAAAGACCTGGACGCGCGCGTAGCGCAGTTGAAGAGCACCTTCTCTCAGGAGATCGCCAGAGGCGATCTTGAGATCCGGAGATTCCGCAATATTCTCATCGTCAGCGTCAAGGATTCGGTCGTATTCGACCCTGATTCCCCGAAGCTCCGTCAAGAAAGCCTTGCGCTTCTTACCAAGCTGGCCATCGTATTCAAGGCCGACCCAAACAGAATCGTCAGGGTTGAAGGAAATACCGCAGTTGCACTATCCAGCGCGGAAGCTATGAAGCTCTACCCGACCTCATGGCAACTTGGTGCCGCGAGGGCTGCTAATGTCGTGCAATACCTTCAGGAAAAATGCAGCATGGACCCGCTGCAGCTCGTTGCGACTTCCTTGGGCGAATTCCGCCCGAGAGCCGACAATTCGACCGAGGCAGGCAAAGCAAAGAATCGACGGGTTGATTTTATTCTTGTCGCCAAACAACTCTACGATGTGGATCAGCTTCAGGCCGTTACTCAGTAGTTCCAGAGATTAAACTGGCGTTTAACCAATAATTAGAAAATAGGCTCAATAGAGTATTTTTTTGCCCCTGGACGCGTTTACATTGATGCGCGTCTTCAGGGGCTATTTATTATCAAATCTATTTATCCACTAATTACCCAAGCAGGGATGCTGCTGAGGCGATGTAAAAACAAGAGTCACACCTTCTCTTTCCACTAATTATAAATGAGTCTCCTCTAAAAAGTCATGGCCCTGATAGCCCCCGATTTCGACCTTCAGCGGTTTTCAGCGCGTCATTTCCGTCTGCATCCCCGGAAGAAGGCGATTATCCTGGCGATAGCCGAGATTTTCCCGAGCCAATTCGGCCCAGCACTACCTTGCCATATGCAATTTCCCCTTTCTCTAAACTCAACTGCCGGCATATCGATACACCCTGCCGAAATTTATCACGATCGCGGTCGGCAGGGCGAATAGCTGACCCTTGAATTGGCCTCGCACCTTCAGCTTCCCGTTCTCGAACCGACGGCTGAACTCACGCATCGTTGCCTCGACATTGGGCCGGAGCTTCCGTAGCTCAGCCGGCAGGGAGTTGATGTTCCGTTGCCGCCGTTGCCCGAGGAAATTCTCATCATCGAAATAGACGACTCGACTCGATCTCCGCTGCTGCGATGGACAGGTCTCCCGCATCGGACAGGCCACGCATACACTCCCGCGTATAACCGCTTTCCAACGGCTCCTGGTCTTGTGGATCTCGGCGGCTTGCTAGGGGTAGCGCACCTCGTGCGACCCATCCTCATGCTTCGTGATCGAGGAGTTGGCCTCAAGCCGACGCTACTCGTCGCTTCGATTTAGAATTTTCCTGCCAGTCTGCATATAAAATATTTATCCGCTACGTCTGTTCGGTGGCGCACAGTGAGTATTCATTTCGAGAACTAAATAACCTTGGAATTTTACATGCAAAGCATTTCCATAAGTATATTTATGACGGCTGATCAACCAAAACACGCATTCAAGAAACACAAGGAGAATTCATCATGAAAACTGATTCCGATCTTCAACGAGACGTCTTGGCCGAGCTGGCGTGGGAGCCTAGCGTACAAGCGCAGCATATTGGCGTCACCGTCAAGGATGGCGTCGTCACCCTTAACGGCGAAGTGCCAACTTATGCCGAGAAATTCACTACGGAGAATACCGCGAAGCGCGTCGCCGGGGTGCGCGCCATTGCCGAGGAACTGAAAGTAAACCTGTTGAACGCGCACCAACGCAACGACAGCGATATCGCAGAGTCGGCCATAAATACGCTCGACTGGAACGTCTCCGTGCCAAAAGGCAAGGTGAAGGTGGTGGTGGAGAATGGTTGGATCACCCTGAACGGCGTTGTCGACTGGAACTTCCAGCGCGAAGCCGCTCATGATGCGGTTCGCCACCTGATGGGTGTGAAGGCCGTGACCAACCAGATAAAGCTGAACGTGCCGGACGTAACGACCGCGGAAGTCCGGACGAAGATCGAGACGGCGCTGAAGCGGAACATGGTCAAGGATGCCGCGGGCATCACCATCGAAGCGAACGGCGGCAAGGTCAAGCTGCACGGAAAGGTCCATTCCTGGGAAGAGCACGATGCAGCCGGCTCCGCGGCGTGGTCGACCCTCGGAGTCTCCGCGGTTGAAAACGATCTCGTAGTCGCTTATTAGGTCTATCGCCATCGGGGTTGAAAGACAAAGGAGCATTAATATGTTGGATAAAGCAAAGACATTGAGTGGCTACAAATTGCGAAGCCTCGATGGCGACATAGGCAAGGTCAAGGATTTTTATTTCGACGACCACCTTTGGACCATTCGTTACCTGGTTGCGAATACAGGGGACTGGCTTGCCGATAGGCTTGTGCTAATCTCCCCTCACTCACTTAAGGCAGTAAACAAGAAAGAACGATATATCTCGATTAACTTGACTAAACAACAGATCGAGAACAGCCCTTCGTGGGGTAGCGATAAACCAGTCTCCCGGCAACTTGAGGAAGACTACTATGGGTACTACGGATGGCCAACATACTGGAGTGGCCCATTGATGTGGGGGGCTTATTCTTATATTCCTCATGATCGAGTGGAATCGAGCGAAGTAAATTCGGGAGGGAAGGCCTGGGATCCCCACCTGCGCAGCGCCTCAACGGTGCGCGGCTATAATATACAAGCCAAGGATGGCGAAATCGGCCATATCGACGACTTCGTCATCGACGATGAGACCTGGGCAATCCGTTACATGGTTGCTGATACTCAGAACTGGTGGTCAGGGAAGAAAGTCTTGATCTCTCCACGATGGATCGAGAGAGTCAGCTGGGAGGAGTCGAAGGTATTCGTAAATCTCCTTCGCGAGACCATAAAGCTTTCTCCGGAATACACGGAGGAAGCCTTGCTGACCCGCGATTACGAAACCAAGCTTCATCGACATTACGATCGCGAAGGTTATTGGATCATCGAAACGGAAAAAAAAGTGTTTATCGCGGCTTTAAAATGAAGCCACGCGAAAAGGAACCCATGGGCAACAACAGCTCGGTAGTCGCTATTTATCCTACACATACAGCTGCGGAAGCGGCCGTCAAGGAGCTCCAACGTTCCGGTTTCAATATGAAGAATCTCTCCATAGTAGGTCGCGATTATCACACCGACGAGCACGTAGTCGGCTATTACAATGTCGGGGACAGGATGAAGGCGTGGGGCAAAACTGGAGCGTTCTGGGGAGGACTATGGGGAATCCTATTCGGGTCCGCCTTTTTTTGGATACCCGGCCTGGGCCCTCTTCTCGTGGCAGGGCCGCTTGTCAGCTGGATCGTCGGGGCTTTAGAAGGAGCGGTGGCGGTGGGAGGACTGAGCGTACTCGGCGCTGGTCTGTTCAGCCTGGGAATCCCTAAGGACAGCATCGTTCGATATGAGACTGCGCTAAAGACTGATAAATTCCTGCTTATCGCCCACGGCTCGGTGGATGAGACTACCCGCGCGAAGGCAGCCCTTGCCACTACCGAGCACGAGTCGATAGATCATCATCAGTAGATCTAACGACGATGCTCGCGCATGCACCGCTCGATCGATCGCAGGGAGAACCATGAAGAATAATGCCCTGTTCAGAATAGGATCGAGGTAAACGTCAAAACAACCGCGTCTTGAGACCGTCCTGAGGTTAGAGCATCCTCATCGCCGGAGGATGCACCGATGATACGACGCGGCGAGGATTTTTGGCGGACAGCCGTCGAGCAACAGAGGGT
>Ga0265330_10000556_pt1 | contig 24312 bp, 18 predicted proteins | sample 41919metaG_FD_202083 | JGI IMG/M metagenome (GOLD analysis project Ga0265330, IMG submission 202083) | Rhizosphere microbial communities from Carex aquatilis grown in University of Washington, Seatle, WA, United States - 4-19-19 metaG | ecosystem: Host-associated > Plants > Roots > Rhizosphere... | reverse complement strand
ACCGTCTTCGTACACCACCGGAGATCTGCCGTCGATCTTGATCAGGTGTTCAGGTCATCCGGCACGCAGCAGACGCGCCCAAGCGCGTCTGCTGCTCACACGGACTAAAACCACGGGCTGCTAGGTGACTGGCCGGACGGTGTGTCGTGTGTTACGTTGTCTCACGATGAGATCGTCGACCATCACGATTCGGCTGGACGAGAAGCTTGATCGCGAGCTGGACCGGGTCTGTGCTCAGACGGGACGGACCCGCAGTGATCTTGCGCGCGATGCTTTGCGCCGCCAGATTGCCCTGCTGCGATTCGAGCGGTTGCGGGCCAAGGTGCTGCCGCTTGCCGAGGCTCGTGGCTACCTCACCGACGACGATGTGTTCCGCGAATTGTCGTGAGGATCTTCTTCGATACCAACGTCCTGGTCAGCGCCTTTGCCACGCGCGGCCTTTGCGCCGATTTGTTCAGCCACGTGCTGCTCGAGCACGAGCTGATCGTCGGCGAGGTTGTTCTGGTTGAACTGCGCCGCGCGCTGCGCGACCGCATCAAGCTGCCGCGCACACTGATCGACGAGATCGACGATCTGCTGCGGGATGCGGTGCTGGTTCCCAAGCCGAAGGCCCATCTGAAGCTGGGAATTCCGGACCCGGACGACGAGTGGATCGTGGCCTCGGCGGTGGCCGGCAAGGCCGACGTTCTCGTCACTGGCGATTCCGCGCTGCTCGAAACTGCCTCGCGCTTGCCGCTGTCCGTGGTCAATCCGCGCGGCCTCTGGGATCGCTTGCGGACGAGCAAGCCGCGCAGGTAGGCACGAGCCACAGAAGTGAGAGAGGTGCCCGTACCTGGACAGAGGCGCGCGAGCGCGATGTGATCCGGTCATGAGATACGGATGGCTGAGAGTCGGTCTGCTGGTCGGTGGACTGGCTGGCGGTGGAGGCGCGGCAGCTGAAGAGACGGCTACCGCTGCGGTCGCGCCGGCCACCCGCGCGATCAATGCGCTCGGGCTCGACCTCCTGAGGAAGGCGACCGGCGACGGGAACGCCGTCATCTCGCCCTACTCGATCCAGAGCGCGCTGGCCATGACCTACGCAGGCGCGGCCGGGGATACCAAGACGGAAATGGCCAGGGTGCTGCACTTCCCCGACGACGAGACGGGGTTGCACAGATCGTTCGCGGCCTTGCAGCGCTCGCTCGGCCAGATCGAGACGAGAACCGCGGAGATCGCGAAACGCTCCAAGAAGACCGGAGGCCTGTCCGAGCCGGTTACGCTCCGGGTTGCCAGTCGGCTGTACGGCCAGACCGGCTACCAGTTCCGTGCGGCCTTCCTGGCGCTGCTGAACAACACCTACCGCGCCTCCTTCGAGCCGATGGATTTCAGGAACAACGCCGCGGCCGCGATCGAGTCCATCAACGCCTGGATTGCCCGGCAGACCGCTGGGCGCATCCCTGATCTGATCCGGGCCGGCGGACTCCGTCCCGACACACGACTTGCCTTGGTGAATGCCGTCTACTTCAAGGCCTCGTGGCAGCACAGGTTCACCGTCCGCGAGACCATACCGCGCTTTTTCCGCGTTTCGGGCAGCAAGCCAGCCGCGGTCCCCACCATGGAAACCGTCTCCGACTTTGGCTACGCAGAGCACGACGATTTTACCGCAGTCACGCTTCCCTACATCGGCGGCCAGATCCAACTCCTCATCGTCCTTCCTGCCATAGGCAAGGACCTGGCCCGCGTTGAAGCCCAATTGAGCGCTGAGTTGCTGGCCACATTGGCGCATGCAAAGGCGCGCGAGGTGATCCTGTTTCTGCCCAAGTTGAAGAGCGATTCACCGGCCATGAGCCTGGGCCCCGCCTTGCAGAGCCTGGGATTGCGGCAGGCCTTCGATCAGCCACCTGGAAGCGCCAACTTTGACCGCATTGCGCCCCGACACCCTGACGACAATTTGGCGCTGTCGGCGGTGCTGCACAAGACCTTCCTGGTGCTCGACGAAGGAGGCGCCGAGGCGGCCTCCGCGTCCGCCGGTGTTGCCGTGGCTGCCGCCCACGTCAGCGATCCAAAGCCCCGGCCCATTGAGGTCCGCGTAGACCGCCCCTTCCTGTTCGCCATCCAGCACCGGCAGAGCGGGGCGTGCCTATTCCTCGGTCGCGTGACCGATCCCCGGTAGGCAGCGGAAAAGCGCGTTCGCGCAGCACACCTGGGCTACAGCAACACCGTCTCTCCCATCAGCGCCAGGTCCACGCCGCGCGCCGCTTGTCTCCCTTCCATGATGGCCCAGACCACCAGGGACTGGCCGCGCACCATGTCTCCGGCGGCGAACACGCCGGGGATGCTGGTCTGCTGGAATTCGTCGACGGCCACATTGCCGCGGCCGTCGATGTCTACGCCCAGCTCGGTCAGCAGGCCCTCGCGCTCGGGACCAATGAAGCCCAGGGCCAGCAGAACCAGATCGGCGGGGAGGGTGCGAATCGTGTCTGGAAATTCTTCGATCTTGGGCGGTCGGCGTTCGGGCTGGGGCACGAAACGAATGTTGGCGATCTCGATGCCTTGCACCTGGCCGTGCTCGTCGCCCAACATGCGCTTGGTCTGCACAGAAAACAGCCTCGGGTCCACGCCGAATTCCGCCGCTGCCTCTTCCTGTCCGTAGTCCACGCGATAAATCTTGGGCCACTGTGGCCAGGGGTTGTCCATGGTGCGCTGGGCGGGCGGCCGCGGCAGGATCTCCAGTTGGGTGACGCTCTTGCAACCCTGGCGAAGCGCGGTGCCCACACAGTCGTTGCCGGTGTCGCCGCCGCCGATCACGACCACGTGTTTGTCGCGCGCGCGGATCGGACTTGTGTCCGTGTCGCCGGTATCAAGCAGACTGCGCGTGTTGGCCGTGAGAAATTCCATGGCGAAGTGAACGCCGCGCAGGTTGCGCCCTTCCACTGGCAAGTCGCGTGGCTTGGCGGCACCACCACAAATGACCACGGCATCGTGACTGGCACGCAATTCGGACACCGGCATGGTCTTGCCAACCTCGACGCCGGTGCGGAAGCGCACGCCGGCCTCCTCCATCATCTTGACCCGTCGATCGACCAGGCTCTTGTCCAGCTTCATGGCAGGGATGCCATACATGAGCAGGCCGCCCACGCGGTCAGCGCGTTCGTACACTGTGACCAGGTGCCCGGCGCGGTTCAAGTCGTCGGCGCAGGCCAAGCCCGCCGGGCCTGAGCCCACCACGCCCACGGTCTTGCCTGTCCGCTGCGTCGGCGGCTGCGCCTCGACCCAACCCTCGTCAAAGCCGCGATCGATGATGGCGCACTCGTTGACCTTGATGGTCACCGGCGGCGCGCTGATGCCGAGCACGCAAGATCCCTCGCAAGGGGCTGGACACACACGGCCGGTGAACTCGGGAAAGTTGTTGGTTCGGTGCAAACGCTCCAGGGCTTCACGCCAGCGTCCCTTGTAGATGAGGTCGTTCCATTCCGGAATCAGGTTGTGCAACGGACACCCGATGGTCAGTCCGTCGACCAGCGTGCCGGTGTGGCAGAAGGGCACGCCGCAATCCATGCAACGCGCGCCCTGCTCGCGCATGCTCTCCTCGGGCAAATGCCCGTGAAACTCACGCCAGTCTTTTAGTCTTTCACGGGGATCGCGGTGCAGCGGCGTGGCGCGTGGGTATTCAAGAAAACCTGTTGGTCGTCCCATCTCTTACTTTCCGTGCACCTGCGCGCCGTCCTTGGCGTTGAGTTGAAAGGCCGCCATCTCCGCCTCCTCCGGCGACAGGCCTTTGTCGCGCATGAGCTTCTGCGCCTCCATCACCCGGCGATAGTCATCCGGGATGACCCGCACAAAGAGCGGCTTCCATTGCGCCCAGTGGGCCAACAGATCTTGCGCGCGCAGGCTCCCGGTGAATTCGGCGTGCCGCCTTATGAGGCCCAGCACCAGTTCGGTCTCCTGGGGATCGTCGAGCGGGCCCAGCCCGACCATTTCCAGATTGCAGTTGGCTTCCAGTTGGCGCTGCTCGTCCAGAACATAGGCAACGCCGCCTGACATGCCGGCTGCGAAATTGCGGCCGGTCGGGCCAAGGATGACCACCCGCCCGCCGGTCATGTACTCGCAGCCGTGATCGCCCACTCCCTCGACCACCGCACTGGCGCCGCTGTTGCGCACGCAGAAGCGCTCGCCTGCCATGCCGCGAATGTAGGCCTCGCCGCTGGTGGCACCATAGAGCGCCACATTGCCGGTGATCACGTTCTGCCCAGGCGCGAATCCGGCATCGAGCGGTGGGCGCAAAATCAGCTTTCCGCCTGACAGGCCCTTGCCCAGATAGTCGTTGGCGTCGCCCTCCAAGAGGAATGTGATTCCCTTGGGCACGAAAGCCATGAAGCTCTGCCCGGCCGAGCCCTTGAAGTGGATCGAGATGGTGTCCTCGGGCAGCCCCTCGCTGCCGTAGCGACGCGTGACCTCGCTGCCCAGGCGCGTGCCGACTGTGCGCTGGGTGTTGCGCACAGGAAGCGTGGCCGTGATCTTGCGGCCCGACTCCAGCGCCGGCCGACACATGGGGATGATGGTGGTGTCGTCGTACCCCTCTTCCACCTTGTGGTTCTGCGCGTACAGGCAGCGCGTGCCCACGCCGTCGGCATGCGGCGGTTGGTACAGAACCGCCGACAGATCCACGCCCTTGGTCTTCCAATGGTCGACCGCGTGCCGGATGTACAGGCACTCGGTGTGGCCCACCATTTCGTTCACCGTGCGGAAGCCCAGCTCGGCCATCAGCTCGCGCACTTCCATGGCCACGAAGCGCATGAAGTTGACCACGTGTTCGGGTTTGCCAGCGAAGCGCTTGCGCAGCTCGGGATCTTGCGTGGCAATGCCGACCGGGCAGGTGTTGAGGTGGCACACGCGCATCATCAGGCAGCCCACTGCGACCAAGGGCGCGGAGGCAAAGCCAAACTCCTCGGCGCCCAACAGTGCGCCCACCACCACGTCCCAACCGGTCTTGAGCTGGCCGTCAGTTTCGATCGCCACTCGGCTGCGCAGATCATTGAGCAGCAGCGTCTGGTGCGTTTCGGCCAGGCCCAGCTCCCACGGGCCACCCGCGTGCTTGATGCTGGACAAGGGCGATGCGCCCGTGCCGCCGTCGTGTCCGCTGATGAGAATGACGTCGGCCTTGGCCTTGGCCACGCCCGCAGCGACTGTGCCCACGCCCACCTCGGCCACCAGTTTTACGCTGATGCGCGCCTTGTTGTTGGCGCACTTCAGATCGTGAATAAGCTGGGCCAGATCCTCGATCGAGTAGATGTCGTGGTGGGGCGGCGGCGAGATCAGCCCGACCCCGGGCGTCGAGTGGCGGACCTTGGCGATCCAGGGATACACCTTGGCGCCGGGAAGTTGCCCGCCCTCGCCCGGCTTCGCCCCCTGGGCCATCTTTATCTGGATCTCGTCGGCGCTGACCAGATACGGGCTGGTCACGCCAAAGCGGCCCGAGGCCACCTGCTTGATGGCACTCTTCTTGGAATCGCCGTTGGGCAAGGGCACCCAACGCGCCGGGTCCTCGCCGCCCTCGCCGGTGTTGCTCTTGCCGCCCAGGCGATTCATGGCAATGGCCAAGGTCTCGTGCGCTTCCTTGCTGATCGACCCGTACGACATGGCGCCGGTCTTGAAGCGCTTGACGATCTCCTCGACCGACTCCACTTCATCGAGCGGCACCGCCGATCGCGGGTGGCGCAACTCCATCAGACCGCGCAAAGTGGCCAGGTTTTTCGACTGGTCGTTGATGAGCTGCGCGTACTGCTTGTAGATCTCGTAGCGGCCGGTGCGCACCGCCGCCTGCAACTTGGAGATCGATTCAGGGTTGAAGAGGTGGTGTTCGCCTTCGCTTCTAAACCGGTATTCTCCTCCCGGGTCCAGCCCCGCCTGCGGCAAGCTGCGGCTGGGGAAAGCCCGGTGGTGCTGGCGCCGCACTTCCTCGGCGATGCCGCCCAGGCCCAGCCCGCTGATGCGGGAAGCAGTGCCCTCGAAGTACTTGTCGACCAGTGAGGCATGAAGCCCGATGGCCTCGAACACCTGCGCCCCATGGTAGCTCTGCACGGTCGAGATCCCCATCTTGGAGATGACCTTGACCAGTCCCTTGCTGATGGCCTTGGCGTAATTGGTGCGCGCCTTGGCGACGTCGACCCGAATGACCCCTTCGCCGGCCAGGGTTTCAATGACCTCGAGGGCCAGGTAGGGGTTGACCGCGCTGGCCCCGTAGCCGATGAGCAGGCAGAAGTCGTGTACCTCGCGTGGCTCGCCGCTCTCCACCACCAGGCAGGTATGCGTACGCGTGCCCGCGCGCAGAAGGTGATGGTGCACGGCCGCGCAAGACAACAGCGAGGGGATGGGCGCGTGCTCGCGGTCGAACCCGCGGTCCGACAGAATGAGAATCTCACAACCATCAGCCACCGCGGCGACGGCTTCGGTGCACAGCTTGTCCAGCGCCTGTGCGAGACCCTGCTCGCCCTCGGCCACGCGGAATACCGTGGCCAGGGTGCGCGCCCGGAAGCCGTGCCAGCCGTCGAGCGCGCGCAGCTTGTCCATTTCCTCGTTGAAGATCACCGGCGAGCGCAGCTCGATCTGGCGAGCAGAGACAGCTTGCGGGTCGAACAGGTTGTGCTCAGGACCCATGGTGGTGCCGGCCGCCATGATGAGTTCCTCGCGGATGGCATCCACCGGCGGGTTGGTCACTTGGGCAAAGAGCTGTTTGAAGTAGTTGAACAGGCTCTGGGGCCGACTGGAAAGAATGGCCAGCGGTGTGTCCGTGCCCATGGAGCCGATAGCCTCGCCCCCGGTCTCCACCATGGGCTGCAACAGGCGCATGTCCTCGGCCGTGTAGCCGAAGACACTCTGGCGTAATTCCAACGCTGCATGATCGGCCAGCGGAGTCGCTGGGGCCGGTGGCAGATCCTTCATGCGCACGCGCTGGGCCTCAACCCATTGTGCGTAGGGCAGCTCGGCCGCGACCCTAGACTTGAGCTCCTCGTCCGGCACGATGCGCCTCTGCGCGGTATCCACCAGGAACATGCGGCCCGGCTGAATGCGCCCCTTCTGCACGATCTTTTCGGCCGGAATGTCGAGCACGCCAGTCTCCGACGCCATGACCACGAGGCCGTCGCTGGTGAGCGTGTAGCGCAGAGGCCGCAGGCCGTTGCGATCGAGCACGGCGCCGATCTGCACGCCATCGGTGAAACAGATGGCGGCCGGGCCGTCCCACGGCTCCATCAGGCACGAGTGGTACTCGTAAAACGCGCGCTTCTCCGGGCTCATGGTCTTGTGCTTGTGCCAGGGCTCCGGGATCATCATCATCATCGCGTGGGGCAAGCTGCGGCCGCCGATGACCAGGGTTTCCAGCACGTTGTCGAACATGGCCGAGTCGCTGCCATCCTGATCGACCACCGGATGCAGTCGTTCGATGTCGTCGCCAAAGAGCGGCGACGCCAGATCGTGCTCGCGCGCCGACATCCAGTTCACGTTGCCGCGCAGGGTGTTGATCTCACCGTTGTGGGCGATCACGCGGTAGGGATGGGCGCGCGACCAGCTGGGAAAAGTGTTGGTGGAGAAGCGCGAGTGCACCAGGGCCAGCGCGGATTCCAGCGACAGCTCGGACAGATCCGGGAAGAATGTATCGAGCTGGTCGGCGTTGAGCATGCCCTTGTACACCAGGGTCCGGCACGACAAGCTGGCGATGTAGAAGAACTTGCGTTCGCGGAGATCGCTTATGCGCACGAGCTTCTCGGCCGTGCGTCGCACGAGCACCAATCGACGATCGAAAGCGGCGTCGTCAGCCAGCGCCGTGGGCCGGTCCACGAAGACCTGCGCCATGGTCGGCCGGGATTCCAGCGCGGTCTTGCCCAGGCCCGTCGGGTTGGTGGGCACCTCGCGCCAGCCAATCACCCGGTGTCCCAGCTCGCCTGCGGCGGTCTCGAAAAGGCGTTGGCATGCGGCGGCCTCGGCCGCATCGCGGGGCAGGAAGACCATGCCCACGGCGTACTGGCCCGCGGGCGGCAATTCGATGCCGATGTTGGCGGTCACGCTGCGCAAGAAGGCATCCGGGAGCTGGACCAAGATCCCGGCGCCGTCGCCCGTGTTCTCCTCGGCCCCGCTGGCGCCTCGGTGACCCAGGTTCTCTAGCACCCGGATGCCGTCGCGCACGATCCGGTGGGATTTGGTTCCTGCAATGTCCACCACGAAGCCCACACCGCAGGCCTCGTGCTCGTTGGCGGGATCGTAGAGCCCTTGCCGTGCGGGAGCCTCTTGCCGCCGCTCGGCAGTCTGCCTAGTTGCGTTACCGTTCATTTCTCGAAAATCGCCCATTAGTCTTAGATGAAGGCTAGCGCCCACTTGGTTGCTGTGAAACCTCTGCCTCCGCAAATAGGATGGATTTTCCAAAAACGCAACACACCGGAAACATAACGGCAACAACTGCCTCTGCGGCCTCATGCCCACGAAACAATGTGGGAATCATTCTGCCTGTAGTGACTATTGTTTTCGTCCCTGCTACCCTGTGTTTCCAAAGATGCGCGCAGTCGTTGTCATGTCCAGACCGCAGGTCGGCGCGGCCGAGGTGGACTCTCCTGCCGCAGCCCTGCGCGAGCTTGGCTGCGAAGTCGTCCCGGTCGGTTACGACATGGACGACCTGCCCGACGATCTAGAACACATCCGTCCCGCGGTGGTGGTGGTGGATGCAGGCCCCTACCTCGAGGTGGGCCGCGCTGTGGTCAAGCACGCCAAGCAGATCCCCACCTTGGCAGAGGTGCCCATTCTCCTTTGCATCGAAGTTTCGCGACTGCCCGGCCTCGATCCCGAGCTGGGCATGGATGACTTCGTGCTCCTTCCTATCGTGGGCCCCGAGCTCTACGCGCGGGTGCGCCAGCTCGATTGGCGGTTGTCGTCGTTCTCGGCTTCGGGCCGTATCAAGCTGGGCGATCTGGTCATCGATACCGTGGCGGTGGAGGCCACCTATCGCAGCCGCGTGCTCAAGCTGCCGCGGCAGGAATTCCAGCTGCTCAAGTTTCTGGCTGTGGGCGCGGGCCGTGTGTTCACGCGCGAGCAGCTTTTGTCGCGCGTGTGGGGCTACCGTTACACCGGTAACACACGCACGGTCGACATCCACGTTCGCCGCCTGCGCGCCAAATTGGGCCCTGGCGCTGAGATGATCGAGACGGTGCGCCACGTCGGCTATAAGATGCGTGCGCCAGGCGCGTCGTGACCAAACCGGTTACAGCAAAGAGAAGGCCAATTGACATGGGAACCCTCAAAGGGTTCGCTTCGCCCTTCGGCCCCCCACCTGCCACCACCCCCCGCTCGCTTCGCTCGGCCTCGCCAAACCCTGCGACGGTGCGCGGCCGGCGACGAGGGCGCGCGCAAAGCGCGCGGGGCGGGCACGGCGGTGGGCCGTCCCGAAGTCCCCGCAGGGGGAGCCGGCCGGCTCCCCACGCGAGAATTCTAGCCGCATTCCAGGGCGAGCACGGCGCCTTTTCCGAGGAAGCCGCGCGCCGCTTCTTTGGCCCACGGCTGGAGTCCATGCCCCAGCGCGAGTTCGACGACATGTTCGACGCGGTCATGCGGGGTGACGCCGATTGCGCGGTGGTGCCCATCGAGAACACCCTGGCTGGCTCGGTCATCAAGAACTACGACCTTCTGGTCGGCCACGACCTCACCATCGTCGGCGAGGTCGTACTGCGTGTGGCGCACAACCTCATCGCTCCCCGCGGCGTGAAGCTCGGCGACGTGCGCCGGGTATTCTCGCACCCGGTGGCGCTGGCCCAGTGCGAGGATTTTCTGCGCAAGCTGCGGCAGCAGGTTCCCAGCCTGGAGGTGCTGCCATCGTACGACACGGCTGGCGCGGTGAAGATGGTGGTGAAAAACGGGCGGCGCGACGAAGCCGCCATCGCCAGCAAGAGCGCCGCCGAAGTCTTTGCCGCGCACATTCTGGCCGCGGGCATCGAGAGCAACCCGCAGAACTTCACCCGCTTCTTCGTCATGGCGCGCCCCGATCGCGCGGGCCGCATTCCCGTGGCGAGCAAGGCCAAGGAGCGCAAGACCAGTCTGGTTTTTCGCATCGCCAATCGGCCCGGCTCGCTGTACGCCTCGCTCTACGCTTTCGCCGCCGAGCAGGTCGATCTGACCAAGATCGAGTCGCGTCCAATTGTCGGCCGACCTTGGGAGTATTCGTTCTACTTGGACTTCATCGGCGATCGCAACGACGCCAACGTGCGCCGCGCGCTCGCCGCCCTGGCCGGCGCCGCCGAAAGCGTGCGCATCTTCGGGTCATACCCAAGGGCGGAAATCTAGCTGACTCTGTGCTCTGTTGCCGGATCCGGAGCCGGATTTTTCACCACAGAGGACGCAGAGGCCACAGAGGCGGACCGGAAAAGGAAAGGGTTGGGCTCGTTCCGGTCCGAACCCCTTCTTCCTTTTCGACCTCTGTGTTCTCTGTGCGCTCTGTGGTGAGATCCGGATCCGAATAGGCCGAGCTTGACGAAGGGCTCTCCTCGCGAAACCATGCGGGGAATGCTCAACATCGATTTGACCGGACGGCGGGCCTTGATTGCCGGCGTGGCGGACGACAGCGGATTCGGTTTTGCCATCGCCAAGGCGCTGGCCGAGGCGGGTGCGACTGTTTGCCTGGCCACCTGGCCTCCGGTGCTGGGAATCTTCCGCTCCTTGCTCGAACGCGGCAAGCTCGACGAGTCGCTGCGACTGGCAGACGGAAGCAAGCTCGCCTTCGAACGTATCTGGCCCATGGATGCCGACTTCGACAGCGACGCCGATGTCCCTTCTGCCGTGCGCGAGCACCGGCGCTATCGCGACTGCGGCGACTTCAGCATCTCGGGTCTGGCCGATCGACTGCGCGCGGACTTCGGCGATTCGTGCCTGGACGTCGTGGTGCACAGCCTGGCCAATGGCCCCGAGGTGAAGAAGCCGCTCCTCGAAACCAGTCGCAAGGGATACCTGGCTGCGGTCGGGACGAGCAGCTTTTCCTTCGCCTCCATGGTGCAGCGACTGGGCCCGCTGGTTCGGCCGGGCGGCTCGTTCCTGGCCTTGTCCTATCTCGCCAGCGAGCGCGTCGTGCCCGGATATGGGGGCGGCATGGCCTCGGCCAAGGCCGCGCTGGAAAGCGACGCGCGCGTGCTGGCCTTTGAGGCCGGCCGCAAGTGGGGATTCCGCGTGAACGTGATCTCCGCCGGTCCCTGGGCCTCGCGCGCGGCCAGCGCCATCGGCTCGATCCAACAGATGATCGACTACTGCCGTGTCAATTCACCCTTGCCCGAGGCCATCACCGCGGCCGAGGTGGGTGCAACCGCAGCCTTTCTGTCGAGCCCGCTCGCCTCTGGCATCACAGCCAGCACCGTTTACGTGGACAAGGGCTACCACGCGATGGGCATGGCAGTAGCCTCGCCGTAGACGGCGAGGCCGGAGCCGGCGCCGGATCCGGGGCCGGATCCGGATCCGGCCACCGGCCACCGACCGCCGGCCACCGGATCCGCCAATGTGGGCCGATGCACCGCCACCTGATAAGCTTGCGCCTGCATGAGCAACGAAACCTCCAAGGTCGGCCTGAAGGAATTGCGCCAACGTCTTAACCAGGTGGACGACGATATGGTCCACCTGCTGGCCAAGCGACTGGAGACGGTGGCTCTCATCGGCAAGGAAAAGGCCGGCTCGACCCAGGCCATCCGGGATCCGGAGCGTGAACGCGAGGTGCTGACGCGAGTCGAAACTCTGGCCCAGTCGCTGGGGTTGTCGGCTCCTTTGGCGCGCAAGATCTTCTCCGAAATCATCAGCTACTCGGTCAGCCGTCAGATAGCGTCGCTGTCCGGGACCGAAGGCGAAGAGGTTGCGGTCGCCTACCAGGGCTCGCCGCTCACCTACAACAACCTGGCAGCGGAGCAGTACCTGGCCAGCCAGGGCCTGCGCGGCCGCTACCTGGGCTTGCCCACGCTCAAGCAGGTGATCGACGCCTTGACCTCCGCTTCGGTCGACCTCGCGCTTCTACCCATCGAAAACACAGTCGCGGGCAGCATCAATCAGGTCTACGACCTGCTCCGCGAACAAGACCTGCACATCGTGGGCGAGGAGTCGTACCGGGTCGAACTGTGCCTGGCCACCACGGCCGACGTACCCACCTCGGCGTTGCGACGGATCCTGTCTCACCCGCTGGCGCTCGATCAGTGCTCGGCTTTCGTTTCGGCCTTGCCCCAAGCCCGCGCGGAGCCTTTCCTCGACACCCGCGAAGCCATGCGTGCCGTGGCCGAGGCCAAGGATCCCACCCTGGCCGCCATCGGCTCGCCCGAGGCTGCGGCAGCGCAGGAGCTGCACATCCTGAACCGCCACGTGGGCAACCAAGATGAGATCCTTATGCGCTACGTGGCCCTGGCTCGCGCGCCTGTTCCCGTGGATGTCCGGGTGCCGTGCAAGACCAGCTTGATCCTGTCTACGCGACACGAGAAGGGAGCTCTGCTCCGCTGCCTGCACATCCTGGCGGAGTACGGGCTGAGTATGACAAAGCTGGAGTCGCGGCCGCGACCCAACCGGCCCTGGGAGTACATGTTCTTTATCGATTTTGAGGGCAACGTGGCTGAAGAGAAAGCCGCCGTGGCGCTGGAAGCCCTGCGCAGCGAGGCGCTGTACTTGAAGATCCTCGGCTGCTATCCCGCCAAGGCCAGGCCCGCCGAGGCCCAAACCACGACCCTGCCCGAAGCCGCCGAAATCGCCCCGCCCGCCGGCCAGCCAAAGCCCAGCCCGCCGCTCGCGCGTGCCTCCAAGCACTATCGCCTCGCCGACCGCGCCACCCATCCCGAGGACACCGTCATCCGCGTGGGCTCGCTGCTCATCGGCGGCGCCGGCTTTGTGGTCATTGCCGGCCCTTGCTCGGTGGAGTCGGAAGATCAGATCAACCGCACCGCCCTTTTCGTGCGCGAGCAGGGCGCCCACATTTTGCGCGGGGGCGTGTTCAAGCCGCGCACCGGTCCGTATGCTTTCCAGGGGCTGGGCCACGACGGCCTGGATCTGCTGGCTGCTGCCGGCAAGGCCGCCGGGCTGCCCATCATCACCGAAGTCATGACCATCGATCAGGTGCACGCGGTGGCCGAAAAGTCCGACATCCTGCAGATCGGCGCGCGCAACATGCAAAACTTCCCGCTGCTGTCAGCCGTGGGCAAGGTGGACCGGCCCGTGCTGCTCAAGCGCGGCCTGTCGAGCACCATCGAAGAATGGCTGGCGGCTGCCGAATACATCCTGGCGCAGGGAAACGGCCAAGTCATCCTGTGCGAACGAGGCATTCGAACCTTCGAGAGCGCCACGCGCAACACGCTGGATCTGTCTGCCGTGGTGGTGCTGCGCGAACGCACCCACCTGCCCATCGTGGTGGATCCCAGCCACGGCACGGGCAAGCGTCTCTACGTGGCGCCCATGGCCTGGGCCGCGCGCGCCTGTGGCGCCCACGGCATCAGCATTGAGGTTCACCCCAACCCTGACCAGGCTCTGTCCGACGGCGACCAGAGTCTCGACTTCGCAGGGTTCAAGGCATTGATGGAAGGTCTCAGCCGCGTGCGCGTGTAATCAAACTTCAAGAATGCCGGCCCGCTCGCTCCGGCTGGCACACACCGCCCGGTGCAGCGCCCATTGTCCGCGCGCGCGCGCCAGGTTGTGCTCGCCCCGACCGGCGTAGCGTTCGGGCGCCCAGCCGAAGTACGATTCCAGCAACGCATCGGCCGCGAAACGCGCCGCCAGCTCCACACTGATCCATTCGACCCCGTGCAAACAGGCGCGACGCTCGTCGGCGCCAAGCGTGCGGCCTAGTGCCTCGTGGAACCCTTCAAACGAGGCCCGGAAGATCTCCACATCGAACTTGGCTTGGCTCGCGTCCTCGGGGCTGCGGTTGCACCATGAGCGCCACGCATCCCCCAACTCATGCGCCAGCGCCATGGGTCCCACGGTGTCCAGGTCGATGAAGCATACCGCCTGCTCGGCCACCAGCGGCTCGCGTCCCGCAAACAAGATGTTGTTCAGCTTGGGATCGCCGTGGCACACGCACCTGGGCAGGTCGGGTAAAGAGGGCAGGTCAGCTACGGCCGCGAACAGCTCCGTGGCCAAGACGCTGACGTCTCGGTAGAGGCGATGGTCCTTGCGGGCGTCCAGTGCGCCGTGCAGCCTGGCCATGTGCTGGGCGGTGTCGTGCACGCCCGTGCGCATGCCGGTGAACTCACGGTCCATCCCGTCCACCGCGCGATGAAAACGCGCCACCAAGCCACCGGCTGCGCGCGCCTGACCCAGGCTGGTCACCACGTCGAAAGACACGCCCTCGACGTAGGTTTGCAACCGCCACAAACCGGCCTCGGTCCCCAGGTCGACCGACAACAGGCCATCCCGGGCCGGAACCAGGCGCGGCGTGGTCATGCCCAGGTCGGCCAGCCGCCGCGTGACTGCGTCGATGTTGTCGTTGACCGCGGCCGAGAAAACAGGATTCAGCCGCTGCAGCACGAAGCGCGCCCCGCCGCGGCTGACCAGAAAGGTCTGGTTGACCAGTCCCCGCCCGAGCGGCGTGATGTGCGCGCCGTCCAGGCCCAGGTATCGGGGCAGAACCTGCGCCTCGATCAGATGCGCCGAATTTTCCACGAGCCCTGACCGGCGCGCCTATTCCGAGGAAGGCGCATCAGCGGGCGGCGCCTCCCGTTCCTCGGGAGGCCTTTCCCAACCGCCCATTGTCTCAGGCGGGGGCGGCTCTGACGACTTCTCCAAGTCGAACTTGTACGCAAACGCCAGACCGCCATTGCCCTCGGCCAGAACCATGACCGGTCCCACGCTGGCCAGGCCCCGCACCTCCAGCCAGAGAGCGAAACTGCGCGAAAGATGGTACATGATGCCCACTCCGGCGCCAAAGGCCAGGGGCCCTGCGCTGATGGTGTCGCTGTGATCGGTCCCGGTGGTGGGACAGGGCTTTAGCTCAGTGCTGGTGCAGGCCTTGGGAACGTAGCCCATGAAGGCTCTCGTGCCCCCGCCTGCGACACCTGAGGCGAAAAACTGGAAATTCCCTGCGTTGAAGAAGGCGTACTGGCCGCGAAGGAAAGCCGCCAATGCCCAGCTCGGCGGATAGCTCGCCTTGGTGATGTCGTTTCGCCATCCCTGTGAGTTGACGGTCGCGTACTGAATTCGCCCCTGCACCGAAATCGCGAACCTGTCGCTGACCTGGTAGCCGAGTTCCGGCACCACCTGGAAGATGCTGGCCAGCGAGTATCCCGATGATATCTGGACGAGTCCCTTGAGTACAGGGGGCTGGGTGGGCGTGGACCTGTTTGTCCAGATCGATTCGTGGCTGTCTGGATTGACCTTGCCGTGATAGGTCGACCCTGTCCCGCCGCCCAGCGCGAAGAAGAACGAACCGGGCAATCGCCGATGGTACTTGCGAAGCTCCTCGTCCTCCTGAAACTGCTTGTTGATTTCCTCTAGCGGGGCCTGGTCGTCCGCCATGGGCGCCGCCTTCGTGCTGGTGTCTTTGCCTTGCAACAGGAGCGACAATGTTCTGTTGTTCATGGTCGCGGCCCCTTCGACGATGGGCATCAGTTCTGGGCCGTCGGAGCTTCCGATGGTCAGGGGCTCCTTCACCCCTGGAACCTTCGCTTCCACGTAGTACTGAAATGCGTTGCCGGTGACGGCCGCAGCCGGGACATTGGCCGACAGCCAGCCCTGGGGCGAGCGAGTCATGGGGAGCGGCGTGAAATCCTCGCCGCCGCTCTCCCGATAGAAGAGAGTGGCAGTGGAGCGCTTGGGTTGTTTCTGCGTGATGCAACGGAAGAAGATTTCCTCTTTGGGTGGCACCTCGGTGGGAAGCGGACAGTAGAACGGCTCGGGAGCCTTGTCCGGTGCCGCTGGCTCTGCAATGTCCGCCAGCTTCTTTCCCGCGCGGTGGCCGCCAGCGGCGGACCCACCAGACGCAGGACCGCTGGCCGACGGCGTCGAAGGTGCGCTCTCGTCCGCCGATGCCATGGGCGCTGCTGGGGCCGCAGATGTCCGAGCTGCCGGCGGGAGGCTGGCCTGGTTGCGGGCCGCGTCGAGTGCCTCGTCGAGGGCGGGTGTCTCCACCTGCGGGGTGATCTTGATGCCCGGGTTGATCTTGAGGGCCATCACCAGCTGCCGGATGGCCTTGTTCTTGTCGTTGAAGCCGGTCAGGTAGACGGCGGCCAGGTGCACGTGCGTGCGTGCCGCAATCTCGTGGTCCGACATGTTCGCGTCGGTGAGAACCGCGATGGCGCCCCACAGGGCGTCCCGTGCCTGATCGAACTTGCCGGCCTGCATCTGGGCCAGAGCCTGCTTGTTGATCTCGACAACCTTGGTCACGGTGGCCTGGGACTTGGCGGCCTTTCCGGCGGCCATGGCCTGCGACGACAGGGCGAAAACGGACAGGACAACGACAAGCGACGTGAAGAAACAGCGGGACATCTTCATGAATACGGCTCCTGGCGGGAGCTACTATCTTTATGCTGGCTGAGGGGCGATGTCCATCCCCCCAGTGCTGGCTAGAGGCAGACTTGGTGCTCCGGATCGCAGCCACCGCGGGGCGCTGGTACGACCAGGTGGGAGCTGTCATCGGGATCCGCTTCCTGGAAGTAGCCGTCGCCATCCGCATCGATGCGAGCCGGATCTGTCGCGACATAGTGGTCGCCGGCCACCCAGTAGTCGATCCCGTCTGCGCTGCGCAGCACAACATGTCCCACGACACGGCCGCCGCGCAGATCGGTGGTGGGGGCGCCCCGCTCGGTGAGATACACGGCGCCCGTGGCAACGAGCCGGTCCACTGCCGCCTGGTGGGGATGGCCGTCAGGGTTGTCGTTGCCCACCTCGATGACGCTGACCCTGGGCCACAGCTCGGCCAGAAAGGTGGGGCTGGATGAGTATTGGCTTCCGTGGTGGTTCACCCGATAGACGTCTATGTCTCCGGCCAGGGGAGCCACGGCGTATTCAATGTCGTGGTACGAGTAGCCATACTGAGAAACCAGCGTCTCGCCCGAGAGATCGCCGCCCGAGAAGTAGTCGAGCATGCCGAAGCGCAGGACGAAGGCGAGCGAGTAGTCGTTCTCGCTAGGCGGGGCCGGATCGTCGGCCGGCGCTTGGGCCGAGAGCAGGCCATTGCCATCCGCGGCGACCACGCGCAGAGCGACGCCCGGGCCGAGATCGATCTGACCGGTACCCAGGGTGGCGACTTCCGGGTGCAGCGCGCCCTGTCCCTCGCCGGCAAGATAGCTCCGCCAGCGCGCCAATGTGCCCCCTCCTTCGCCCAGAAAATGGGTGAAATCGCGGTGCAGGAGTTTGCCCACTGTGAATCCCTGCAGGTTGACCAGATGCCACAAGCCGCCGTATCCGGGATATCCGGTGTGATCCAGGTGAAAGTGGCTGATGAGCACGTAGTCGAGATGCGAGGAGCCCAGGACGTTCTTGATGTACGGCCCCACAATCAAGGCACCGTCATCGGCCTGCCAGTCGGCTTCGCCTGCATCGACCAGCAAGGATCGGCCGGTGGGCCCGATGATCAATGTGCTGCAAGCCTGGCCCGCGTCGATGTGATGAATCTCCAGCCAGCCGGGCTGCCAGGTTCCGCCGACGGGTGGTTCGGTTGCAGCAACGGCCGGCATCTTGCCTCCGGGCACCAGGCTGCAGCCGGCAAACAACGACACACTGAAAACCAAAAGGGCGCGCATGCCGAGTTATCGACAGCGGCACAATGAGGTTGCGTGGCCAATTGTTATGGGAACCCTCAAAGGGTTCGCTCCGCCCTTCGGCCCCCCACCCGCCACCACCTCCCCCCTCGCTTCGCTCGGCCTCGCCAAGCCCTCCCGCGATGGTGCGCCGCTGGCGAGGGCGCGCGAAGCGCGCGGGGAGGGCAGGGTGGCGGTCCGGCCCGAAGTCCCCGAAGGGAGCAAAGCCGGCGGGCTCCCCACGCGAGAATTCATCCCCCGGAGCCGCGCGCAGCCGCGGCCCGCGTAATGCCGCGGCCGCGCGGGTCCCGGAGAAGAAGTTAGCTGTCTTTCACCACAGAGGGCACAGAGCCGGATCGGAAAGAAGAAGGGGTGGGGGCTGTCTGGTCCGAACCGTTGCCTTCCTTCCAGCCTCTGTGCTCTCTGTGGTGAAATAGGTAACTCGCCCGCCGCTGGGGCTGCTTCCAGGCGGCGGGCGGTGAAAGACGGACTGGCTACTTCTTGGCAGCGGGAGCGGGCGCGGGAGCAGGAGCAGCGGCCGCAGCTGCCGCAAGCGCCTTCTCCTCGGCGGCCTTCTTGCCTTTCTTGCCCTTCTTGCCCTTGGCATCGGCCGGCTTGGCCGAGTCTGCCTGCGCGACCTTCTTGGCAGCGACGGGCGCAGGAGCCTTGTGGCTGGCTTTGGCGGCAAATGCCGAAGTGCTGGTGAGAGTGGCGATTCCGAGTGCGATGATGAGGTTCTTGAACATGGCGGCGACTCCTTCTTTTCTTGGTTGCTGTGAAAGCGTCTCTGTTTGGTTGGTATTGCAGCGGCCGTGCCAGCCGAAAAGCAGCGCGTTTTTCGCGAACTTCCGCCCTTTCGCGCTTGCCGCGTGCAGGGATGGCAACCAATCCGCCCCTTACGTGGGGCGTTCTGGAAGGAATGTGAAAACTGGCGCTGGCCGGCGCGCTGGGTGAAGGTGGAACCATGGGCGCGTTCATCAGCGCGTTTCGCAGCAAGCGCGTGGGCATGCTCATCGCGCTGGGCTTTGCGTCTGGGTTGCCGCTGGCGCTCACGCGCACAACCCTGAGCGCGTGGATGACCAATGCTGACGTGAATCTGAAGACCATCGGGCTCTTCTCGCTGGTCACGCTGCCCTACTCGTTCAAGTTCGTGTGGGCGCCGCTGCTCGACCGCTTCAGCTTTCCGCTGTTTGGCCGGCGTCGCGGCTGGATGGCGCTAACGCAAGTGGGTCTGCTGCTGTCGGTGTGGATCATGGCCGACATCAATCCCAAGAACGCACCGCTGGCCATCGCGGCCCTTGCCGTGGTGGTCGCGTTCCTGTCCGCCAGCCAGGACGTGGTGGCTGACGCCTACCGCACGGACGTGTTGCCGCCGGCCGAGCGCGCTTCCGGGACGTCGACCTGGATCCTCGGCTATCGCATCGCCATGCTGGTCTCAGGCGCCGGGGCTCTGGTGCTGTCAGACCACATGCCATGGTCGCGCGTGTACGGCGTGATGGCGCTTCTGATGATCGTGGGCATCGTCGCCACCTGGCGTGCGCCCGAGCCCGAAGTCGTGCGCCCGCCGCGCACGATTGCCGACGCTGTGGTCAAGCCCTTCGCGGACTTCTTCTCGCGCAAAGGCGCGGCCGTGGCGTTGGCTTTTGTCATGTTGTACCGGATCGGCGACACCATCGCCGGTGGCATGGTGCTGCCCTTTCTCATCAAGCTGGGCTTTTCCAACAGCCAGATCGGCTTCTGGAACAAGGGCGTGGGCTTCGCCGCCACCATCAGCGGTGTCATGTTGGGCGGTGGCCTGGTGGCAAAGTATGGCGTGCGTCGCTGCTTGCTGACCTTCGGCGCAATCTTGATGGTCGCCAACACCGGCTACCTGGCGCTGGCCCTGCACGGCAAGAGCGTGGCGCTGTTGGCAACGGCCATCGGCATCGACAATGTGTGCGGCGGGATGGTGGACGCGGCCTTCGCCGCCTTCATCATGTCTTTGTGTAACAAGTCCTTCTCGGCCACGCAGTTCGCGCTGCTGTCCAGCGCCTCGACCATCATCGGTCGCATCGTCGGTGCCGGCTCGGGCTGGCTCGCGGCCACGGTGGGCTGGCCGGTCTTCTTCGGTGTCACCATTGTCGCGGCCGTGCCCGCGCTGCTGTTGCTCGTGCTGGCCTTCCCGCACGACGCGGGGGCTGTCGAGGAAGAGCCGGCGAAGTAGAGATTAGATGCTCGCCCGCAGGCCGACACCCAGATCGAAAAGCGCGGGGCTGCGGCCGGGCAATTGCTGCGGCGTCGAGCTCAGGCCGCTGAAGGGATCGGTGAACGAACCCAGGTTGATGGGGTTCATCCCGAAGCGGAATTCCCCGTTCCTCTCACCCCAGTGCACGGCGCCGAAGGCTTCGAAGCGCAGATGCGTGAGCAGAATGAACGAGTAGTCAAGACGAGTGATGCCGGAACGGTCGGACAGATTGGCCAGGTTCGACAAGGTGAAGGTCGTGTTGTCCCAGGAATAGGGCGCCGGCGCGGAAGCGAAAACGCCGACGTAGTGGCGTCCCAAGTAGAAGAACGTCGCCGGCTCGCGGAGGGTTTGCGCGTGGGGCAGGACGAGACCGGGGTACGCGGCTGTGTCGTTGTAGCCGAGACCATTGTAGAAATACTCGGCGCTCACGGTGAACACGTCATTGGCGGCGTACTTGATCGAGTACGAAACGCCACCGGTGGCCTGCGGCTTGACGCCTGAACTTGGCGCCAGAGGATAGAGCGCATCCACCCGGTGTTCGAGCGCCTGCACCAGCCATGGCGTTGAATCCAGGCTGTTGTACGGAACGTCCGGGAGGTTCGCATACGCGCTGCTGTCGTAGCGCACTCGATCGATGTCCTGGCCAAAACGCAGCGCCAGCTCGCCGTAGAAATCGAGATCCCAGATCCCGGCTGAAAGATCGGCCGCCAGCTTGGGCTTGTGCCCTCGCTGCGCAACACCGCCCAAGCCCAGCTCGGCCGAACTCCACACCATCTCGGCGCGGGCGGCCCCTGCCAGCGCGCTCGCGGTGGGCGTGGCGTCCGCTCCCTCGGTCAAACCGTAGGCGTAGAAATTCCAGCCCTGCGCTTCCCAGGGCACGTGCACCTTGATCATGGTGGTTCCGGTGCGCGCGTCGAACACGTCGAGAGGATTGCGGTGTTGGATGTGCAAGAAATCCGTCGGGGTCCAGAAGCGCGCCGTGCCCCAGCGCACATGCTGGCGGCCCGCGGTGACGAACACCGTGTGCTTGATGTCGAAACGTAGCCACATCTGATCGAGCAAGACGCGCGGCGTGCGCGTCGCCTGGACGCCGAAGAGCGAACTCAGGTTGGCCGCGCCACCGGTGGAAGCCCCGCCCTGTGAGCTGCCGTTTACGGTCGACAGGCTCGTGCTCGCCGTTGCGGGCAGGGTTGGGTCGAAGATGGTGCGCGCAAGCACGAAGCCACGCACCCGATCGTTGGGCCGCACGTCCATGTATGCGTCGAGCAGGGAAGGAGACGACAGCGTCCAATTGCCTGCGCTCTGTCCTTGCTGGGCTGAACTCTGCGCGCGCAGGTAGATCTGGCCGCCGATCTTCAGCGGATCCTCTGGCGCCACCTCGGCTGAGAGGCGCGGCGCTGCTTCGGGTCCCCCTAGATTCAATTGATCCCGCGAATCCTTCGTTTCTCCCGCTAATGGCGTGGCCGTGGTCGCGACGGGCGCGGGCGAAGCCCGCGGGGGCAGGTGGGGTGGGCTGTCCGTCCCGAAGCCCCCGGAGGGGGTGGCCGTGGTCGTGGCCGCGGGGGCCGGAACCTGTTCCGCAGCCGGCGACGCCGGCGCCCCAAACATGTCGTTCTCGCTAGGCCTGTCCTGCGCTTGGGCCGCGGTCGCACCTCCTGCCACGATCAGGATCGCCAGGCCCAGGCGGTTACGATTGGCATGGGAACCCTCGAAGGGTTCCCAAACCCTCCCGCGACGGTACGCCGCCGGCAAAGCCGGCGGGCTTCCCACGCGACAATTCATCGCGACTTGCTCTCCAGCCAGGCCTTGGTGAAAAGATTGGCTTCCAAGGGTCGCATATCCACGGACTTGACCAGGATCAAGGTCGAGTTGGCCTTCTCCACCTCGTCGTAGAAGCGCATCTCCTCCGGATACCACACGTCGACCTTCTTCGATTCCGAGTAGGTCTTCTTCCAGCGCGGATAGTACGACGTGCGCAGCAGCCGCCCAGAAAGCGCGAATTCCTGGCGCTTGAGTATGTTCTTGGTTTCTTTGTCGACCCACAGCTTGATGACCGGGAAGGCCAGATCGATGTTGGGCTTACCGGTCAGCTTCATCACCTGCGCGGTGTAGGCGCCCAGTTTCTCCTGGCCCAAATCCTCGGGCTCGTACTCCTCGGCCAGGCGCGATTCGTCGAAATCCGAACGGCGCGAATTGGTGCCACCAATGCGCTCGCGCTCGGTCTTGCGTTCCCACTTGCCTACCGACGGATCGAAGAACCACAGGTTCTTGTCGATGCGCAGATAGCCCTGGCCCTGGGACGCTTTGGGTTTGGTGAACAGGATGATGAACTTCTGATCCTGGCTGCGCCGGAAGACCAGGGCCTCGTAAGCCACGTCGACCTTGTCCTTCTCCTTTTGCTCTATGTAGACAAGGTTGCGCCAGTCGCCCTGATTGCGCTGCCGCTCGTCCACCACCTTGAGCAGATCGACGAGTTCAGCCTTGCTCAAAGCCGCGGCCATGCGGGGAACGAGAAGGCTGAAGATCAGCCCGAAGACGGCAAGAAAACGGGACATAGGCATGAGTGCGGCTCCAGTGGTTGGTTAGCTTTTTTCACCACAGAGAGCACAGAGAACACAGAGGTCGGAAAGAAGAAAGGGCTCGGACAAGACGGCCCACCCTCTTCTTCCTTCCGATCCGGCTCTGTGGCCTCTGTGCTCTCTGTGGTGAAAAAGCATTTCTATCCAAAATGAGACATGGCCGACACGGGCTTGAGGCGTGCGGCCCGGTAGGACGGATACACCGCCGCCAAGGTAGTCACGACGGTGATGAAGAGCGCGGCGCGCACCAGCCCGCCTGCGTGCAGGGCAAGCTGAACCCGGTCTGACATAAGAAAAAGCTGCACCGTGAGCGGCACGTGGATGCGGGCCGCATTGATGGCAGCGCCCAGACCGGCGCCGGCGAGCGCGCCGATGCTCGTGCCAATCAACCCCAGTAGCAGCGACTCGTACAGGAACATGCGCAGCACCCCGCCCCGCTGCATGCCAATGGCGCGCAACGTGCCGATCTCGCGCGTGCGCTCGCGGATGGCGATCCACATGGTGTTCATGATGCCGGTGACCACGATGGCGATGAGGATGGTGAGCAGCACCGCGGTCAGTCCTTTGAGAACCGTCAGAGTCCATGTGAGGAACGACACCTCATCCTCCCAGGTGGTCACATCCAGTTTCTGCCCGGTCCAGTCCTCGCGCGCTACGGTCTGGAACTTCATCCAGAAGGGATTGGGATCTGCGTCCATCACGGCCCAGCCCAGTTTTTCAAGCTGCCCGCGCAAGCGCGCCGCGATGGCGGTCACGTCGGGAATGAATTTCGGCTTCAGGTAGATTTGGATCGCGCCGGTGGTGTCCGAGCGAAGCTGATACAGGGCGCGCGTGGTTTCCACCGGGACGAAGACCCCGAACTTGCTCAGCAGCCCCATGTCCTTGGCGATGGCGACGATGCGGCAGTCGACGGTGTTGGCCGCGCCGCGCGTGGTCTGCGCCGACAGGGTGACTGCGTCGCCCACCTTGACCTTGAGCCTTTCCACCTGCGACTCGAAGACCATCATGGTGCGGGGCTCGGCCAGATCCTCCAGGCGTCCACTCTTGAGTTCAATCACCTTGCGAAAGGCGGGTTCGTTCTTGATGTCGATGCCGGTGATGCCGGCCTGGGTTGAGCCCATGTCCGAGATGATCTTGGCCCAGCCGCGGCCGCGATGAACCAGGCTCTCCATTTCGGGCACGCTCTTTCTGACGGCCTCGATCACCTTCTCATATTCGGTCACGATCGGACCGCCAGCGCTGCTGGTGACTTTGAAGAAGCCGCCCACGTTGACGTGGCCGGTACTCAGGGTGGTGGCAGCCCGGATCATGGTCTCGCTCACTCCCGTCGACAGGGCATTGAGCAAAATGAGCAAGGCGGTCACACCGGCGATGGCCGAGGCCAAAAAGAAGGTGCGGCGGCCATGCTGAAACAGGCTGCGAAAGGCGATGCGAAGATCGAGGAGAAAGCCCATGACTAGACCTCTGTGATGTCCCTTAGCATCCGGCCGACAAGCCGGGCTGCTGGCAAGGAGGGCCGAGAACCGGACCGGAATGTACTGATGTACTTGAGGACCGGAAGCGCAGGTCCGACGCCGCCAGCGGCCCGGATCGTCGGCCGTAGTCGCCTCGGTGGGTTGAGACAACGCTTCATTAGTCGTCCGATTGCATGGCCTGGCGCGGGCTCACCCGCATGGCCAGAAGGCCTGGGTAGATGCTGGAGATCGCGCTCACCACGAGCACGATGCCGAGGGAGAGGATGACGTTGGCCGGGCTCAAGCTGGGATGCAGGCGCGGGCCGGAGAACAGGAAGTACAAGATGTCGTTG
>Ga0265330_10000554_pt1 | contig 24381 bp, 18 predicted proteins | sample 41919metaG_FD_202083 | JGI IMG/M metagenome (GOLD analysis project Ga0265330, IMG submission 202083) | Rhizosphere microbial communities from Carex aquatilis grown in University of Washington, Seatle, WA, United States - 4-19-19 metaG | ecosystem: Host-associated > Plants > Roots > Rhizosphere... | reverse complement strand
ACGGTCGCGGAACCGTGGCCGTGGCCGGGCGCTATTCCTATACCGGGGTCCTGCTCTCGGCGTTCTCCAGCGAGTACAGCCTGGACTACTGGGACTACCAGGTGCGTGTCGAGCACCGGCTGGGGCCCGGGCGACTGACCCTGTTTGCCTTTGGTTCGGGCGATACCCTGCAACAGAAGCACCCGGATGCGCTGCAGTGGAGCTCGGGCATCCAGGCCGGTCTGGCCCAGCTCATGTTCCACCGCGTGCAGCTGCGCTGGGACGGCGGCGTACTGGGCGGACATTTGCTGGCCAGCGCTCTGGTCGGCTTGGACGATTCCACGGTCAGCAACACACAGTTGTTCGACTTGCCCATCAGGGGCCGGATGATGACGGCGGCACCCCGCCTGGAAATGGGCTGGCGCCTGGGGCCCTGGGTGGATCTTGTGGTGGGCGGCGATGCGGAGGCGCAGCGCTATCGTCCGCAGTCGTTGTTGGCGTTCCTGGGCGGCGGCTTGGGCAATTTCTATCAGACCGATCTCTTCCGCGATCGCAGCCTGCTGTCAGCCAGTGGGTACGTCGGCTTGACCATCAAGGCAGGCGACCGACTGCAGGTGACACCAGGCTTTCGCTATGACGGCTACTTCGAGCAGAACACCCAGCGGGGGGCGTCGAGCCCGCGCCTGTCGCTGCGCTATCGCGTGGCTTCCGACACCTGGCTGAAAGGTCATATCGGTCAGTTTTCCCAGATGCCTTCCTTGCCGGTGGGGGTTCCTGGGTTCGACGGTTTCGGTCTGCAAACCTACGGCTTGCAGCAGTCGCGCCAGGGCAGCGTGGGCGTGGAAAGCGGCCTGGGCAATCGCGACGGCGCCGACCTGTCGTTGGACACCACGGTCTTCTATCAGCGCCTGCATGTGACCGATGTGCGCAACTCGCTCAGCCTCGATCCCCAGGCGCGCGATTTTCTCGAGCCGCGCGAAGGCGAAAGCTATGGCTTCGAGATCATGCTGCGCCGGCCGATGCGCCACCGCCTGTATGGCTGGCTGTCGTACACGCTGTCGCGTTCGTTGCGCGTGGTGGATGGCGTGATCGCGCCGTCGGATTGGGACCAGCGCCATGTGCTGAACCTGGTGACGGGCTATCGTTTTCCCCGCGGCTACGCCGCCTCCGCGCGTTTCCACTACAACACCGGCCGTCCCTATCCCATCTACGACCCGCGTCCGCAATGGGTCAACTACCAGCGCCTGCCCGCCTTTCCCCAGCTTGATCTGCGTGGCGACAAGCGTTTCGTCTTTGACCGCTACCTGATGGACGTCTATGTGGAAGTGGTCAACGCCACCGGGAGCCGCGAGGTGTTCGACGAAAAACTCCACATGGACGGCAGTTTGGTCCAACGCGCGTACCGGCTGGTTCTCCCATCGATCGGCGTGCACATAGAATTCTGAGCGGGTGTATCCTTGTGCCCATGACTGGCACACGAGCAACTTTGAGTCTTGGTGTCTTGTTGGCTGGGCTACTGGCCGGTGCAGCGGTTCGCGCGGACGATGCGGCCGTGCACTACAACATGGGGTTGCAGCTCAAACGACAGGGCAAGACGGCGGAGGCGCTGGCTGAGATGAAGAACGCCGTGCAGTTGCGTCCAGACTACGCCGCGGCCTGGTTCACCATGGGCACGCTCTATCGGATGGAGGGCGAGCTCGACAACGCGGCTCAGGCGCTGCAGAAGGTGATAAAGCTAGAACCCAACGACGCGAGCGCGCACGCCAACCTGGGCGCGATCTATGGGCGGCAGAAGAAATGGAGCCCGGCCATCACGGAGTTGGAGCGGGCGGTGAGCTTGCAGCCGGACGACTACGAAGCCCATGCCAGCCTGGGCGCAGCCTTGCGGCAGATTGGCGACTACCCCAGAGCGATTCCTCACCTGCGCAAGGCGACCGAACTCAAGCCCAAGGAGCCGCTGGCCTGGGCCAATCTGGGTGTGGCGCTTTCCAGGACCGACGATCGGGAAGGGGCGGTGGTGGCCCTCAAGAAGGCGGTCGAGCTGGATCCGAAGAACGGGCAGACCCATCTCAATCTGGCGGTGGCGTATCGCCGCCACAAGAAGCCCGACGAAGCGATCGCGGAGTACGAAACAGCGGTGTCGCTCGATCCAGGCCTGACCGGCGGCTACTACGATCTGGGTTTGCTGTATTCACAAGACCGTCGCTACGACGACGCGATGTCGGCATTCAAGAAGTACCTGGCCGGGAGCCACCAACTGGACGCGGAATCGCGCCGTGATGCCGAAGAGCGCATCAAGTCGCTCGAGGGCGCGGTCAAGAAGAAGTAGCTAAAACTTGATTCCGACAAAGCCACGCAGGACCTGGGCCGCGGTGGCGGTTCCGGCGCCGGTGGGAAAGATCTCGATGGGGCGGTTGAGCGCGCCGAAGGGCCAGAACACGCCCCACACCATGCCGGCGTAGAATTTCTCGTTGCTGTTGCGGTAGCCAAGCCCCAGGTCCATCTCCACGCCGTAACCCATCGAGTTGCCGGGCGTGGACACGGGAACCGGCGCGAAGCTGTAGATGACCGATCCCGACAGCCCCAATTGGCGCCCCTCGGCCACGTCCAGCCAGTAGGCAATCGAAGGCTTGAAGTACACGGCATTGGTGACGGTCCCCATGATGCGGCGGAAAAAGATCTCGTCGACGTGGTAGTCGGGCGAGAAGTAGAAGTTGTGCATGGCGCTGTCCCCGAGGGGCTGGGGCACGAACTTCCAGCGGTAGTTGAGGTAGGGGCTCGGGTTGAGTGTGGTTGCGGTGCATTTGGTGCTGTCGATACACGCGCTCTCAGCCTGGTCGCCGGTAGCGCCGCCAGTTTCGAATCCGATTAAGAGCGAATCCTTGTACAGCTTGAGATCGGCCGCCAGGACCCAGCCCAATCCCAGGATGGTGAGGGGGCTGGAGTTGTTCTGCGTCTCCTGCAAGCGCAGCGGCCCAGCGTTCCCCATGTGTCCCGCCTGGGCGGTGCTTTCGAACTCCAGGGTCAGGGCCTTCCAGCCGAGCTTGAACCACAGACTGGGAATGAGCAGCCAGGCGTCGATGTGCTGGGTCAGAGACGCGGTGCCGGAAACGGCGTCGGTGGCGTTGTTGAGGTCGGTGCGCGAGAGCGAGCCATTCGCTGACTGGTTCAGTGTGGCAGAATCCGAGAGCTTGAAGACTTCGTTGTTCTGACCACGGTACACCAGCTGCACGCCGTAGTTGAGCACCAGCTCGCCGTTCTGCGCGCGCTCGCGAAAATGCTGGTCATCGTCCTTCTTGGTCAGGGCCGCGGTGAACTGCACCACCTCGTCGTTTTGCGACAGATCCATGGGCGGCCCGCTGGGATCGGCGCGGCCCGCATCGGTCATGCCCCAGGCGTAGCCCGAAGGGCCGAAATCCCAGGAAAGGGCGAGCTGGTGGCCGTACACCTGGGTGATGGCCATGATCCGGTCCACCGTGGTGCCGCCGTCGCAGTCCGCGCAGTCGCCCTTGTTGAAGTACATCCCTCGGCCGAAGTGCCAGGGCATGCGGCCGAAGCGCAGGGATCCGATCTGGCTGTCCACCTCGCCCCACACCCGCTTGGGAGCGATGGCCGAGGTGAAGGTGTTCGATCCGGGCGTGGCCTGGGAGTTCGACAGGATTCCGGTGGGCGCCAGGTTGGTGCGCAGAGCTGGCTGCGACGCCGATATCAGCGAATCAGGCGTGGAGCCGTAGATGAGGTTGTCGAAAACGTCGATCTGAGCCACGACGCGAACCTGGTCCGAGATGTTGATGGTGGGCTCAAGGCGCAGGCGCATGTTGGTGTCGCCCAGGTTTTTCTGCGCGCACCAACCCGCGGTGGTGCCACACTCGAGCGGCGTAGGGAAGGGCGGAAAGCCATTCTGCGGCTGGCTCTGGTCCACGTAGCCCAAGCCCAAGTGGAAATTGTGTAGCAGCTCGGCGCGCGTGCGGTAGTAGCCGTCGAGTTCGATCACCTGGGTGCGGCGCCGGTGCTGGTTGGTGTAGCCTGCCTGGGGGCCGGCGTCGGTCGCTGCCTTGCCTTCTTCCTCAGGCGCGGCTTCGGCTGGACCTTCCTCCTTTTCTTGGCCGGCGGGTGGTGGTGCCCCCATTCCACCCGGAGACATGCCTCCGGGCATGGCTCCCATCTGAGCCCAGGCAGCGCCTGCGCCGCCCACGAGGGTTGCGAAGACAAGAGAAGAAGCCAGGCGAGGCCCGGTCTTGGCCGCGTGGGGAGCACGGAGGGTTTTGAGCTTTGTCATCGCAACATTCCTAGGTAGGCGCACCTTATAACAACAGGTTGCCCGCGCGGCCAAGGTTCTCGCTATGATACTCGCGTGACCTCCGCCACCCTTCGTACCCTGTGCGGCCAGCTCCTGTCGGTCGGCTTCGACGGACCCGAGGCGCCTGCCGAATTGCTGAACCGCATTGCGCGCTCGGAAGTGGGCGGGGTGATGTTGTTTCGGCCCAATATCGTCGAGCCCGTGCAGGTGGCCGAGCTGGTGCGGACCCTGCGCAGGGCCAGTCCGGAGGGATTGCCGCTGGCGGTTTCCGTCGACCAGGAAGGCGGACTGGTGCAGAGGCTGCGCCAGCCGCTGACTGTGTGGCCCGACATGTTTTCGGTGGCCGCGGCCGGCGATCCCGCGCGCACTGAGGCCGTGGGACGGGCGCTGGGCGACGAACTGGCGGCTTTGGGCATCGGCTGGAATTTCGCGCCGGTGCTCGACGTGCATACCAATCCCGCCAACCCGGTCATCGGCAACCGGGCCTTTGGTGTCACGCCCGCGACCGCGGTCACGCACGCGCTGGCCTTCTGGCGCGGGTTGCGCGCGGCCGGCGTGCTTGGGTGTGGCAAACATTTCCCTGGTCACGGCGACACGCAGGCCGACTCGCACCTGGACTTGCCCGTGGTGATTCACGACGATGCTCGTTTGCGAGCCGTGGAGCTGGCGCCCTTTGCCGCAGCGGTGACCGCGGGTGTCCCCGCGATCATGACCGCGCATGTGATGTACCCGGTCTGGGATGCGCAGATGCCTGCCACGTTGTCGCCGCGAATTGCGCGCGAGATTCTACGCGGGGATCTGGGCTTTGGCGGTCTATTGGTCAGCGACGATCTGGGCATGCGTGCGGTAGCCGACCGCTGGCCCATCGAGGAGCTGGTGGTGCAGAGCCTGCAGGCAGGCGTCGACCACTTTCTGGTGCGCGAGCCACGGGCGCGGCAGGAAGCGGCCCTTGCGGCCCTGGTGCGCGCCGCCGAGTCGTGGCCCGAGGTGCGCGCGCGTGTGCAGGAGAGCGCAGCCCGCGGGGCACGATTCAAGTCTCTGCTCAGTCCGCGCATGCCGGCCGAGCGAGACGAATTGCTGGCCCGCCTGGGCACGCCCGAGCACCGAACTCTGGCCGCGTCGTTCGCGCGAGTAGATGCAACAGCAGCGACGGGATCTCCAGTGGCGGATAGTTAGCCTGTTTCACCACAGTCTCGCCCCCGGGCCGCTGGTGTGTTGCGAGCACTCCCCCAGGTCAGAGTCCCTTTACATCGCCGTCTCGGGCCGGAGCCCGAAGAATGGGTTTGGACTGCGCAGAACCCAACCCTTCCTATCCGGTTCGGCTCAGTGCCCTCTGTGGTGGAAAAGCTAGATCAATCCGTCGGCGGCGGCGCGGTCGAGGTACCAGACCAGTTTGCTGTCTTCGGCAGGCCGGATGCCGACGATGGGATGCGCGTGTTCATCGTCGGGCGCTTGGGCGGCGGCGAGCAGGGCGGCGTGTTTACTGGCGCCGGTGACCAGCACGGCCAGAAAGCGGGTGGCGCAGAGAACGGGATAGGTCAGGGTCATGCGCGGCCGGGGCGCCATTACGTGGTCGCCGTCGTTGAAACGCACCCAGCGCTCGCACTCGTCAAGCGCGGGAGAATGGGGAAACAGGCTGGCGGTGTGCCCGTCTGGACCCATGCCCAGAACAGCGGCATCGAGACGGCGGTCGGCAAGATCTCGGCGCAGATCGTTTTCGTAGCGACGATCACCGTCGGCAAGATCCACGGGCATAGGATGAACCTGAGCTGGCGGCAGGGGCACCCTGTCGACCAGCGCGGATCGAATCATGGCGAAGTTCAGTCTGGGATCGTCATCAGGCACGCAGCGCTCGTCGACCAGCCACAGGTGGGTCTGCGCCCAGTCGCTCGCGGTGTAGTGCGCATCACTGGCCAGCAATTGGTAGAGCCCCTGCGGACTGGTGCCGCCCGAGAGGGCTAGGTGCACGGTGCCGGCCTGACCAATCCTTTGCCGCAGCGAAAGGACGAGATCATCGGTCAGACGCTGCGCCACCGCTTCCGGCGACGCCTCGATGACCAGCCGGCCGCGCAATCCGCGAAGGTCGTTCGGCGCACTCATGGCGGCAAGTCGAAATCGGGCGGAGGCGCCGGCTCGGTCCGCGATATGGTGGTCTCCGGGTTGCGCCAGGGTCCGTGCGGCTTGATCAGATCGTCGGCCGCGGCAGGTCCCCAACTTCCCGCGGGATAGGTGACCAGGCCTTCGCCCGGGTGGCCCTGCCAGTAGTCGAGCACCGGCATGACGATGCGCCAGGCGGCCTCGATTTCATGGCGATCCTTGTAGTGCGACTGGTTGCCGTGGATGGCCTCCAGCAGCAACGTCGCATAGGCCTCGAACGGTTCGGCGCTGAACTGCTGGCGATAGTCGAAGTCGAGCACGGCCGACTGGATGTGCAGGCCCAAACCGGGAACCTTGCCTTCAAAGCGCAGGCTGATGCCCTCGTCGGGCTGCACGTTGACCACCAGGCGGTTGGGGCGCGGTCGGATGTCGCCGCCATCGACATTGTGGAAAAGTTGCGGGGCCGGCTTGAAATTGATGACGAACTGGGTGAGCTTGCGCCGCATGCACTTGCCCGTGCGCAGGAAGAAAGGCACGCCTTCCCAGCGCCAGTTGTCGATGAAGAGTTTGAGTGCCGCAAATGTGTCGCACGAGCTGTCGGGCGGCACGTCGGGTTCCTCGCGATAGCCGCGCGCAACCGCGCCGTCAACCTCGGCGCGGGCATACTGGGCGCGCACGGCGAGACGGGGCACCTCATCCGGAGAGATGGGGCGTACTGCCTCCAGCACGTGGCGCTGCTCGCTGCGCAGGTCAGAGGCGCGAAACGAGGTGGGCGGTTCCATGGCGACCACCGCCATGAGCTGCAGCAGATGGCTCTGGATCATGTCGCGCATGGCCCCGGCGGAATTGTAGTAGGCGGCGCGGCTGCCCACGCCCACGGTTTCGGCGGCCGTGATTTGTACGTGATCGATGTACAGCCGGTTCCACAGCGGCTCGAAAAGCAGGTTGGCGAAACGGAAAACCAGCAAGTTCTGCACCGTCTCTTTGCCCAGATAGTGATCGATGCGGAACACATCCTCATCGTCGAAAACGCGGCCCAGGACGCGGTTCAAGTTCTCCGCACTCTGCAGGTCGTGCCCAAAGGGCTTCTCGACGATGATGCGCTGTCGAGCCTCAGGGTTGGTCTCGGCCGCGCACCAGCGCCGCGGACCCTTGCCCAGCTGGGCTGCTCCGATGTTCTGGATGATGCTTTCATAGACCTCGGGACCGACCGAGAGGTAGAACAGAATTTCGCCGCCCGTGCCGTGGGTCGTCTGGTGCTGGCACAGAGACTGGGTGATGCGCGGCCAGTCCCGAGCGTGCGCAGCGTCAGCGGCCAGGTAGTGCAGGCGGCCGGCGAAGGAGCGCCAGCGGTCTTCGTCGAAGCCGCGTCGTTCTTGGCACGCGCCCTTCACGCGCTCGCGAAACTGATCATCGGTAAGCGGCGTACGACTGATGCCGAGCACGCCGATATGCGAGGAGAGCAACCCTGCGACGTGCAACTCGAACAAGCCTGGAATGAGTTTGCGCCGCGTGAGATCGCCCGAAGCACCGAAGATCACCAACAGACACTGTCGCTCGTCCATGTCAAACCCAAGCATAGCGTCTCCCGCGCGTGCGGGCGACCCCCTAATCCCGCGATAGCCGCAGAGGGTCGTGGTCGTAAACGTGCCCGTGGTCGTGGCCGGCTGACCTCGGGGCGAATTGCGATCTGACCGGGATCTCGCAAAGTGCGATCCAATACGTTGCCGGATAGGTCTTCACCACAGAGAGCACAGAGGCCACAGAGGCCGGAAGGAAAGGGTTTCGGATCCGGATCCGAACCCTTCCTTCCTTCCCATCCGTCTCCGTGACCTCTGTGCTCTCTGTGGTGAAATAGCTAACCTTGATCCGCAGTCAATGCGATGCTGGTCAGACCCGAATCTTCTCGTCCGGTCCGGGGGCGTGCACCCTGGCGAATTCGTGCTCGGTCAGCTTGGCCATCAACGCCGCCTGGGCCGGGGGCTCGCCGTGGACCAGCAGCACCTGACGGAGCTTGCCCTGACTGCGCACGCTCTCGGCGAACTCGATGAGTTCCTTTTGGTCGGCGTGCGCGGAAAAGCCGTTGAGCACCACCACCTCGGCGGCCAGCCGTCGCATGACCCCGAAGACCTTCACCTCGCGCTGGCGCTCCACGATGCGGCGGCCGAGCGTGCTTTGCGCCTGATAGCCGACAATGAGAATGGTGTTGCGCGAATCCTCGATGCCTTCGCGCAGGTGATGCAGGATGCGGCCGGCCTCGCACATGCCGCTGGCCGAAATGATGATGTGGGGTCCTGCGCTGGCAGCGAGGGCTTTCGATTCTTCCTTGTCCGAGACGTAGTGGAGGCCGTCGAAATCAAAAGGCGAATCGCCGCTCACGAGGAGAGAGTAGGTCTCCTTGTCGTAGCACTCGGGGTGCATCTTGAAGACGTCGGTAAGTTTCACGGTCAGTGGCGAATCGACGTAGACAGGCAGGGCCGGCACCTGATTGGACTTGCGCAAACGCTTCAAGGCATAGACCACTTCCTGTGCTCGCTCGAGCGCGAAGCACGGGATGATGATCTTGCCGCCCCGCTTGGCCGTGCGGTTGACGGCTGCGGCCAGGGCGTCGTCGACTTCCTCGATGGGCGCGTGCAGGCGGTCGCCGTAGGTGCTCTCCATCATCAGGCAGTTGATCCCGCTGGGAACTTCCGGCTCGCGCAAGATGGGCATGCCCTTGCGGCCCAGGTCCACGGCAAAGGCGATGCGCGTGTCATCTTCCTCGATGTCCAGTACCACCACCGCGCTGCCCAGCACGTGTCCGGCATCCAGGAACTTCAGCACCACTCCAGGCGCGATCTCCTGGGCACGCCGGTAGGGCAGGGCCACCATCTGACCCAGCAGCGTCGTGACATCGTTGTGGTCGTACAGCGGCTGTACCGGCTCCATGTCGAGATGCTCGCGCTCGATCAACTTCTGGATGTGCCGGGAATCGGCTTCTTGAATCATGGCCGCGTCGAGCAGCATGGGCCCACACAGGTCGCGGGTTGCCGGCGTGGCGTAGATGGGGCCCCGGTAGCCGCGCTTGGCCAGCAAGGGCAGGGCGCCCGCGTGGTCGATGTGCGCGTGTGAAAGCACGACCGCGTCCAAATCATCGATGGGCACGTGCTCGGCGATGGCGCGGTTCTGTGCGACGGATTCCTTGCGCCGGCCCTGGAACAGGCCGCAGTCAAGCAGGATGGTGGCCTGCGAGGTTCGCACGATGTGCTTGGACCCGGTCACCTGCCGGGCTGCCCCGATGCATTGGATCTCGATCAATCGCCACTCCTTTGATAGAGCCAAGTCTTGTGCGAGGTGCGCGAGCGCGCAAACGCAGGCGTTTGCAGTTCGGAGGCCACGCCTTCCGTGAGCAGGGCCAACGCGGTCTGCGGATCGTCGGCGAAGTGGAAGAGGTCGAGGTCGTCCTTGCCGATCATCCCGTAGCGGATGAGGGCATCGAAATTGATGATCTCTTTCCAGTAGCTCTCGCCGTAGAGCAGTACCGTGATCCGGCGGTCCAGCTTGTGCGTCTGGGCCAGAGTCAGAATTTCAGACATCTCGTCGAGCGTGCCGAAGCCGCCCGGAAATACTGCGATGGCGCGCGCCATGTGGGCGAACCACAGCTTGCGCATGAAGAAGTAGCGGAATTCGAATGACAGCTCGGGCGTCACGAAGTTGTTGGTGTGTTGCTCCTCGGGCAAGCTGATGTTGAGTCCAACCGTGCGACCGCCCGCCTCGGCGGCACCGCGGTTGGCAGCCTCCATGATGCCGCCACCACCGCCCGAGCACACCACCAGGCGCCCCGGGCCGGCAGGCAGGCCGGAGGACCAGGACGTGACCAAACGGGCAAGCGTGCGTGCGTCGTCGTAGTAGCGGCCCAGCGGCCCCTTGGGGTCGAGCCGGGCAGAGCCGAAAAAGACGATGGTGCCGCTGACACCCTGGCGGGCAAAGCGGTGCATGGGCTCGATGTACTCGGCCAGAATGCGCAGGGGGCGCGCATCGTCGGTGGCCATGAACTCTTCGTTCTTGTAGGCAAGAGGATTGTGAGCTGTGGCGGGCGGTGTGGATTCCTTCATGGGTGTCTCCGTATGATTAGAGTAGATATCGGTCGACCAGCCACGCAACTAATGTTCCCGTGGCTGTACCGACGGCGTCCCAGGCGAGGTCGCGCCAGGACGCGTCGCCTCCGTCGTACCTATCGGCGAGTTCCTTGGCGATTCCCGCGGATAACGCGACGCCGACGCCTGACAGAACCCGAATGCTGGTGCGTTTGGTGAAAGCCGACGAGTCCGCGTAGGCATTGCCAGCCAGGGCGAAGCTGACGCTGAAATGGATGGCCTTGTCGCGGCCAAACCAGGGATCAGGCTCGGCCGCCTGGGCGGCTGACTGGGACGCAATCAAGACCACCAGCGCCACGGCCAGGGGCAGGCAAGCCGCCGCGCAGCCCATGGGGAAAGCGCGTGACGGCGGAAGCTCGGGAATTCGGGCCATCAGGGATACAAGCGCGCCCCTTGGCACGCCTTCGTCCATCATAGCCGCCCGGCCCAGAGAGTGCACTTTTCCCTTCTCCGGATTCGTATCTCCGTCTCCGTTCTTGCCCCGGCTCCCTGCACCGAATTCCCGCCCCGTAATTGACCCCCCTGGGTTCACGTGTTATCGAATGGAGACTGCTTGGGAACTCGATGGGCAAGCGCATACTGGTCGCCGACGACAGCCTGACGATCCAAAGGGCCTTCGCCATGGTCCTGGGCGGCCAGGACTATGCCCTCATGTCCGCCCGATCGGTGGATGAGGCGCTGGCCGCTGCCAAGGGGTCGCGGCCAGACCTGATCATCGCCGACGCGGTGCTAGGGACCGGCAGCGGCTACGACCTTTGCGCTTCTGTGAAAGCCGATCCGGCGCTGCGGGGCGTTCCTGTGCACATTCTGGCTTCCAATCAGAATCCGCTGGATGAGGCGCGCGCGCGTCGCGTTGGTGCCGACGGTCATTTGCTCAAACCCTTCGACAGCCAGGTGTTGCTCGACAGCGTGACTGCAGCCCTGGTGGCTTCGGCCCGGCCGGTACCCGCCCCGGTTGCGGAAGCGCCGGTGGCGGCAGAGCCGCGTGCGGCCGCTGCGTCTCCTTGGGCCGAGCAGGTCGACATCGAGGAAGGCGTTGCCGCTCCCGAGGACGACAGCTACGGCGAGTTCACCATCGAGCGCGGCTCGGCGGCCGGCCCGGCGGCATGGTCTGCCCGGCCCCCGACCTGGCCCGGGTCGCGGCCGGCGCCTGTCTTTTCACATCCGGCCCCAGGGGCCCCCGTGGCCAGACCATCATTGATTCCCGGTGTGGTCCCACCGACCCCTGTGTCACCGACTCGGCCTGCGCCCCCGCTACCCGAAATAACGTCGGCGCAGCCGGGAGAGGCGCGCCCCGCCGCCCGAACGATCATGGGCTTCCCGTCCGTGGGAGGGCCATCCCAATTTCCTGCATCTCCGGCTGCTCCTCCAGCCGCGGCGCGGCCATCTGTGCCCCGGCCAAGCGTTCCTCCGCCTGCTGCCGTGCCTCGGATCGCACCGCCTGTCCCGGTCGCACCCGCACCGACGCCCCCAGGTGCGGCACCTTTGCAAGCACCGGTTCGGCGATCGGCGAGCATGCCCATCGTGGCGCCGTCGGCCCCTCCGCCTGTTTCGGCTGCACCCACGCCGGTGCCCCCGACAGCCGCGGTTTCGCCTGCACCGGTTAGGCGATCGACGGGCATGCCGGTCGTGACGCCACCACCCGCGTCGGCGCCACTGGCGGCGGCCGTGTCGTCGGCCATCGATCAGAAGGTCGCCGTCATAGCGGCCCGTGGTCGCGAGTACGAGGCGATCGCCAAGCTTTCGCGCGAGATCATCGAGCAGGTGGTTTGGGAAGTGGTCCCGGAGCTGGCCGAGGCGATCATCAAGCAAGAAATCGATCGCCTGGTCACCGCCAAGCGGTAGCAGAGGCCCGGAACCGAGGCCGGATCCGGAACCGGCCATCGGCCACCGACCACCGGTTCCCCGCCATCCACCGGAAACCAGCTAGGAATTTTGGAAAGGCGGGACTACTCTCTGTCCCTTCTATTCGACGTAGTACCCAATGACCGAACTTGCCAAGACCTACGACCCCACTGCCATCGAGTCGCGCTGGTACCAGGAGTGGCTGAATTGCGGCTACTTCCACGCGGACGCGGCCACCCCCAAAGCGCCTTTCTGCATCGTCATCCCGCCGCCCAACGTGACGGGTTCACTGCACATGGGCCACGCGCTCACTTGCGCGATCCAGGACATCCTGGTGCGCTGGCGGCGGATGGCTGCGTACAATGCCATGTGGCTTCCTGGCACCGACCACGCCGGCATCGCCACCCAGATGGTGGTTGAACGCGAACTGCGGGCGACGGAGAAGAAATCCCGCCACGACATCGGGCGCGAAGAGTTCGTCAAGCGCATCTGGAATTGGCGCGAGCGCTACGGCAGCCGCATTCTCGAACAGCTCAAGGTGATGGGTTGCTCGCTCGACTGGGAGCGCCTGAAGTTCACCATGGAGCCCGACTACTCGCGCGCGGTCATCGAGGCCTTCGTGCGCTTGCATGAAGAGGGGCTCATCTATCGCGATCGGCGCCTCATCAACTGGTGCGTCTCCTGCCGGACGGCACTATCCGATCTCGAGGTCGAGCACGACGAGGGCGCGCAGGGCGAGCTGTGGGAGTTCGCCTATCCGCTGGCCGACGGTAGCGGCGAAGTCGTGGTCGCGACCACGCGGCCCGAAACCATGCTGGGCGACACGGCCGTGGCGGTGCACCCCGACGACCCGCGCCACAAGGCGAAGATCGGAAAGATGATCCGCCACCCGTTCGTCGACCGGACATTCCCGATTGTGGCCGACCCCATCCTGGTCGATCCCAAGTTCGGCACGGGCGCGGTGAAGGTCACGCCGGCACACGACCCCAACGATTTCGAATGCGGCCAGCGCCACAAGCTGGGCTTCATTTCGATCTTCGACGAGAAGGGCGTGGTGACAGCCGAGGGCGGGCCGTTTGCAGGGTTGGATCGCTTCGAGGCGCGCAAGCAGGTCAAGGCCAAGATCAAGGAACTGGGCCTCGAACGCGGCAGCAAGGTGCATGTTCACGCCGTGGGACACTGTCAGCGCTGCCACACCGTGGTCGAACCGATGCTCTCCACCCAGTGGTTTGTCAAGATGGAGCCGCTGGCCAAGCCGGCCATCGAAGCGGTGGAGCAGGGCAAGACCCGCTTCGTGCCCGAGAGCTGGAGCAAGACCTACTTTCACTGGATGAACAACATCCGCGACTGGTGCATTTCGCGCCAGCTCTGGTGGGGACATCGCATCCCGGCCTGGTACTGTGCGAGCTGCGCCGGAATTACGGTTGCGCGCACCACGCCGCAAGCGTGCCGCCATTGTGGGGGCGTGAGCCTCACGCAGGACGAGGACGTGCTCGATACGTGGTTCTCGTCGTGGCTGTGGCCATTTGCGACCTTGGGCTGGCCCGACGAAACGCGCGACTTGCGCACCTTCTATCCCACCAGCGTGATGGAGACCGGCTACGACATCCTCTTCTTCTGGGTGGCCCGCATGATGATGGCCGGGCTTCACTTCATGAAGAAGGTTCCCTTCCGCACGGTGTACCTGCACACCATGGTGACCGACGAGAAGGGCGACAAGATGTCCAAGGTCAAGGGCAACACCATCGACCCGCTGGACGTGGCGCAGAAGCACGGCGCGGATCCGTTGCGCTGGGCGCTGGCCTGGATGACCAACCAGGCGGCGCAGGGCAAGAACATCAAGTTCTCTCTGTCCCACGTCGAGGATGCGCGTCGGTTCGCCAACAAGATCTGGAACGCGACCCGCTTCGTGTTGATGAACCTCACCGACTACGACGCCGATCAATTCGCCGACCGGACCGCCGACGGCCCCGACAGCGTCGAGTACGATCTGCCCGAGCGCTGGATCCTGTCGCGGATTCAGAGGACTGCCGAGGAAACCAACCGCGCGCTTGATGACTTCCGAATCGCCGAGGCGGCGCAGGGGCTGTACCACTTCATCTGGAACGACATCTGCGACTGGTACATCGAGCTGGCCAAGGCGCGTTTGCAGGACCCGAGCAAGGCGGCCGAGCGCTGGAAGATCCAGGGGACCTTGGCTACGGCGATGGACGCGGCCATGCGCCTTCTGCACCCCTTCATGCCGTTCCTTACCGAGGAGCTTTGGCAGCAGTTGCCCAAGCCGCAAGGTGCACCCCAGAGCATCATGATCACTCTCTACCCCATCCCGGATCCGCGCTACGTGGACGACGCCAGTGAGGCGTCGATGGCGCTGGTGCAGAAGGTGGTCACCACCATCCGCATGCTGCGCACCGAGAAGAGCGTTCCGTCGATCCAGCGGCCCCGGGTGATCCTGAGAGTGACTGACGACTACAAGAAGACCATCCTGGATGGCTATCGGCACCTCGTGCTCGAGCAGGCCAAGTTGGGCGACCTGGTTGTGCGTCGGACTGGCGAGGCGTGGCCGGGGACCGTGGTCACAGGCCTAGCCGGAGACGTGGAAGTCATTCTTGAGCTGCAGGCCCCGGCCGACTCCGGTGCCGAGCGCGCCAAGCTGGAGAAGGAGCGCGCCAAGTTAGACAAGGATCGCGATCACCTGGCCAACAAGTTGGCCAACCCGCAATTCCTAGAACGTGCCCCTGCGGCCGTGCTGGACAAGGACCGATCCCGCCTGGCCGAAATCGAAGCGGCCCTGATGCGCCTGGACGCGACGCTCAAGGGGCTCTGATCAGTAGAGGAACACCAGAAGGGGGCTTCTCGCCCGTGGAGAGGGAGCCGACCGACGGGCCCCGGAGCGACTAGAGCACCGAACGGTTTGCCGGACCGAGTGAAATTGCGCAGTTGCGAGCGGCCCGAGGCGCGACGAGGGAGAATACTCGACGTATTTGACTGAGGAGCAACGAAGGGACGCGACGCAAATCCGCGATTGCCGCGCGGGCGGAGGCAGGCTTTGCCTGCCCCAGCCCATCGCGGGAGGGCATGGGAACCCGTCGCGGGTTCCCATCAATTTCGACGGGAGGCAACCCGTTCGGTGCTCTAGATCCTAGCTCTCGAGGTACAGCTTGAGCTGCTCCCGAACAACGTCTTCGTTCAGACCGGTGCGAAGCTGTTCCTGCAGGCAGTCGGCCAAGGTGAGCTGCATATCTTCGACGCCACCGTCTTGCATGAGCTTGGCCAGCAAAGCACGCGCCTCGCGGCTCTCGTCATCGCGGATGAAATCCTTGACCATTTCGATGGTGAGCCCGCCGGAAAAGTCGAGCATCGCGTGGTCAAGGAGAAAGGCGATGAGTTGTTTCACAGGGGCCTCCGGCGGGGGGTGACGATCAAAACCTACGAGTGTCTGCTAATATCCCGAAAACGCTACGAAAATCAAGGAAGAATCGAATGGGACTGGGCGCTTTTTTCGCGAGTGAGGGGCCGACGGTTGAGGCGTCCGGGCGCCCATGCGCGCCACACCTTGACGGAGTCTCGGTATTTGTCTACGGTCGCAAAGTGACGTCCCGTCGCTGCCTTTGGGCGCTCGCCCTGGGGATTGTCTTTCCGCTGGGCTGCGGACCAGTCGAATATTTGTCAGGGGTCAGCTCTCGCGCTGCCTCTGCCTTGGCGCAGGCCGAACAGGCCGGGGCAGAGCAGAGGGCGCCCTATGAGTACGCCAAGGCGGTGGCGTACTATCAAAAAGCTCGAGAAGACGCTGCCCACTCTGAATTCCAAACGGCCGTTGAGTGGGGGCGCCGCAGTGAGGACTGTTCACGCAAAGCCATCGAGCGGGTCAAACGGCCGCCACCCGCGGGCGCCGCCGACCGCCCGGATCACACAACATGTGGGGAGCCATGAACCGCCGGGCGCGAGCAACCATCAGCAGCGCCGTTGGGCTGTTGCTCCTGCTGCTGGGCTGTGCCGGTCAGGACTTGGCGGTGCGGGCCAATGGCGTTCGCGACAGCGTGCGCAAGGCACGCGACAACGGAGCCTACCGATGCGCTCCCCGTCCGCTGGCGCTGTCCGAAGCCAACCTGGAGTTCGCCGAGCGCGAGCTTGACCGGGGTGAATACTTCGGCGCGCTCGACCACATCGAGACCGCCGAGGCTAGCGTGCGCGAGGCCCTGCGCTTGTCGCCGGTGGGTGGTTGCGGAAACCCGCTGCCGGTGCCACCGCCTGCGCCCGCCAGCCCGGTCGACACGGATGGCGACGGCATCCCCGATGTCAGCGACCTCTGTCCCACGGTTCCCGAAGACAAGGACGGTTTCCAGGACGAAGACGGCTGTCCGGACCTCGACAACGATCAAGACGGCATCCCCGACACGCTGGACAAGTGCCCCAACGAGCCTGAGGACAAGGACGGCTTCGAGGATGAGGACGGTTGCCCGGACTTGGACAACGACCAGGACGGCATTCCCGACGCCGAGGATCTGTGTCCCAACGAGCCGGGCCCGCCCGAGGAAAAAGGTTGTCCCAAGAAACACACGTTGGTCTCGGTCACCCAGGAGAAGATCGAGCTTCACCAGGCGGTCTTCTTTGCCACGGCCAAGGCGATCATCATGCCGCAGAGCTTTGCCCTGCTGAATGAAGTCGCCGATGTGCTCAAGACGCGGCCGACCATGCAGGTCAGGGTCGAGGGACACACCGACACGCGTGGCAGCCGCACCGGCAACATGCGCCTCTCGCAGGCACGGGCCGATTCGGTCAAGGCCTACGTCGTCAGTCGCGGCATCGACGCCAGTCGACTGGTGTCGGTTGGGTTCGGACCTGACAAGCCGATCGAGACAAACAGGACCGCTGCGGGACGTGAGCGAAACCGACGAGTCGAATTCATGATATTGCAGCAATAGCGGAGGACCAAGCCACGATGGGAAACACGACTACGCGATGGACAGGGGCTGCATCGGGTGCGGTGCGATGGGCGCGGTTGACTGTTTGGGTGGCTTTGATTGGCGCGGTTTTGGCCGCGTCGGCCGCGCCGGCGCTGGGCCAAGAAGATCAACGGGCGGTCAAGAAGATCATCGAGTTGAACAAAAGGGCGCTGGTTCAGATCGACGCCAAGAAGTTCGATGCGGCCCGCGACGGCCTCTTGCAGGCGGTGACAACCGCCAAGCAGGCGAACCTGCTCATGCACAAGATGCTGGCTCGGACCTACGTTCACTTGGGTGCTGTTTACTTCTTGGGCTACAAGGACAGCAAGAGTGCGGTGAAGTACTTTGGCCTGGCCAAGAACATTCGCGCCGATATCCTGCTTACGCCGTCATTGGCAACCCCTGACTTGACTGCCGTGTTTGACAAGGCGTTGGCTGACAAGGGCCCAGCCGACGATGAATGGGGAGACGCCGCCAAATCTGGCCCTCGCGTGGTTGCGCGAACACCGGCTCCCACTCCGGCGCCGGCGCCAGCGCCAGCACCAGCAGCGCCCGCAACCCCACCGGTTGTGCGCGGCATACCGGAATTGCCTGCTGTGTTGCCATCTGACCTGTATTGTCCGGCGGTGGAAGAGGCGCCTGAAGGTCGGGAGATCGTCTTGCGTTGTGCTGCCAATCCGAAGCTGAAGGCCGAACGCGTTCTGCTCTACTACCGAGCTTCGGGCGCTCCCACGTACACCGCTGCGGCGATGCAGATCTCGCTCAAGGAGGGCTGGCTGGAAGCCAGCATTCCCGAAGAGGCCGCGACCGGCGAAAGCATGCAGTACTACTGCGAGGCCAGGGACGCCGACGACAACGTGGTGGGCACCAGTGGGCAAGAAGACATTCCCAACCCCATTATCCTCACGCCTGCTGTGCCCGGTGAAACCCCGGTGGGACGACGGGTGGCGACCAGTGGCGCGGGGGACGGAGACGATCCTCTCAAGCGGATCAAGGACGAGCAGAAGAGCGAGATCCGCGAACTCGATCTGCATCGCCGCCGCAAAGGAGCATTCTGGCTTGCGCCGGGAGCTGGAACCGGCGTCGGCTATCATTTGGCGTCCCTGCTGGAATGGCGGAAAGGACTCGATGTTCCGACCTACGCCCCTGGCTTTCGCCTGGCGGGTACCATAACCGGCTATCTCGAACTCGGGTATCTCATCACCGATCACATCGGGGTTGCGGTCCAGGGCCGGTACGAATGGATTTTTCAAGCAGGCTCGGGCGATCGCACCGCCGGCTCGCCGGCTACCAGGGCGGTTTCTGGCATTGGGCGTGGGCTCTACTACTTGGACTTGGGCACTGGCAATGCGCAGATTCAGTTCTCGGCTGATTTCGGCGGTGGCGACGGATACCGCTTTCCCTTTCCGCCGACCAACCCTGGCGGCAAAGCTGTAGAGCCAGATCCGAATTCCAACCACTGTCTCTACTACCCCAACACGACTACCTGCGTGCCAAAGCCGACGTTGGTCACGGACACGGTTCGCAGCGGGCCGTTCGTTTACGGCGCCGGAACTGGGTTCATCTATCACTTCAACAGTCACATTGCGGCCAACGCTGAGTTGCGTGTCTTGGCGGCCGGCCCACACCTGGGGCTACTGTTTGAGGGCTACGCGACGCTGCAGATTGCGCTTGGGGGCAAGGCACCGGATCAGGCGGCAGAGACGTCGTTGCCGGAGGAAGACGAGGAAGAGTAGCCTGCCAGCTTGTGCAGCGCTTGCGCGGCGCTGCTGGGCCGCTTGCTGGGTTCGCTCGCCGTCAGCCAGGCAACCAGTTCGGCCAGGTGTGCGGGGGATTGCTGGTCTGGAAGGGGCTGGCGCTCAAAGCGGCCCGCGAGCAGGTCCGCGTGCTGCCGCATGGGGCGGCCAGCCAGCGCCTCCCACAAGATGGCGCCGGCCGCGAAGAGATCAGTAAGCGGCGACGAATCAGCACCACGAAGCTGCTCGGGCGCGAGGTAGATGGGCGTGCCGGCGGTCCCTTCACCGTTGCTGTCAGCGTCCAATGGACGGGCTGAACCGAAGTCGGCCAGGACCGGTTCGTCGGACCTGCGGTACAGAATGTTGCGCGGAGTGATGTCGCCGTGAACCACCCCAGCGGCGTGCACGTAGACCAGCGTGGACAGCAGGGAGCGTGTCAGGGCCGTGGCCTCGTGGCTGGGCAAGGCAGCGGGCCGCACGCGTGCCAGCCGGTCCCGCAGGGTGCCGCCGGGCAGATATTCCATGACCAAGGTGTGGGCGGCTTCGTCGAGGTCGTAGATGGCAACCACCCCAGGGTGTCGCAGGCCGGCCACCAAGCGCGCTTCGGCGAAAAAGCGCTGGCAAGCGTCGCCTAGGCGCGCCGGCGGGTGGAACACCTTGAGCGCAAGCTCGATACCCAAGATGCGGTCGCGCGCCAGGTAGACGGTCGAAGTGGCACCGCGGCCGATCTCGCGCAGGATCTCGTAGCGAGGCAAAGAAACGCCTTCCGGCTGAATCAGGGTCTGCGTGGGTGCAATCGGATTGCTGGTGGGCCGGATGCCGTCGTCGAGGTGCTGGCGCTGTTGCAAGAGGCGGGCGCGGGCCGCGGGGTCATCGATATCGTCAGCCAACAACCGCTCCCAGCGCTCGGCCGCGGCTTGCCGCTGGCCTTCTTCTTGGTCGAGCGCAGCCAGTTGCGCCGTGGCTTGTCGGCCCAGAGCACCGCCATTCTCTTCAAGTGCGACCAGGATCGAGCGGGCCGCTACCGCCTCGCCCTGCGCGGCCAGTTGTCGAGCCTGGTCCAGTGGATTCACATGACCTCCAGACGCTGCCCGGCTGCTTCGATGACATCGCCATGAAGCAACTCGAAGCTGGGGCCCACCAGCTGGCCGGCCAGGCGCACCGGCCCTGTGGCGGCAATGCGTGCGGTTCGCTCCTCGGGCACGATGTGCAGGGCGCCCAGCGCCGGGAACGCAGCAGCAAGAGGCAGAGCGCCCGCACCCAAGAAGGCGTGCAGGCCGCGGTCAAGCCCGACCGCGCCCCTCAACTCCACCAGCGACTGTTCCTGAGTCGCGAAATCGAGGCGGCAGTGCTCGCCCAGCGCAAGCCGACCACGCGCGGGCAGGCGCACGGCGTACGACACTCGGGCTCCGCACAACCAGGTGCCTGCGCGTGAGCCGGCATCCTCCACCGCAAGACCATCTCCGTCCACCAGCACGCGGGCATGCCGGCGCGAAACCCCGGCGTCGCGCAGAAGAATCTGGCAGAAGCCGTCGCGGCCCAGCCGGGCGGGTAGGGCTGCAAAACGAACGACGGCACCGTCGGAGCCGCGCAGGGCCACGGTGCGGCCGCGGCACAAACGCTGGTCGATGCGCGCGGCGGACGCGCGTAGATCGGTCGCACCGAGGACATCGGACGGGATCGTCGCCGCCAAGTCCAGGGCCGCCAAACGCTGGCCCCCGGCCAGCAGCGCCTCAAAACGGGACACCAGTTCGCGCAGGTCGCGGCGCTGGCCGCGCTGCCCCTCCTCACGCGCCAGGCACGCTTCCATGCGATCGATGTCGCCAGCGGCGCCGTAGGCCTCGGCGGCCCGCCGATCGTCGCCAGCGCGCTCGAAAGCCGCGCCCGCTTCCGCGCAGGCGCCCACATCCATGAGCAGCCCGCCTGCCGTGAGCAAGGCCTCCCGCTCGACGGCGGTTAGCGCCGTGAGGGAAATGCGATCAAGGAGGAGTGAGACGGCCTGACGCTTGACTGCGTGGATCTGGTCAGCCAGGGCTTCGCGCTCCACCGCCGGCAGGCTGGCCGCCGTGGCGCAAAGGGTTCGCACCAGATCGTGAATCTCGGGCAGGGGCAAGCCCGCCGCGCGCGCCTGTAGCATCACGGAGTCCAGAGGCGCCCATTCGGCGTCTGAAGTCAGCATGCGAACCAGCGCCGGCAGCCGGTTTCCGGTAGCGACCGCGTCTGAGCGTTGATTTCGCCGTGAGCCGTCCTTGGCCATACATCCCAAGATTACACCGATATGCGCGATCACTCCTGTAACAGTCGGCCGAGATGGCGCGGCCGACTGGTTTCGGCTGACGGTTCAGAACTTGTCGTGCTTGATGATCTTGGGAGCCGCTGCGGGATCTGCAGGTTGGGGTGGCGGACTGACCGTGGGCTGGCGGGGCCCGCCGACACTTCCGCTGGTTGCCTGTGGCTGCCCAAATGCGTCCCGCTCCGCACGGCCGCGCGATCGTGCCCTCGGGCGTTTCTTTTCTCGTCGGTCGCCAATGGGATACTCGCCCATCAGTGGGTGGGTTGAAGCAGCGGCAATTCCTGCTTGCTCTGATCTTACCTCGGCAGCAGGGACCTCTGGCACTTTCGGGATCTCAGCCGCCATGGGCGTTGGCACAGGCACCGCCTCGACTGGCGCCGCGATTGGTTGCGAAGCCGCCGGTTTCAGCGACGGTTGTGCATCCAGGGTGGGGCGGCGCCCGCCTCTGAGCCCGAGGCCTATGGCAGCCGCACCCAGTGCCAGCGCGCCTAGGCCCACAAGAACAAGGAGGCGACGGTGACGCACAGTCGGCAGTTCATCGTTGGCCGTTTGCTGTTGCCCGACCGCGGCCGACGCCAGCGTGCTCATGTTGGGAATGGACGCGGCCTGGCTGCGCGCGATCGTAAGCGCGCGACCCTTGCTCTCGTCCCCGAGCAAAGCAATGAAGCCATCCATGGTCTGAATGCGCGCCCCGGCTTCCTTCTCCAGAGCCTGCAGCACCACCGCCTCGAGAGGAGCGGGGATCTCTGGGCACAGCAGGTGCGGCGGCTTGGGCGCCATGGTGATGTGCTGCAGGAACAGCTCACCGAAGTTCTCCCCAAGAAAGGGCGGCTGACCGCACAGCATTTCGTACAGGATGATTCCCAGCGCGTAGACGTCGGAACGCTGATCGATCTCCGTGGTCTTGCCCATGCACTGCTCGGGAGACATGTACGTGGGAGTCCCCATGAGCGCGCCGGCGCTGGTCCTTGGTGTTCCAGGCGCAAACTCGGGCCGCAGCTTGGCAATGCCGAAATCGAGCACCTTGAGTCGCTCTTGTCCCGGGTTGCGAGGGTCGGGAATCACGTAGAGATTGTCCGGCTTCAGATCGCGATGAACGATGCCCACGGCATGGGCCGCGGCCACCGCCGAGGCGGTCTGTCGCGCATACGCCACCGCTTGGGCCACCGACAAGCGCTGCACCCGCCGCAGGCGCGCCGCCAGGCTTTCCCCTTCCAGGAATTCCATCATCATGTAAGGCACGCCTTCGGGCAGCAGGCCGACGTCGATGATGTCGATGATATTGGGGTGATGAATCGCGTTTGCCGCGCGCGCCTCGTTGAGGAAGCGCTGGACCAGCTCGGTGTTGGCGGCGAACTCGGGCTTGAGAACCTTCACCGCCGCCTTGCGGTTCAGGATGGGATGCTCCGCCAGGTACACCGCCCCCATGCCTCCCTCGCCCAGAAGTCGTTTGATCTCGTAGTTGTTAACTCTGTGTCCGATCACTTGGTCGAATACCGCCGGTAAGATGCGATATTAACAGAATTCGGGTGCTCAGGTTTGGCCAAGGCCCGGCCCAGCGGCGGGCAGCACCTGTAACCCAAGCCGCTCCAGCATCGTCTGGGACACAGTGAGTACCAAGGGATCATCCTCGACCAGCAACACCGCCTGGCCGTGGCCCCGAGGCAACGCCGCCACGTCGGGCGACTCGGCCATCGATGCCGAGCCCTGGCGCCGGCGCAGGTAGATCCTGAAGGTCGTGCCTTGCCCAGGCTCGCTGTTCACCGTGATGAAGCCCTCATTCTGTTTGACGATGCCGTACACCGTGGCTGCGTTCAACACGGTCTCTATTTTTTGTCAGATGGAACTCCCCTTTTTCACCAGCCGAGGCAGAAGGCTCGTACTTTCCCGAACTAGATCCGCTACATGGCCGCCGGAAGCGGTTTCTGTAATCGCCCGAGTGCGCCGGCAAAAATCCACCGTATATTTAGCGGTTCTGGGGCACGCCGGTGGCCTTCGGCCGGCTGAAGGGAGACTGAGGCAGATGGTCTCGCGACGTGAACGCATCGTGGTCATTGACGATACGGAGATGGTGAGGAAGGTTCTCGTCCAATATCTCGAGCGGCTGGGGTTCTCCACGCTTGAGGCTGCCGATGGCCAACAAGGCCTCGAGGTGATCCGAGCGAATCGGCCCGATCTGGTGTTGTGCGACCTGCGCATGCCCAACCTCGACGGGCTGGGTCTTCTCAAGGTGCTGAAGGAGGAGTCGCCCGATCTTCCCATCGTGGTGATGTCGGGTGCGGGGCTTCTCCATGATGCCGTCGGCGCGCTTCAGTTGGGCGCCTGGGACTACGTCGAGAAACCCGTCGAACTCGCGGTGCTCGAACACGCGCTCAACCGAGCGCTGGAGAAGGCCGCCCTGGTTGAAGAGAACCGTCGCTATCGGGCTCACCTCGAACGGCTCAACCGCGACCTGGAGGCCAGTCTGCGCCTCTTGGCCGAGGACGAGGACGCTGGCCGGCAGATCCAGGTTCGCATGCTGCCGCACAACCATCAGCACTTTGGCGAATACCTGTTCACCCGCGACGTCATACCCTCCAGTTTCTTGAGCGGCGACTTCATCGACGTCTTCCGCATCGACCCGCGACATTGGGGCTTCTACTTGGCGGATGTCTCTGGCCACGGCGTCTCCTCGGCCTTGGTCACGGTCTTGCTGCGCACCTTCGTGCAGCGCCAAGTGGCCAGTTCCATTGAGTCAGGCGACGACCTGGTGCTGTCCCCGGCGCGCCTGCTCATGCGGCTCAACGAGGAGATGGCCCGCGACCACTTGGACAAGCATCTCACCATTTTCTACGGAGTGATCGACCTGCAGGAAGACACCTTGCTCTACGCCAACGCCGGGCACTTCCCTTGGCCGGTTCTGTACGATGGCGGCGCCGTCACAGTGCTGGAGCAACCTGGAGTTCCCGTCGGGATGATGGCGCACAGTCGCTACCAGGAGCACCGCGTGTCCCTCACCGACTCCATGAGCCTGTCGGTCTTTTCCGACGGCGTGCTCGATGTGTTGTCC
>Ga0265330_10000553_pt1 | contig 24422 bp, 23 predicted proteins | sample 41919metaG_FD_202083 | JGI IMG/M metagenome (GOLD analysis project Ga0265330, IMG submission 202083) | Rhizosphere microbial communities from Carex aquatilis grown in University of Washington, Seatle, WA, United States - 4-19-19 metaG | ecosystem: Host-associated > Plants > Roots > Rhizosphere... | reverse complement strand
CTGTGGTCGTTACGCTGGCAGGCACGAGAGTGAAGTCGAGCTCGCGGGCCTCGTCGACTTGGAGATTCAAACTCTTCGACACGGCGCTCTGAAAACCGGGTGCATCCACTTTTACGTCGTATGTCCCCACCGGGAGCAGCGGGAGCAAATAATGACCGGCGCTGTCGGTCTTCGTGTCTCGCTCGAGGCCCGTCGCCTGAGAAGTAACGGCAACACTGGCCGCAGGAATCGCCCCTCCGGATTTGTCGTTTACATTTCCGGAGAAACTGCCGGTGGCCTGGCCACGCAGGCCGGGAGCGAACCCGATGGCGAGTATGCAGACTGCGCTCAGAAGAAGGGATGTGAGTGATTTTGTCCTGGCCAGGAAATTCACAAATCTGCAACAATTCGCGCCGATGAGAGTGCTTCTCATTGTCATGCCCCTTTCAAATGAGGTTTTCTTATGCAGGCTGCGCATGGTGTGCACTCAGCCTCAAAAAAATGCGGTATGTTTCTTTGCCGCTTGAGGAATAGCGGTTTCACCCATGCCGCTGCGGGGAACCAACGATTAGTGGCAGTGGCTGGCGAGGCTCTTGCGATCACCCTGGATAGGGGAAGGAATTGCAATCGGGCTTGCGAAAACCGCAATGAACTCCATTTGGAGGACCCCAGGTTATAAGACTCTATGAATTTGCCCGCCAAAAGTCAACGAAAGTTTTTGCCCGGGCAATGGCCGAGCAGGATCGCCGATTGAGCGGACATCGGCGGCGGGGAATTCGCGGGCAGACACAACTCGCCATCTATAATGAGCGATGGAAAGGCGCCGCTCGCGACAGCGGGCGCGCAGAGGTCAACGGAAATCATGGGAGATTTGCAAGGCAGGATTGCGTTGGTAACAGGCGGGGCGCAGGGCATTGGGCGCGCAATTGCCGAGGAACTCGCCGCGGCAGGAGCGACGCTGGCGCTGGCGGATGTGAATGAAGCCAAGCTGGCTGAGACGGTGGCCGAGCTGACGGCGCAGGGAATCAATGCGACTGCGTTCACCGTGAACGTGTCGAGCGAGGAATCGATTGAGGCCGGGGCGAAGGCGATTCTGGAGAAGTTCGGCAAGGTGGAGATCCTGGTGAACAACGCCGGAATTACGCGCGACAATTTGATGCTGCGCATGAAGCGCGCGGACTGGGACCTGGTGTTGAACATTAATTTGACGGGCGCATTTCTGCTGACACAGGCGCTGCTGAGCCCGATGCTGAAGAACCGCTGGGGACGGATCGTAAGCATTGCCAGCGTGGTGGGGCGCGCGGGCCAGGCGGGGCAGGTAAATTACTCGGCGTCGAAGGCAGGACTGATCGGACTCACGCGTTCGCTCGCGCGCGAGGTGGCTTCGCGCGGCATCACCGTAAACGCCGTGGCGCCGGGATTTATTGAAACGCCGATGACGGCAGTGCTGAGCGATGAACAGACCAAGGCGATGCTGGCGACGGTACCGCTGGGACGGCGGGGAACGCCCAAGGACGTGGCGCAGGCGGTGAAGTTCCTTGCGTCAGATGCGGCGTCGTATATCACCGGCGTTGTGCTCGATGTGAACGGCGGGATGTTCATGGGCGGGTGAGGGCGCTCACCCGAAAGTTACGAAATCCACGAGAGTTCTTTTGAAGTTGCCGCGGCGACCCGCCGATAGACGGATTGGAAGGGTCGCATGGCGGCACGCGTGGAAGCGCTGGAATCAACGGAATCGTCATACCCCGCCGTGTGCTCAGCCCCGGAGCCGTTGGCTGGAGTGCGCTATGTGGCGCGGCAGCCGATTCTGGACCTGCGCGGCAAGGTCCACGGCTACGAATTGCTATTCCGGAACGGCCCTGAGGCGGCGTTCCGCGGAGATGGCGACATGGCCACCCGCACCATGCTCGACAGCACGGTGCTGTTCGGGCTGGGACGGCTGACGGCCGGCCTGCCGGCATTTGTGAACTGCACGGAAGAAGCACTGACGCGAGACCTGGTTCATGTGATGCCATCGGGCATGACGGTGCTCGAGATCCTGGAGGACATCGAGCCCTCTCGGCTGGTGATCGATGCGTGCCGGCGGCTCAAGGCGTCGGGTTTCCGGCTGGCGCTCGACGATTTCGTCTGGCGACCAGGAATCGAGCCGCTGGTAGAGATTGCCGACTACATCAAGGTGGATTTTTGCGTCCTCGATCGCCGTGAGCGGCGCAGGTTGCTGGACCGGCTGAGCGGCGCGACGGTCGCGCTGGTGGCGGAAAAAGTCGAGACGCAGGAGCAGGTGCGCCAGGCGCGCGACGAGGGCTTTACCTTGCTGCAGGGATATTACTTCTGCAGGCCCATGCTGATGGAAAACCACCGGATTCCGGCCAACCGGATCTCACACGTGGCGATTCTGCGCCTGATGGAGAGCGAGTCGATGGACCTGCGCGAGCTGACGCGGCAGGTGCAGCGCGACACTTCGCTCACGTATCGCCTGCTGCGGCTGATCAACTCGCCGGCATGCGCCATGCAGCAGGAGGTACGCAATGTGCAGGCGGCGCTGATCGCGGTGGGCGAGGAAACGTTTCGGCGCATGGCCACGCTGGCCATCACCAGCGAATTGAACGCGGGGCAGCCGGCGGAATTGTTGCGCATGGCATTTGTGCGCGCGCGATTCTGCGAGCTGGCAGCATTGTTCGCCGGGTTGGATTACACGGAGCAGTACCTGCTAGGACTGCTGAGCCTGTTGCCGGCAATGCTGCGGATCTCCATGCCGGAACTGGCGCCATCGCTGCCACTCCGCGATGAGATCCGGCGCTCACTACTGGGCGAGAAGATTCCGGAACGCAGCCTGTTGTGCTGGCTCGAGAGTCACGAGCGCGGCAAATGGGAACTGTGCGATCTGATAGCGAAACGGCGCGAACTGCGGCAAGAAGACCTGTTCCAGTGCTACGAGGAGGCACTGGGATGGGCTGAGGCCGTGTTGCAATTCTCCTGATGGCCAAGCCGCCGCGCATGGGTTCAACCGTGGCGTTTCAAGTCCGTCGAAGCTAGTGCCGATAAGCATTTCGGAGGCCGACTGTGGCAACGAACGCGCGGATCGCCGAATGCAGAGAGGACCCGGCGGCGGAGCCAGGCGTTGGTGTGCGCTATCTGACGCGGCAGCCGATCCTGGACCTCCGAAGCAAAGTGCAAGCCTATGAGTTGCTCTTCTCGGGCGGGCCGGGAAGCGCGTCCGGCGGGGACCGCGAGTTGGCTGCGCGCACGATGCTGGACAGCACGGTCATCTTCGGCCTTGAAAAGCTGACCTGCGGGCTTTCGGGATTTGTAAAGTGCACGGCGGAGATGTTGACTGGATCGCTGGTTGAAATGCTTCCGGCGGCAATGACGGTGCTGGAGCTGGTGGATGCTGCCGACGGCCCCCCGGAGTTGCTGGACGCGTGCCGCAAATTGAAAGCAGCAGGGTACCGGCTGGCGCTTGACCAATCGATATGGGATCCACGGGCGAAGCCGTTCGTTAAGATCGCCGACTACCTGAAAGTGGATTTTCTGCGCACCAATCTCCGCGAGCGGCAGGCGTTGCGCGAACAAGTGGGCGACACAAGGGCGGCATTGGTGGCGGAGAAAGTTGAGACACAGGCGCAGTTCCGCGCGGCACGGGACGAGGGATTCGCACTGGTGCAGGGCTACTACTTTTGCCAGCCGGTAGTGCTGGGAAGCAGACAGGTGCCGGCAAATCGGTTGTCGCAGCTTGAGGTTCTGCGGCTATTGAAGGACGAATCGCTGAACCTGCACAAGCTTACGCAGCTGGTTAAGCGCGATGCTTCGCTCACGTATCGATTGCTGCGGCTGATCAACTCGCCGGCGTGCGCCATGCCACAGGAGGTGCACAGCGTACAGGCGGCTCTCCTGGCGGTGGGTGAGGAGACGTTCCGGCGCATGGCCACCGTTGCCATTACCAGCGAGATGAACGTGGGCCAGACGCAAGAGTTGCTGCGCATGGCTTTTGTGCGCGGTCGATTCTGTGAGCTGGCGGCACGAGCCAGCGGGCTCGACGGCACGGAACAGTACCTGCTGGGACTGCTGAGCCTGCTGCCGGCGATGCTGAGAGCGCCGATGAAGGACCTCGCGCCAACCATGCCCCTGCGCGAGGCGATCAAGCGAGCGCTCATGGGCGAGGAGATCTACGAGCGATGCCTACTGCATTGGCTGGAGCGTTACGAGTTGGGCGACTGGGAGGGATGCGGCGAGATTGCGACCGCACGGGCATTGGACGAAAACCTATTGCTGTGCAGCTGCCAGGAGGCCGTGGCCTGGGCGGAGGCCGCACTGTATTTTGCTTGAGCTGTCTCGCATCAGCTGCGACTGAGCAGCACACCTTCGATAAACATCGAAGGGCTGAGCTGCGCACAGCACCGAAACGAGCGCCGGTATAGAATCCCTGCGAGTCTCTATCGGGCCCGTCGGAGGGATCCAATGAGCGAATTCGGCCTTCCTGCTCCATCATCCCCGGCTGCCCCGCTTTCAGGGATCGCGCCGCCTGCCGGGACAGCGGCACAGAAGACGATGACTTTCGGACAAATTCTGGACCGCGTGATGCAACTGATGCGGGCCAACTGGCGGCTATTCGTGAGGATCGCCCTGGCGCCTGGCGCTGGAATCATTGTCTACCTCGGGATCATCTTTGCCGCTCTATTTCCGGTGCTGAAACTGCTCATGCTGCACCAGACAGTGGGTTTTTCACCGATGAAGATGGCGTCTATAGGCGCATCGCTAGGCCTGGCGTACGTTGTCGGCATTGCATTGTTGGTTGTGATTTACGCGCTCTACGAGCCCGCAGGAGTTTACGCTGCGCTCGAGGCGAATTCCGGAACGCGTGTGACGTTTCGTAAGTCCTGGGCGGTGTCGTGGAGCAAAGCGGGACGCTACATCTGGCTGGCGATCCTCCGCGCGTTGATTGTGACGCTGCCGATTCTGGTATTCGGCGCGCTGATTGTTGGGACGGTCGGTCTCTCGATGGCGCACGGACGGGGCGGCCTGGATCCTTCATTGATGGTGGTGATCTTCCCGCTCTTCATGCTTCTCTACCTTGCATGGATGGTCTATACCGTGCTGATCATGCTGAGGCTGGTGTTGGCGGTGCCGGCGAGCCTGACCGAAGATTTGAGCGCATGGCGGGGTTTGCGACGGAGCAATTTTCTGACGAACGGCGCAAAGGGACGTATTTTTCTGCTGGGGCTTTTGATCTACGCCATCGCGTACGCTGCATTTCTGGTGGTCGAGGTGGTCGTCTTCTTTTTGGCCGCGATGGCCGCGCTGGTGGGGATGATGCTGCACCTGGCCATGGCGCCCTGGGGGTACATAGGGATCGGCGTTGGTGCAACTGTGTTCGCCTGCGCTTACCTTGTTTGGATTGCTGCGGTCGCCTCGGCGTACTGCACTTTGTTTGCGGTGGTGTATCAGGATCAGAGGCTCAGGCTGGAGGGCGTGGCGGGGGCGCAAGCCTGATTGAAGCAGCGAAATGGCGCGATGTGGCGGCTCTGGTGAATCCCCGTGAGCCTGCGGCTCATCTGAGAAAATGATGGAAGTGACACGAGAGGAACATTTTGCCTCGCTAAGGGCAGCAGGTATTGATCTGACGCCGCGCGTCGGTCGACTACTTGCCTTTCTGGTTCTGGCCGGATGCGTCGCCCTAGTTGCACGGGCGCAGAATCCATCATCTGCGGAGAACCCCTTCTGGGGCAGCGTGACGGCGCAGCCGGTGACGGGCGAGCCGCTGAAGCTGTCGCTCGATGACGCCATTCAGCGGGGCCTCAAATATAACCTGGGGCTCACGGAAGTGGTAAACGAAGAGAAGGTCTACCACGCCGAGGTGAATGAAGCGATCCAGTTGTTTCTTCCGACGATTACGCTGACGGGCAATACAGGCTACTACATGCACAACCTGGCGGCGCTGGGGTTTGGGCCGAAGACGATTGGCGAGTTTTCGTCGCTCTTTCCAGGGGGCGTGCCGCCCGCAGGTCTTTCGCTGATTACGCGCGACACCCTGACCGAAGGCAAGATCCAATACAACGAGATTCTGTTTTCAGGGCCGGTCATCCAGGGCTGGAAGGCGGCGAAGGGAGCGGAGCGCGCAGCACACTTTGCCAAGATGACGGCGCGCGGCCAGGTAGTGCAGGACGTGGCCGGGGGTTACCTGAGGGCGATTGCCGACCAGGGCGAAGTGGCGAACGCGAAGGCGCTGGTCCAGCAGGCGCAAGTGTTCGAGAATCACGCTCACGATGCGCACGAGGCAGGAACGGCGGCGAATCTGGACGAGCTTCGGGCGAAAGTGCAGTTACAAACGCAACAACAGGCGCTGATTGCCGCCGAGAATCAGCAGGCAAAGGATTTGATTTTGCTGAAGCGGGAGATCGGCGTCGATCCTGAGCAGACGATTGAGCTCACGGATCCGGCTCCGTACAGCGATTTGGCCGAGCAGACGCCGGAAGAGGTGAGGGCTACGGCCTACCAGAACCGGCAGGACTATCAGAACCTGCAGAATCAGGTGGTCGCCTATCGGGCGCTGAACAAGGTGTACCGCAGCGAGCGCCTGCCGACGCTGAGCTTCTACGGCAATTACGGCACGAGCACCGTGAACGGCGCGGGCACACACGGCGACTTCGTTGCCATGGGCATCTTGAGTTTTCCGATTTTCCGAGAGGCAAAGTTGCGCGGCGACGCAGACGCGTCAAAGGCGCAGTTAGATTCGGTGAATGCGCAGCTCGACGATCTTCGCGGTCATATTGACCAGCAGGTGAGGGCAGCGCTGCTCGACGTAAGCGCGAACAAGCAACTCGTTGAGGTGGCGCGATCAAACGTTGCCCTGGCCACGCGCGCGTTGAGCGACGAGATCGAACGCGTGAACGCCGGCGTGGACGACAACCTGCCGCTCGTGACGGCGCAGGCGGCACTTGCTACCGCGGAGAACAACCTCGTGGAGAGCTTGTACGCGTATAACGTGTCGAAGATCGGGCTGGCAAGGGCAACGGGCGTGCTGGAGCAGCAGTACCGGGATTATCTGGGCCGGTAACTCCCTCCGAGTTGCGCAAATTCACCGCAAAATATCGCCGCTCTCCGATGTAACGTAGAAGCGGTAGGTGCACGCTAATGCCTCAGAATCTGAAGATCGTTTACTATGTCGAACCGAGCGCGGCGGCGCTGGCGCGGCGGGCGGCGGATTTCTTTGTGGATCAGGCGGTGCAGGCGGTAGCGGCGCGCGGCGTGGCGCGAATCGCGGTCAGCGGGGGATCGACGCCCAAGGCGGCGTTTGCCACGCTTGGCGAGCAGGGCGAAGAGTGGCGCGAGCGGATGCCATGGAAGAAGCTCGACCTGTGGTGGGTGGATGAGCGGTGCGTGCCGCCGGATGACGCTGAATCAAACTATCGCATGACGCGTGAAGCTCTTCTGGACCATGTGCCATTGAAACCTGAGCAGATCCACCGCATGGAGGGGGAGCTCGAGCCAGATGATGCGGCGGCCCGTTACGAATCGGAGCTGAGGAAGAGCTTCGGACTCAACGGAACGGAGACGCCGCGATTCGATCTGGTGCAACTGGGGATCGGCCCGGATGGACACACCGCATCTCTCTTTCCCGGCACCGAGGCCCTTCGCGTGACCGATCGGCTGGTGACGGCCAACTACGTTGAGAAGCTGGACATGTGGCGCGTGACTCTAACGCGGCCAGTGATCAACGAAGCGAGGCAGGTGTTCTTCCTGATCGCGGGCGCGGATAAGGCAATGATCCTAAACGAGGTATTGGAAGGACCGCGCGATCCGGAGCGGCTGCCCAGCCAATTCATTGCACCTGTGAACGGTATACTGACCTTGCTTCTGGACCAGGCGGCTGCCGCTCTGCTGCCCGCGCCAGATGCGCAAGGCTACGGGGTAATTGAGAGGACTGAATGATTCTGGCAGGCGATGTAGGCGGCACCAAGGTTCACCTGGCGCTGTTCGATTTTACCGATGGAAATCTGAAGCATACGCGCGATAAGCAGTTCCCGGCCAAGGAGTATGGGGGGTTGGAAGAGATTGTGAAGGAGTTTGTGCTGACGGACAAAGTGACGTCAGCATGTTTCGGCGTGCCCGGCCCGGTACGGGAAGGGCGGCTGCGGTTGACCAACCTTCCGTGGACGCTGGACAGCCGTGAGCTGGCTAAGAACTTAAAGATCGACTACGTCTTCCTCATTAACGATTTGCAGGCGAACGGGTACGGCATTGCGGAGTTGGCGGCGGATCAGATTTATACGCTGAGCGATGGCGATTCGCGGCAGGTGGGAAATCGTTCATTGATCTCGGCGGGTACGGGATTGGGCGAGGCATTCCTGGTGTGGGATGGGCGCGACTATGTTCCCTACCCATCCGAGGGCGGGCACTCGGACTATGCGCCGCGCAATGACGATGAAATCGACCTGCTTCGCTTCCTGAAGCAGAAGTACAACGGGCGGATCAGTTTTGAACGTGTGGTGAGCGGACAGGGCATCACGAACTGCTATGAATTTCTCCGCGAAGTGCGCGGAATGGAAGAACCGGCGTGGTTGGCGGAGCAAATCACGCAGGAGGATCCGAACGCGGCGATCACCGAGGCCGCGCTGAAGGCGAAGGCTGCGATTTGCGAGAAGGCGCTGGACATGTTTGTCTCGGCGTACGGCGCCGAAGCGGGGAACCTGGCGCTGAAAGTTCTGTCGGTGGGCGGACTCTACGTGGGCGGAGGCATCGCGCCGCGCATTCTGGAGAAGCTCAAGGACGGAACGTTCATGAAAGCCTTCACCGACAAAGGACGGCTGAGCCAGTTGCTCGTGAACATGCCGGTGAGGGTGATTCTGGAAAGCCGAACGGCGCTGATGGGCGCGGCGGCCTACGCGGAAGCACGCGCGGCAGAGCTGAGCGGCATTTCTCCGCGGGCCGCGAGCGTGAAGTTCTAGCGCGCCGATTCGGACGGAATTGACGGCCGGCCCGGGAGGCCGGCCCTGATCAGATCTGCTTTGCCTAAGCGCGCTACGATGAGTGTCTCGATCCGATTCCACAGGGCGCCGTCGTTTTCGATTTCAATGTGGGGCTTCATCAAAGCGCGCGCATACCAACTGAATCCAGAGAGTGGAACGGGACTGTTCTTGTAGTCCGATTCATAATTCCCCAGAATCTCCGTGCGCTGCGGGTCCTTGGCCTGAATGAGGCGCCTGCCATGAAGCCAACCCTGCGTTTGGTAGAAATTAATTGCTTCCAGCACGTTCGGCGGAATGGTCGCGTCGTCTTCGCCTGACTTTTCAATGCTATCCACTTGAATCGTGAGCAGCACCGGGATGCCGCGCCGGCCGAGTTCTCTGGCGAAGTTGACCGTTTCGGAAGCTCCCCAGCTATGACCGAAGATGACGATCCGGGCGGCGTTTTTTTCGCTCGCGTTCAGGAGACCATTTTTGGCGGTATCGAGAAGTCGGAGGACGGCCCGAAGGGCGTCGGGCTCGTGGCGGTTCGCAAATGTTTTGGCATAGATGGCGTTCGGAAATCGCCGATTGAGATCCTTTACGAGAAGCGCCTCTTTGTGGACAAGATTCGTGGCGCGAACGCGGCCACCCATGAAGCCGATTACGATGAGCGGATCAGGCTCGGGGCAAGCGGAGGCGGTACGCGTTCGATCCAATGGGGGGCTGCATGCAGCCGATGCATCGGCCATGGTTCCTGATGCGAATTCGGCCGGCGCCGGAACCACCTGCGCATCTGTTTTTTCGGGTTGCAAAACCAAAAATGCAATCGCGATCAGCACCGACACCGCGGTACGTGACATGCCGCGCAGCCGGGCGCAGCACGCGCGACGATGACAAGTTTCGCGATTTCCGATTGTGCTTTGCAATGTGCGATCGTTGGCAGCGGCTCTAAGGTGTAAAGCTGTGGGCCAACGACGCAGCCAGTCCACACGGTCTCGCCCTATAGAAAAACGCCCAACCTGTCCTTAAACTCGCCTCATTCTACGCTCAATGTTTTATGTTTTGGAACTCCCTTCAACACTCGATCCCGGTAATTTCGAGAAACCCTTCCACATGGCTAACAGCCTCGTTCATTTTGCGCAGCTTATCGTCGAGTCGATGCCCCGCTCATTCAAAATGACCCGCCAATAAAGATGATGTTCGTTTGTATGTTGATCTTCCTTTTCTGCGGGCATGAAACTTCCCGCGCTCTCAGCTGGCAACAGGCAGGCGCTTCGCGTCGCCGCGGCGCTAGTGGAGCGGCTGTGGCCGGAGAGGCGCTGATTCGATCGTCTGTGTCCTCGCGTTTGCCGCGGCCGGCGCGGTAAATAGCAGCACCAGCAAACCAGCATAGGCGAAGGAATCGCCGGCGATTTCAACTGAGTGCGTGATGCGAAGGACCACGGGAAGAAACGTTGCGCCCACAAGGCCATAGAGACCGACGGTGAAGGCATGAGCCAGGCCAAGGGTGAGCCAGAGGCCGCGGCGCGAGCCCTTCCAGAGCGCAAGGAAAGGGAGCGAAGCGGCAAGAAAGATGACGCTGCGAACGAGCTGGATTGAAAGGATGATGCTGAGCGGCGGAATGCGCAGGCCGGCGATGCCGGCGTTGTAATAGGGCACAACGACGGGCGAGATGCACGCGCCGAAGAAGAAATAGATAACGGGCCAGGCTAACCAGACGGCGGCGACGCGCGGAATCCACGCGAGCCAACTGCGATGGGGCAGCCCGGCAGCGGGTGGCGGCGCGCCAAAGGACCAGCCAAGCGCGGCGCCGAGTAGAACGGCGAGAAACCCGTAGAAGACGGACGCGGAGGCGATGCCGTTGTCGAGAAAGTGTGTGAACATTTTGGCCTCGATCATGCCGTTCACGCCAAGGGCGAGAACAATGAAGTTGGCGATGGCACCGGCGCGAAGCGGGACCGAAGCGGCGAGGCCGCGTGAAAGCGGAACGATTCCGACGACAAGCACGAGACCAGCGACAAGTTGAGCAAGAAACAAGGTCTGAGGCGGTGTATTACCCGGCATGGGAGCTGCGGGCAGATGCAGAATCCCGCTAATGACGCCACTCAGAAGAAGGGCCGCCACGAAAGCGACCCAACAAACTGCGATGCGAAGAATCGTTCTCATCGTGCTTCCTCCGCGGGCCGGGCCAGATCACATGATTCCCGGCAAGGTTGGGCCTCGATCGGGAGCCGGGGAAACAGACTCCGCGACCGGGCGCGGCTATGACCTCAGAGGTTTCGTTGCGGAAAGAGTAGCATGCCCGGAGGCGCAGTGCTATTGCGGATGCTTCATCCGCTGGGCGAGGATCTGGCGATAGAGGTCGCATTGCGCGGGGCGGAGGGAGCCGGTGCTCGCGGCGCTCTGGCCATCCTGAGTAAAGACCAGGTAGAGCCCTGCGGCATCGAGCTCTGGCCAGTGTGGCAGGCTGGACCCATTGGGGTCCCCAGTTTTCGCAAAGTTGGTCCAATAGCTCTCCATGAGATCGGCGAGATGGACGTCGACGGGGCCGAAGTTGCCCGAGAGGTTTCCGGACTTGGGAAAGGAACCGAAAACGTAGGGCAGCTCGGCTGAGTGGAGAGCGCCAAGCGCTTCCTGGCCGGGAATGGGATGATCAAGCTCGTACTCGAAGGTGGGATTGTGCGCGGTGGTGTGCCAGAGAGCCTCGGTCGAGATTGGGCAATGGAAGTCAACGTCGGCGTTCCACTGGACGCTTGCTGAACCGTAAAGCGGATCGTCTGCCCCCTGGCCGGCGCCTGTGAGGCCGTAGAGCGTGAGGGCCTGCTGCGCCAGTTTTCCGGCGTAGTCCTGGATGGCTCGACGCAATGCGTCACGAGATTCAGAGGCACCGATTTCGCGCGAGGTGGTGCCGAGAAGGAGTGGTATGGGCGCTTCTTTGCCGGACTTGAAGGTTGCTTCCGGTGAGCGCGGAACGACCCAGCCATCGACGATGGGCCCGACGGGTGGATTGCCCCACATACCCTTTGCGGCCTTTTCGATAAGGTCCGGCGCGGACACTTGGCGGAGAAATTCGATGGGATTTTGACCCTTGAGCGCGGGGAGGGCCGCGGCGAATTGCTGTCCTTCCTGTTCGGCCCGATCGGACGGCATAAGCACCGGATAAAGTGGCGCGCCGCTCTCGCCGATGGCTTTTTGGAAGAGGCCGCGGGCGAGAGGCGAGGTCATCAGAATTCCGGTGTCCATGGAACCGGCGGACTGGCCGAAGACCGTGACGTTGTCAGGGTCCCCACCAAAGCGGGCGATGTTGTCGCGGACCCAGTGGAGAGCGAGGATCTGGTCCATGAGGCCGTAGTTGCCGGATGCAGTATGCGGGGACTCGCTGGTGAGCTGGGGATGGGCGAAAAAGCCAAAGATACCGAGGCGGTAATTGATGGTGACCAGAAGAACGCCGTGGGCGGTGAGCGTGCCTGCGTTATAGAGGTCGCCTGAACCGGAGCCACCCTCGTTGGCGCCGCCGTGAATCCAGAACATGACGGGCAGGGGTTGGGAAGCGGGCCATGTGGGCGTGATGATGTTGAGATAGAGGCAATCTTCCCGGCCGTTGTCGGCGTCGTGACGGTTCCATGCGCCGTCGAGAAGCGGTTGTGCGCAGGAGGCGCCGAAGGAGCCGGTATCCCGCACGCCGGACCAGGATTTCTTGGGAACGGGCGCGCGCCAGCGCAAGAGGCCGACGGGCGGCTCAGCGTAGGGAATGCCGAGGAATTGCGCGCCGCCATTTGTGCGGGCGACTCCGCGAATGAGACCGGCTTTGGTTCGGACAACCAGAGGGTCATTTTGTGACGAGGCTGCAGCGCTTTGTGAAGAAGCCGCACCCTGTGAATCAGCAGGAAGCGGGTTGGCGAATTGGGTGATCGCGGCGATGGCGAGAGCAAGCTTTGCAGCGGAAATCCTATGCGAATGAAAGAAAAGAGCCGGAGGGAACACACTGTCTCCTATTGGCCAAGCGGCGACAAGGAATTCTACCAAGGCTGCGAGGGGCATGAATGGTTACAGCTCGTGTACTCTGAGCGAAGCGCGACGGTTGAGACTGACCATCGTGGCTCCGAAGGCCAAAACCTGGCGGCCTCGAGCATTAAGGGAAATGAAACGAAGATGCGCTGGCTTGGACGGTGGCTTTTGCGAGTGCTGGTGGCGATTGCGGCAATCTCGCTGGCGGCGTTTGCAATCGATTGGACGGTCTATAAGCTGCGCGGCTCGCCTCACTCGACCGTGACCGTCAGCGAATTCCTGTCCGTTCCCCTCAAAGGCCAGAAAACTGAGGACGACTATCTCGGCTCGGCTGACGTGTCCTGCTCAATTTCGCTGTTTCCCCAGAGTGGAGAGGACCCCTGCTGGTATGTCAGGCGGCATAAGGACCAGTGGGAAAACGCGGGGACATTGACGTACTGAAGGCCGCTGAGGGTGCCGTGTGGCCGAAATGAGCTCGCGTAAACATGCGTACGTGATGCGAGTCACGACCCAGGACGGCAAATCGCGCCTAGGATCGTACGGTAATTCCTCAGATTGCCATGTATAGCCGCACACAAAACGAAAATGGCAGCTTCAACTCGCGCTGCCTCGATTGCTTTTTGACCATTGCCTCGTGCGTGGAAACGGAAAAGGAACTGAACGAGCGCGAGGCACATCATTTGTGCCCGGAAAAAGTGCTGGCGCAAATGCTCACCGAGGAAAAGGCGGCAGCGTTGCACGCAGCGCGGAACTGAATCGGGGGACTTGTTTGCCTTCCCTTTGCCCAGTGGGCGCAAACGTCTGAGCGCGCATGGGTTCGCGGCCCACGCTTTGCGAATCGGGAAAACGGGTGCATACTGCCTGAAGGTCGCTTCCGCGTCTAAATGATTGAAGCACTCTCATTTTTCATGCTGACCCCAAGCGAGATTCGATCTTAGATTTGCTTCCCTGAGGGACTTCCCCACCAGAGCTGGCCCTTCGAGCGGCAAACCCTTGTTCTCGATTCCAAACCATGCGGATGCGGCCGCGCCGTTTCCCTGAGTCGCACGTCTTTCTCAATACAGCCGGTTTTTCCCGACAGAACCTTACAGGAGGCCACGAATGCCTGCAGCTACTCTTCCCCAGACGCTGGGCGAACTGCGCGCCAGCAAACCATTTTCAGAGAGTCAAATCAAGTCGCGCGGCGTGAAAGACGAGATGCGCGCGAACCTGATGGCGCGGCTGAAGGCGCGGGACACCGTGTTCCCCGGCATCGTGGGCTACGAAGACACAGTGATCCCGCAGATTGTGAATGCAGTTTTGTCGAAGCAGAACTTTATTCTGCTTGGACTGCGCGGGCAAGCGAAGAGCCGCATCTTGCGTGCGCTGACGGCGCTGCTGGACGAGCAGATGGCGTATGTGGCCGGATGCGAGATTCGCGACAATCCCTACCGGCCGTTGTGCCGGCGCTGCCGCGACCTGATTGTCGAGCGGGGTGACGCGACACCGATTGCGTGGCTCGGCCGCGAGGAGCGTTACGTGGAGAAGCTGGCGACCCCGGACGTTACGGTGGCAGATCTGATTGGCGACCTCGATCCCATCAAGGCGGCGCGCGGCGGCGAGAACCTTTCAAGCGAGCTGACCATGCACTATGGTTTATTGCCTCGGGCGAATCGCGGATTGTTTGCCATCAACGAGCTGCCCGACCTGGCGGGGAAAATCCAGGTTGCACTGTTCAACATCATGCAGGAAGGCGACGTACAGATTAAGGGCTATCCCGTGCGTCTGGCGCTCGATGTCGCGCTGGTATTCAGCGCCAATCCTGAAGACTACACGGCGCGGGGCAAAATCATTACTCCGCTGAAGGACCGCATCGGATCGGAGATTCGGACGCACTACCCGGAGACGCTCGAAGAGGGCGTGGCCATTACGGCGCAGGAGGCGTGGGCCGCCCGCGGAGACGGGGCGATCGAGATTCCGCAATACCTGCGCGAGGTGGTGGAGCAGGTGGCGTTCAGCGCGCGCGAAGACAAGAAAGTGGACAAGCGCAGCGGCGTGAGCCAGCGGCTGCCGATTTCGACGCTGGAATTGGTGGTGTCGAACGCGGAGCGAAGGGCGCTCACCACCGGCGACTCGCCGGTGCTGCCGAGAGTGAGCGACATCTATGCGGCAATGCCGGGGATCACGGGCAAGCTTGAGCTGGAGTATGAAGGCGAGATGAAGGGCGCGGACACGGTGGTGCGCGATCTGATCCGGACAGCAGTGGGAAAAGTCTACGACCATTACTTTGACGGCGTGAACACCGAGCAGATCGAGCAATGGTTCAATCTTGGCGGAGCGGTGAAGATGGACGAAGAACAACCGGCAGCTGCGGTGCTCAAGGAGCTGAAGGGGATCCAGGGGCTCGTGGAAAAGCTGAAGCCGCTGGGCGTGACGGCCGGCGATGCCGCGCCGAAGGTGGTGGCCGCGGCCGAGTTTCTGCTGGAGGGACTGGTGGCGCATCGCAAGCTTAGCCGGAACGAACAGCACGGTTTTGCCGCGGAGAAGAGTGTCCGTCTGCGTGAACGCGAGGAAGGAATGCCGGAACGCAAAGACCTGGAGATGGAGTACGAAGACTGGCAACGTGCGCGCAAGTCGCGCCGCGGCGGCGGCCTGAATTAAAAAGAGGCCATCAGGAATTTCGCCGACCACCGTCCACCGTTCACCGATTGAAGGAGCGGGATGAAAAGGGTTCGATACACGAAGTACAGCGGAGATCTGGCCTCCGAGATCGATCTCGAGAGCCTGCTGCAGGCTCTGTCTGACTATCTGCTCGACTCGGGATATTACGACCCGTTCAATGGCTTCCAGGACTTGGACCACACCATCGACGATCTCCGCGAGGCGCTGCGGCGCGTCCTCGAGTCGGGCGACATGTTCGATGGCGAGACGCGCGAGCTTCTTGATCGGATGATGGCCGAGGGCTCGCTGGATGAACTGATTGACAAGCTGATGGAGAGGATGGAACAGGAGAATTACATCTCCGCAATGCCACAGAATGGGCCGACGCGCATCGACAAAGCGAATGGGCAGGTGGGAAATGCGGAGGGCCGCGAAAGCGAGAATGTGCGCTTCGAAGTGACCGACAAGAGCCTGGACTTTCTGGGCTTCAAGACGCTCCGCGACCTGATGGGCTCGCTGGGCAAATCGAGTTATGGACGCCACGATACCCGCCATTGGGCGACGGGAATTGAGACAAGCGGCGGCTCGCGGCGATACGAGTTCGGCGACACGCTCAACCTGGACACGACGGCCACGCTGAGCTCCGCAATCGCGCGCGAGGGACTGGATCTGCCGCTGAATCTGGAGTACGACGATCTTCAGGTGCACCAGTGCGACTACCAGAGCTCGTGCGCGACGGTGGTGATGCTCGACTGCTCACACTCCATGATCCTGTACGGCGAGGACCGGTTCACTCCCGCCAAGCGTGTGGCCATGGCACTTTCACACCTGATCCGCACGCAATATCCGGGCGATTCGCTCTCGCTGGTACTGTTTCACGATTCGGCGGAGGAGATGCCGGTATCGCAGCTGGCGCGGGTGAAGGTGGGACCGTGGCATACGAATACACGCGAAGGACTGCGCGTGGCGCAGCGGGTGCTTGCGCGCCAGCGCAAGGACATGAAGCAGATTGTGATGATCACCGACGGAAAGCCCTCGGCGCTGACGCTACCCGACGGAAGGATCTACAAAAACGCCTACGGGCTCGACCCTCTTGTGGTGAGCGAGACGCTGGAAGAAGTGGCGCGCTGCAAACGCTCGAACGTGATGATCAATACGTTCATGCTGGCGCAGGATTACGGGCTGGTGCAATTCGTGCACAAAGTCTCTGAGATGTGCCGTGGCAAGGCATACTTCACAACGCCGGCAACGCTCGGCCAGTACGTGATGATGGATTACATGCAGCGGAAGTCGAAGACGATTCACTGAGAGCGCAGCCGGTTGCTACCGGCTCATCTTGTGCTTCCAGAGAAACCGTTCTTCTTATGCTCGTCACTTCCCCGTTGAAAGAAAGATGAAAACATTGCCGTCTGGATCCTTGGCGAAGACCAGACCACCGTCGCGTTGTGCGTTGACGCCCGCGTATTCCATCGCCTGGAAAGCCTTCTTGGCATCGGGCACGGGAAACAGGAACTCCGGCGCTGAACCCGGTGTAGCGGCGCGCAGCTCCATGTGCAGATCGGGCGCGCCGGGAGCGGTAAGGCGCACGTTGCCGTTGGTGTTTTCTGCTTCGAAACCCAGATCGGTATAAAACTCTTTCATCGCCGCGCCATCTCTTACGGGCAAATCGATCCCCATCAACTCAGTGGAAATGCGGCCTGCGCCAAGGTGCTGGCCCATGTCGAGCGTGTGCCGCGAGCCGGGCATGTACTGCGTAAATTCGGTGACGCCATGCTCGGGATCGTTGATCGAAGAGATGAGGTTTCCGGCAGCGCCCTTGCGCACAGGCGTGGGATTGAGGCCTTCGCCGGCGTAGTAGTGCTGGAGCGCATTAAGATCGCCGGCTTCGTAACAAACGTGCATCCAGCCGAGGGGCTGCGAGCGGTCGGTCTGCGGATATAGCTCAATGAACTCGTGGTCGTTGATCTTGATGAAGGCCTCGGTGGTCTTGCCGGCGTTGGTCATGGCGAAAGATTCCTGGTAGCCGAGCTTTCCGAGGAAGGCAATCTCGCGATCGAGGTCACTGACGCGAAATGCGATGTGCGCGATGCCGACGATGCCTTGATTGGGTGGGGGGGGCTGCGCGACCAAAGTCGCCGAGCAGGCGAGGATGAGGGCAAGTGGTGCGAACAAGCGGGATTTCGACGACATTCTGAAAAAACCTCCAAAGCGTAGTGGGGGCGGTACGCAAGGCAAGTTGAAAAAGTGAATCAGCCGCGCGTTACGCATATTCCTGGCGGTAAGGAGTAAAAACGTCAAGAACCTCGGAGGCCTCGAAAGCGGCAGCCTCGTGCTCCACGCCGCCTTCGACTACGATGCTGTCGCCCGCGTGCATCTCCCAGCTCTTGCCCTGGGCCTGAAACTTGATATGGCCGCGGACCACATAAACCATTTGATGATGAGGATGGCTGTGGCGGGTACCTTTCCAACCCTTTTCTAATGTGTGACGCACGAGCATGAGGTGGGGGTTGTACGCCAGGACCTGGCGGACCATGCCCGGCTCGGGCGAAGTAGTTGTAGTGGCGTCGGTGGCCGCGTAATTAACTCCGCTATCGCTCATCGATTCTGCCTCATACGCGGTCGGCACCTGCTCGGTGAACCGCAAGGAATAGGATCACCGGTTGAGCCAGCCCCCGTCCACTACGAGGATGTGGCCGTGGAGGTAGTTGCTGGCTGCGGAGGCAAGAAAGACCGCTGCCCCGGCGAGGTCCTGTGGCTGGCCCCAGCGCCCGGCCGGAATGCGCTCGAGGATCTGCCGGGCACGCTCGGGATTGTTGCGAAGCGCCTCGGTGTTGTCCGTATCCATATAGCCGGGCGCAATGGCGTTGACATTGACACCCTTCGATGCCCATTCGTTCGCGAATGCCTTGGTGAGCTGGCCGACAGCGCCTTTTGCCGCCGCATACGAGGGCACGAGAATTCCGCCCTGGAACGTGAGCAAAGATGCGATGTTGATGATTTTTCCAGAGCCGCGGGCGAGCATATGTCGGCCGGCGTGCTGGGTGAGGCGAAAGACGCTGGTGAGATCGACATCGATGACCGCTTTCCAGTCTTCTTCGGAATGCTCGGCAGCGGGCGCGCGGCGAATGATGCCGGCGTTGTTCACCAAAATGTCGATGGTTCCGAGATGCTGAACGGTTTCGTCGACGAGGCGCGCGCAGACTGCCGCGTCGCCGACATCGCCCCCAAGCGCGGCCGATTTGATGCCGAGAGCGAGCAGCTTTTGCTGAATGGCTGTGGGAGGCGAACCGGAGCCGTGCACAGCAACATTGGCGCCAGCCTCGGCGAGGGCAACGGCGATGGCTGCGCCTAATCCGCGGGATGAGCCCGTAACCAGAGCGGATTTTCCCTTAAGGCTGAACTGATCAAGGATCGTCTCGGGGATCGTCTCGGAGATCGTTTCGGGGCGGGTCACGGGCTCTATTCCTTTCCGGCCTGAGCCAGGCAGCAATTCTAACTGTTTCCATTATCCGCGAGCGAAGCGCGGGGAGCGCAATGGGCCGAGGGACAGTTTAAAGGTGCTTCTCGCGTACAATTGCCACTCGGGTAGTCCAGATCGAGGAGAATGCTTTATGGGTACTCCAGGGTATCCGGCGTCAGGGCCGGGCGTGGGCATTACTTCCCAGATCGAAAACAATCGCGCCATCCCGATGGTGTTGCGCAATAGCCGGTTTCTCGTAGGAGTGACTTTCGTCTCCAGCATCGTCTCCGCATTCTTCGCCGTTTGCATGGCGCTTATGGTGTTTTCAGTTTTTTCCTCGGGCGGCGGCGCCAGCGGCGCCAATCTGTATAACGCTTTCTGGTGGGGCCTTGGCGCTTTGGCCTTCGGTTCTGGTTGCCCTTGGCTATGGAATCTATCCCTCGGCATGGCAGTTTATAAAGTCACCCTCGATTCGAGAGGCGTGACCTTCAACCTCGGCACAAAAAAGAGACCTTCCGACCTGTTTCTTGCCTGGGATCAGATCGCGGCGATCAAGCACAAGCGCGTGGGCAACGCACAAAATTACTACGTGCTTGGGAAAGACGGAAGCGAGGCGATATTCTCGTCTTACACTTTTTTCCGGCCCAAGAAAGTCGCTCGCCTGATTGCGGAGCGCGCGGGTCTTGCGATTCAACAAGCGTGATCGTGGCACATTCCAGGCCGTAAACGCCGAATGCAAATTGCTCTTCTGATTTTCTGCTTTCTCACGATCACTGGCGCTTTCGCCGGCTGGCGCAGAAGTCCGCTCTATTCCGTCAAGACCACATTCAAACTGGTCGGCGCGTTTCTGCTGATCGTCGCGGTTGTTGCGGGCACAACCTTTGCGATCGTGAACAGTTCCCTGAGCCGATCGCCAGTTGCAGAGGGACTTGCTAGTTTGGTGGCCGTAATGGTGCTGGCATGCGGAGCCAGCATCTTTATCGTCCGGATCACCGACGCGCACGTTGCCGCTTTGCCCCCGACGGCCAGGCTCGTCAGCTTCAATCGGCACAAAGTCTACAGGTGGATCTGGCGTCTCGTGGTCTTCCTGCTCATCAATGCCGTTGCGGCCCTGGTGCTCCCATCCAGCTGGCAATGGCTGCCCGAGGGGCTGGGCGGAATTGTGCTGGTTTTGTGTGGCCCCATGCTTTCGATCGGCTATATGATGGCGCGGCGAAACGACCGCGGGATGTCGGCGGTGATCGCCAACCCCTGGGCACACTGGCAATACACTCCGGAGAAATGGGCGCAATGGGCGGAGAATCAGCGCGAATGGGAAAAAGCCCAGGAGGGCCCGTGGAGTTGGAAGGGCGTTTCGGGGTTTGTTTTGTTTTGCGCCGGGCTTTTTGCGGTGGGCGCTCTGTTTACCGGCGCAAGCCTCGAGGAAAACGCGATCATCGTGGGCGGCTTGACGGGCTTTATTATCTTGCTCGCGCTGGTCGCGTACTGGTTCAAATGCACGAACTTTGACCGGCGCTATCGGCTGTTGCTGACGGCAGCCCCGGAATCGTGGTTTGGCGACGAGGGCGTATTTTGCAATGGAACCTACATGCCGTGGATTCTTTCCGGAAGGTATCTGCTGAAGGCCACGGCAGCGCTTGATCAACCGGCTCGACTGATGTTGATTTTCGAATCGTTCAATGGAAGCTCCTCAAGGCAAATCACCCAGCGAATTCCCATTCCCGATGGCCATCTTACCGATCTGCCCCTGCTGCAGCAAAAGCTAAACGCTCATTGTCCCACTGCCTCTGTTCATCTAAGTTCGACCTAAGGCCTGTTCAAGCAGCTGAGACGAACGACGCCTTAAATTTCCTAGACCGCACGGCCAGCCGCTGCGCCCGACGCCCAGGCCCATTGGAAGTTGAATCCGCCCAGGTGGCCCGTAACGTCGACCACTTCTCCGATGAAGTAGAGCCCCGGCACGCTGCGGCACTCCATGGTTCGTGCCGATAGTGCGCTCGTGCTCACTCCGCCCCCCGTCACTTCCGCCTTCTCATAACCTTCCGTTCCGCTGGGCTTCAATGCAAAAGAATGCAGACTCCGCTCCAACTCATCGAGCGCATGATTCGTCCAGTTTTGCGGCGCCGCAACCTCAATGAGCCGGTCGGCTAGCCTTGCCGGCAAATGTGCGCGTAGCGCCGACTTCGCCGCGGCTGGATCGCGTGGAGCGTTCCTGGCCTGAAGGGGCGCGAGCAAATGCTGGCCCGGAGCCCAATCAACTTGGATGGCCTCACGCTTCCGCCAATAAGACGAGATTTGTAGAATGGCCGGCCCGCTCAGCCCACGGTGCGTGAACAGCACTTTTTCCGTAAAGCTGCGCTTGCCGCATGTCACGGTTACTGGAGCAGAAACGCCGGTAAGGGGCGCGAACTGCGCATGCTCCGCGCCAGACAGCGTAAGCGGGGCCAGCGCCGGACGGCAGGGCTCGATGGGTATTCCAAACTGGCTGGCGATGTCATATCCGAATCCCGTCGCACCCATTTTCGGAATAGAAAGTCCTCCGGTGGCGACGATGAGAGCCGGCGCCGTGAAGACTTCCTTTCCGGCGAAGATCGTAAACGCCCCGGAAGAATCATCGCGTCGCACTTCGCCCACCGCGTTGGAGAGATGCACGCGCACGCCGGCATCCACACATTCCTTCATGAGCAGATCGACAATTTGCTGCGCCGACCCGTCGCAGAAGAGCTGGCCAAGCGTCTTTTCGTGATACGCGATGGCATGCTTCTCAACGAGGCGGATGAAATCCGCAGGCGTGAAGCGGGCCAGCGCCGATTTCGCGAAGTGGGGATTGGCTGAAATGAAATTGTCCGGCCCGGTGTGCAGGTTGGTGAAGTTGCAACGTCCTCCGCCAGAGATCAGGATCTTCTTGCCCGGCCGCTCTGCGCGCTCCAGCACAACGACGCGGCGCCCTCTGCGCCCCGCTTCGATTGCGGCCATAAGGCCCGCTGCGCCGCCGCCGAGAATGACGACATCGAAACTGAACTGATTCACGATGCCACCCTCATTGTTTGGCCAACAGCAAAGTCAGACGCGCGAATTGGCGACGGCCGAACCATTGGCGTCGCGCGGAAGCGGCTCAGGCTTGAAGCCGCGCTGGAGGGCCATGAGGCCTGCACGCAAAAAGCCGAGCGTGTGCGCCATGCCCGCGTGCCAGGGAGCGGAGCACGTCATCTGTGGGGCGTGATCGGGAATCACAACGCCGTCGAATCCGTTTTTGTCGAGGAGATAGAGAATGCGCAACATGTCGATTTGGCCATCGTCGATAAAGGTCTCGTGATAGTGCGGAGCCTTGCCGGCAATGTTGCGAAAGTGGACGTAGGCGATGCGATGCTGGCTGCTGTAACGATCGACTGTGTCGTAGATATCGCCTTCAGTCATCTCCGCGAGCGTGCCCAGGCAGAACTCGAGCATGTTTGACGGGCTGGGCGAAATGTCGATGAGCCGTTGATACATGGCCTGCTGATAGACCAGGCGCGGCTGGCTGCGCATGGTGGGCGTGGGCGGATCGTCAGGATGCGCGGCCAGGCGCACACCAGCTCTTTCGGCGACGGGAAGTGCTTCCTCAAGAAATCGCTGCAAGCGGCGCCACAGCTCGTCGTGCGTGATGGTGGGCAGGGTGCCCGGGGGCGCATTGGGGTCGACGATCATGTTCCAGACCTCGCCGTTGGGGACGGGCGTATCGACAACGCCGTCCATGCCGACGGATTCCGCGCCACCGCGCGCGAATGGCCCGCTGGTGCGGCCCGCAACACCAGCAATGGAGAAGTTGTAGCCGAAGATCGGAATGCCGGCTTCGCCCACAGCGCGCAGGATGGCAAATACGTTCTGCATGTGCTGGGCGCGTTTAGGTCCGTCGAGAAGGATGTCGTACCAGTGCGCGGGGTCGAAGTTCTCAATCGCTTCAAGCTTGAGGCCTGCCGCCTCAACCTGCTTGCGAAGATCAATCAGCTCCGCGGCCGTCCAAAGCCGATTTGGATTGCCGGCCATGCCCCACGGCTGGTCTTTGCCGCCGGTGGGCTGATTGTTCGATGGGTTAGCGGAGCCCTGCTTGAAGTAGTCGACGAGATGGACGATGACATGGGTGCATCCGGCCTGCACGGCAAATGCGTAGTACTCGTCGTTCAGCATGTGCCGGTAAAGTCCCAGACCGAGCTTCATATTCACCCTGAGCCAGTGTAGTGCAGGGCGCAAAAATTTGAGGCGAAAGGCCGGCGAAATTTGCGTTTCAAATACTTGTCAATTGATAAAAAATTCGTGTATTGTCAAATACCTGCCGCCGGCCTCCCTCGCCGGTGACGCCAAGCCGGTCTTCATGTTTCCAGGCCGGATGGGCACGAAGGCCGCGCGCCAATGGTGCGTTGCGCCTGGTACTTGTTGCGGCGGCGCGCACCACGAGGGTCCATCAGCAAGCCTGCTTCCCCCGTAGGCACGAGGACGCGATCGTGGAGGAGGCTTGTGTGATCGAAGCTCAGGAACAGTTTCTGTCGCCATCAACGGGGGTCAGGCGACCGATTCATTTGGTAGGCCAGCAGCCGACGCTGCTGCGCAACAATCGCGTATTGATCTTCCTCACCTTTCTGGGCAGCATTGCCGCGCTTGGCCTGTCTCTGTGCATGGTCGCCGTTGCGCTCATGTCCTTTCTGCCGTTCAGCGCTCTCAACCTGGACCGGTTCTCTGCCGGCGCGCTGTGGTTGCTCGGCGCCTGGCTCATGGCGATGTCGCAGGTCTACCTGTGGAGGCAGGGAAACCTGATGGCCAATTGCTCCGTCCTGCTCGACACGCGGGGAGCGTACTTCAGGCTCGCCAACGGAACCAATAGCAAAGAGGTGTTTATGCCGTGGAGCGAGATCGAGGCGGTGCACTACAAGCGGATTGAGAATGCGCAGAAGTTCACGATCCTCGGCTCGGACACCAGCACCGTGACCTTCATGTCACACAGCTTTTACCGGCCCAGGAGAGTGGCACGGCTGATCGCGGAGCGCGCCGGACTGCCGCTGGTACACGGCTGAAAAGCGTTCTCTTCCCTCAGCTCGTTGTCCCATCATTTCCGCAATCCTGTTCCGTAAAGGGTGGGAAAGCGTTGGAGCAGAAGCTCGCTGCCCCATCCGTTCCGTAGTCTCATCGCGGAGAGAGTGGGGAGGCCCCGAAAAAAAGCCCCTAAATTGAAAACGCCAGAGACCGAAGCCTCTGGCGTCTCAATCTTGATGATCAGGTAGTACAACCAGCTGTCGCGTCCCCCGGCTACCCCAGCGGCGAACTTGCAGCTTTCGCTGCCGCTCCTTCCTCTGGCTGCGCCGACGCGCTGCTTTCAGCTTGCGCCTACTCGCCCGCTCCCCGGCTCGACCGTTGGC
>Ga0265330_10000552_pt1 | contig 24470 bp, 14 predicted proteins | sample 41919metaG_FD_202083 | JGI IMG/M metagenome (GOLD analysis project Ga0265330, IMG submission 202083) | Rhizosphere microbial communities from Carex aquatilis grown in University of Washington, Seatle, WA, United States - 4-19-19 metaG | ecosystem: Host-associated > Plants > Roots > Rhizosphere... | reverse complement strand
GGAGCCAGCCGAACCGCCTTTACTTCCGCCCCATCTGGGCATGCAAGATGCCTTGCGGCTCTTTCGCGAACGGGGCTTCGATCTCATCGTGGCAGATGCCATGGTGGATAGCACCCGCGCCGACGCACAGATCGCCGGCGCCATTGCTAATCCCGCCATTTCGGGTGGTGTGGGTCGTTCGTTCGGCTTCAACAGCAAACAATGTCCCGGCTGCTCGGCCCTGGCCTGGAGCGCCGGGGTGTCCGACCAATCGGCTATCTTCGATACCCTGTCGGGGAAGCGGCGCCTGAGGTCGCGCACGGCGGAGCTGGCGCTGGCGGTGGCGCGCCAGAGCCGCGCCGATACCCAGCGCACCTTGGAATCCATGCTCCGCCAGCAGTACCTCGAGGCCGTGTACGCCCGTGACGCCCTCGACCTGGCGCACGAGTCGCAAGGCCGCCTCGGCCATGTGCTGGAACTGAATCAAGCCCGCTTCCAACATGGGGCCATCTCGCAGGTCGACGCACTCAAGGTCGAAACCGAGAAACTGGAGGCCGACCAGGAAGTGGAGCGCGCGGAACTGGCCCTGGCCGAGGCCAAGTACGATCTCGCCTTCCTGCTGGGGGTGCGCGGGCAGGTGCCAGACTTCGAGGTCGATCTCGATCTCCCGCGCTATCGTGTCCCCGGCGAGTTGGGCACTGCCACGGTCGAGGCTCTGCTGGAGCGCGCCCGCAAGCAGCGTCCCGACTTAGCCGCCGCCCACCTGGAGCACGAACGGGCGGGGGCGGCTCTGCAATCGGCGAAGCGCCTGCGCTTTCCGGATTTGGCGCTTTCGCTCGGCGTGAGCGGCCAGGGCGCTGGGAGCGACGTCAGCTCGCCGCCCACGCTCTCGTTTGGGCTCACTCTGACCCCGCCGGTGTTCTACCGTTTTCAGGGCGAGGTTCAGAAGGCCCAGGCCGATGTGCGCGTACAGGACACCCTGCTGGCCAAGACCGAGGCGCAGATCGCGAACGACGTGACCGTCGCACTGGCCCAGTTCCGTTCCACCCAACGCCGGGTGGAACGGGCCGAACACGGGCTGCTGGATCGGGCGCAGCGCACGCGCGACCTGGTCCAGATCCAGTACGAAAAGGGCGCAGCGTCGCTGCTTGAATACCTGGATGCACAACGAATGCTCATAGAAACCACCCAAGGCTACCTGCGCGATCTGGCCGACTACTGGCTGGCGGTCGTGCTCATCGGGGAAGCCGTGGGCCTGGAGCTGGGGCCATGAACCACATGCGAGTCATTCCCATCACCGCACTCTGCCTAGCCGTGGCCTTCGGACCTGGTTGTCGTAGGCCCGGACCCAAGCCATCGGCTGCTCCGCCCAACACGGAGGTGTGGCTGGCGCCCGAACAGGTGGCAGCGGCCAAGCTCGTGGTTGAGCCGCTGGAACCGCAGCCCGTGGGCGGCGTGGTGGTGGCCAGCGGCCGCGTCACCTTCGACGATCTGCACGTCGCGCACGTCCTCTCACCGGTGACCGGCCGGGTGGTCAAGATCGAGGCCCAACCCGGCCAACGCGTGAAGAAAGGCGACGCCCTGGCGCAGATCGAGTCTCCCGACGTGGCGGCCGCGTTTTCCGACCTGGCCAAAGCGCAGGCCGACTTTGGCGCGGCCGAAAAGGAAGCGAATCGCCAGAAGGATCTGTTCGACGTCCACGCCGGATCGCAGCGCGATCTCGAAAGTGCGCAGTCGAACTTCAGCAAGGCCAGAGCCGAGCTGGATCGCGCCCGGAAGAAGACCCGCATCTTGCGCGGCAGCTCCTCCAACCGGTCCAACCAGATGTACACCCTGCGCACCCCGATCGACGGTGAGGTCATCGCGCGCAACATGAATCCCGGCGCCGAGGTGCAAGGTCAGTACACGGGTGGCACCGTCCTCGAACTCTTCACCGTTGGCGAGTTGGACAGCGTCTGGGTTCTTGGCGATGTCTTCGAGATGGATCTCGGCCGGGTGAAGGCGGGCACCGCCTGCCTGGCCACCGTGGTGTCCTATCCCGGCCGGATCTTCCGCGGCCGTGCCGACTGGGTCTCGGACACGCTCGATCCTGCGACCCACACCTCAAAGGTCCGCTGCAAGATCGCTAATCCCGACCGCGCGCTGAAGCCTGAGATGTACGCCACCGTGCTCCTGCCGGTGGACCGCGAAGTCGCGCTCGCCATCCCGCGCAGTGCGCTCCTGCGCCTCGGCGACCAGACGGTGGTTTTCGTCGAGATAGGCAAGACACCGGACGGCCGCCTGCGCTTCGAGCGCCGGCCCGTGGTGGTCAACGAAGAGCTGGGCAACGAGTTCCTGCCCGTACTTCGCAATCTGGCCAAGGACGAGCGCATCGTGGTCTCGGGCGCCATTCTGCTGTCTGGAATGCTGTAGTCATGATTGAACGACTGGTTTCGGCCGCAGTCCGCGCGCCCTTCCTGGTCTTCATGGCCGCGCTCGCGCTCGTCGGCATCGGTATTCGCTCGTACGTACAACTCGACATCGAGGCCTATCCCAACCCGGTGGCGCCCATGATCGAGCTCATCGCGCAGCCGCAGGGCTGGAGCGCCGAGGAGGTCGAGCGCTACGTCACCCTGCCGCTGGAGACCGGGCTGGTGGGCATGCCAGGCCTGGAACACGTACGCTCCCAGTCGCTCTTCGGCCTGGCCGACGTGAAGTTCTACTTCGGCTGGGACACCAGCTACTTCACCGCTCAGCAACGGGTGCTCAACCAGCTCAACTTTGTAAACTTGCCGCCGGGCGTACAACCGCAGCTCTCGCCATGGAGCGCCATTGGCGAACTGTATCGCTACAAGGTGGTGGGCAAGGACTACACCTCGACGGACCTGAAGACCGCGCAAGATTGGATCCTGGAAAAGCAGTTCCGTCAGGTGCCGGGCGTGATCGACGTGGTCGGGTTCGGCGGTCTGACCAAGCAGTACCACGTGGACGTGGATCCCTATCGGTTGCGCGGCCTCAATGTCAGCCTCGCGCAGTTGCAGTCCGCCATTGCCAACGCGAACCAGAACGTGGGCGGGCAGCGCCTGACCCTGGGCGAGCAATCCTTTGACGTGCGCGGCGTCGGGCTCATCCGTTCGGTTCGTGACATCGAACAGGTCACCATCGCCGCGCAGAAGGGTGTGCCGGTTCGGGTGGGCGACGTAGCCACGGTCCAGGTGGGCGCGGCCCCTCGCCTGGGCATCGTGGGTCGCGATGACGAGCCAGACGTCGTGGAAGGCATCGTGCTCATGCGCTATGGGGGCGACTCGCTCTCCACTGTCAAGGGCATCCACGATCGGGTCGACTCCATTCGGCAAAACCGAGTTCTGCCGCCTGGCATGGACATCGAGACCCTCTACGACCGGGCCGATCTGGTCAAGCTGACCACTCACACCGTCATGGAGAACCTGATCACCGGCATGGTGCTGGTTTCCTTGGTGCTGTGGCTCTTCCTGGGCAAGCTGCGCGCCGCCTTGCTGGTCGCGCTCAACCTGCCGCTGGCCCTGCTCTTCGCGTTCTTCGGCATGGTGTCGACCGGCACCCAGGCCAACCTCATCTCACTGGGCGCAGTGGATTTCGGTATCGTGGTCGACTCGTCCGTCATCATGATGGAGAGCATCTTCCGCAACTTCGCCCGGCGCGGAGGTTCGATTTTCGACCGCATCGCCAGCGCGGCCCGCGAGGTCGGGCCGCCCGTGTTCTCTTCCACGCTCATCATCGCCGTCGCTTTCGTGCCGCTCTTCACCCTGACCGGTGTGGCCGGCGTGATCATGGCCCCGATGGCCCAGACCTACGCCTTTGCCATCGGTGGCGCCATCCTGCTCTCGCTTACGCTCACCCCAGCGCTCTCGTCGCGGCTCTTGCCAGTCTCCACCACCCAGGACGAGGAGGAACACGAGAGCTGGTTCATGCGCTTCGTGCACCGGCTGTATGCGCCGCTTTTCTCCTTCGCCCTGCGGCGACCGCGCTGGGCGGTGCTTCTGGGCGTGGGGCCGGTGGTGGTGGCGCTGGCTGCGGCCAGTCTTCTTGGCCGCGAGTTCATGCCCAAGCTCGAAGAGGGCAACTTCTGGATCCGCGCCACCTTGCCCACCTCGATCTCCCTCGAGCAGTCGGCCCGCTACGTGGGTCACATCCGTGCCATCGTGCTTGGCTGCCCGGGCGAAAACGCGAGCGAATGTCCCTTCGAAAAGCGCAGCCGACCCGAAATCCGTAGTGTCATTTCGCAGCTGGGGCGGCCCGACGACGGCACCGACGTTTCCGGTTTCTACAACATCGAACTTCTGGCGCCCCTGCGTCCCAGTGCCGAATGGCGCAGGGGCGTCACCAAGGCGTCGCTCACCGAGGATATGCAGCGCGACCTGACCCGCGCTTTTCCGGGCGTGGTCTTCAATTTCTCGCAGGTCATCTCCGACAACGTGGAAGAGGCCATGTCGGGCGTCAAGGGCGAGAACACGGTCAAGGTGGTGGGGCCGGATCTGCGGGTCAACGAGACCAAAGCCGATGAAATCGTCGCTGCCATGAAGGACATTCCGGGGGTAGCGGACCTGGGGATCTTCCGTTCCCTCGGCCAACCCGCGATTCGCATCACGCCCTCACGCACCGCCGCCGGACGCTATGGGCTGAACACGGGTGACGTGGCGGCTGTCATCCAGGCGGCCATCGGTGGCCTGGCCATCACCCAGGTCTACGAAGGAGAAAAGCACTTCGAGTTGACCGTGCGCTGGGCTGAAGCCTACCGGCGCGACCAGCGGGCCATCCGCGCCATCTTGGTCGCCGCGCCCGACGGAGCCCAGGTGCCGCTCGGACAACTGGCTGATGTGGTCGAGGAGAACAGCCCGTCGGTCATCTTCCGCGAGGATCTGCGGCGCTATGTCCCGGTGAAGTTCTCGGTGCGCGGGCGCGACCTGGCGTCGACCATTGCCGAAGCGCAGGCCAAGATCGCCGCGCATGTGAAGCTGCCCTACGACACACACCTGGAATGGGGCGGCGAGATCAACCAGTTGCGCGAAACCACAGCGCGCCTCCTGGTCATCGTCCCCGTCACTCTGCTGGTCATCATGTTCTTGGTGTACAGCTCGGTCAAGAACGCGCGCGATACCCTCATCGTGTTGCTGGGCGCGCCCGTCGCCGCCAGCGGAGGCGTGGTGGCTCTCTTCCTGACCGGCACTGACTTTTCGATTTCGGCGGCGATGGGCTTCATCTCCATCCTCGGGGTTTCCATCCAAGACGCCTTGCTCGTGGTCACCTACGCGCAGCGCTTGCGCAAACAAGGAGAGTCAGCGGAAGTTGCCGCCAGGAAAGCAGCCGAGCGCTGGCTCCGCCCGGTTCTGATGGCCGCCTCAGTGGCCATGCTGGGCCTTTTCCCGGCCGCTTTGTCCCGCGGGATCGGCTCGGAGACCCAGAAACCGCTGGCCATCGTGGTCATCGGCGGAGCCCTGGCACTGGCGATTCTTCCGCGCCTACTCCAGCCCGCCTTGCTGCTGCTGGCCTTCCGCAAGCGCCCGCGTCCTGCCCCACAGATCTGAGGTCAGCCCACGGGGACGCCATCGCTGGCCAATGGCAGGCGGATGACGAACGTCGTTTTCTGACCAAGCCGGGAATCGACCGCCAGCGACCCTCCACTCGCCTCGCTCGCGCGCTTGACGATGGACAGCCCGAGCCCTGTCCCCTGCTGCTCGCGCGCGCCCAAAGCGCGAAAGAACGGATCGAAAGCCTGGCGGGCTTCGTCGTAGGACATCCCTACCCCGTTGTCCGAGACGCGCAACTCGTATTTTTTGCCGACAGCATGCCCGCGAATCTCGATCTGCGCCTGCACGTCCGGATGGGGCCAGGTTCTCGATCGCTCGCCGCCCTTGAACCTGGTCTCGACCCGCGCGAGGATGGAGGTATGCGACTCTCTCGTGCGATCGGTGTCGTCCTTTGCATCGGCCTGCTCGTCTCGTGCCGCAAACAGCTGGGCGACGGGATCGCATTGCAGCGTGATGTCGACGCCAATTTGGACGGATTCATCGACATCGTGAAGTCCGGCTTGAACCAACCTGTCAATGCCCGCTTCCTGACCTTCGGGCCACTACCTGGCCCGCGCCCCTGGGACACCCCGGCGGCGACCGCTTCGGTCAGCGTCCAGGGGCGACACATCCCCCTCCGCCCCGGGCGTGACGGTCTCATCCACGAGCGCTACGAAGCCGTGCCCTGTCCGCTCAAGACCATCTTCGAATGCGTGGAGATCCTGTCCACGGGCCGCTTTGGCAGGGACGGCGAGATCATGTGCTTCGGCCTCCAACTGCAGAAGCATCCGAACGAGGTCGTGCGCCAAGACATCGTTTTCCGCTCTGCTGACTACTGCCCCTTTCAGCGGACCGCAGGCCCGGCCCAGCAGATCGTCCGCGGCATCGAGAAGGCACAGCTGGAGCATTTCCAGCGACAGGAACCCGACAAATACCTGGACCCGACTGCCCGGTAGTCGTGCGGTAGGGGCGACCTGCGGGCACCCGTTCGTCGGGCCTTCAGGCTGGGATGAGGCGACCGCAGGTCGCCCCTACGGGTTTGACTGGCGGCCACCTGCGGGGCGAGAATTGCTGTTCTTACTGTGGCAGGAGGCTTTGATGGCTGTTCGATCGTCGCGAATTCAGATCGGGCTTGCTTTGCTGGTTCTGCTTTCGGGCCTGCCGGCGCTGGCAGGCCCGAAAGAGGACGCCGCCCGCGCCGAGGTGGCGGCCGGCACAGCAGCCTACAACCTCGGCTACTACGACGACGCCGCCCGCCACTACGAAGAAGCCTATCGCCAGGTGCCGGACCCTGCCCTGCTCTTCAACATAGGTCAGGCCTACCGGCTTGCGGGCAAGCCTGACCGCGCGATCGTCGCCTATCGATCCTATCTGCGCACGGCCCCTGCCGATGCTGCCAACCGGGGCCAGGTCGAGAAGCGGATCCCGGAGCTCGAAAAGCTGGTGGCCGAGATGAAGAACGCGCAGATGGCGCCGCCACCGGGAACCCTGCCCACGGCTTCGCCGGTTGTCCAGGTTCAAAACAGCGCTGTTCCACCCGCCGTGCTTCCTCCCGCCCCCGAGGGTCAAGCCAGTTCGACGGCGGCAGCACCTTCTTCTGTCGCCGCCGAGCCAGTCGAGCAAGGCACAAGCAACTTCCCGATGTTCGGGTCGCCGCCCTTGTCAGCGACGTCCGGCACCCAGCCGGCAGGCGATACGGCCCCTGGCACTGACCTTCATGCGGCCTCCTCGCCGGCAGGTGGATCCTCACCTGTGTACAAGAGATGGTGGTTCTGGACAGGTCTGGGTGCGGTGGTTGCGGCGGGCGTAGTCACCGCAGTCGTGCTCTCTTCCGGCTCGTCCAAGGGAATTCCAGGCACCAGCCTCGGCAATCAGCCCGTCTTCCAATAGGGGACCATCCATGCGACGAATCTTCCTGGGCCTGGCCCTTCTGGCGCTCGCCTGCAAAGCCGGTGGCAGTAGCTCCCAAGACGTCCTGCTGGTCACTGTGAACGCCACTGGCGTGGACGGGATCACGCACCTCAATGTGACATTCACCAACGCCGCTACATCCGAGACCCGCACATACCCGGCGAATCCCACGTCGACGCCCATCGTATTTCCCACCACCCTGTCGGCCACCATGCCCAAGTCACGTACCGGCAACATCGACGTGAGCATCGACGGACGCGACGTACGAGACCACACGGTGGCGCACGGCGAGACCAGCCAAGATTTGGTCTCAGGCGGCCAGACCAACATCACGGTGACCCTGCCGGCTGCAGCGCTTGGTCCGGATGCTGGCGCCGGCGGACGAGGCGGCGCGGCTGGCACTGGCGGGAGCAGTGGACAAGCTAGTACGGCTGGCGCTGGCGGCGCAGGGGGAGTGAAAGGCGGCACGACCAGCGCGGGTGGCGGCCACAGCACGGGAACTGGTGGTGCTACCGGAGTGGGTGGCGGTACCGCTATTGATGCTGGCGTGGATGCACCCAGCGGCGGCAGTGCGGGCACTTCGGCACGGGCCGGTAGCAGCGGCGGTGGAAGCGGCGGAACTGGCGCCGCCGGCGGATCGGGCGGCACGATCGGTACCGGCGGAGTCGGGCTTGGCGGAACCGGTGGCACCAGTGGCGGCACAGGTGGGACTGGCTCGTGCACCCCGATCGTCTGCCCCATGCTCGCTTGTGTGGGTCAGACCAAGCCGAATCCCGACCCCTGCGGCTGTCCCATCTGTGCGCCAAATCTCGACGGAGGCGTGGCGAAAAACACCGGCGGTTCGGCGGATAGACCCTCGACAGACGCAAACTCTGCCGAGACGCCGGCCACTTGCTCGCCGCCCAAGAGCACCGGCGGGATCGCGTGCCCAGGAGGCAAGTGCACGGTGGGGAGCTACAGTGGCTTTGAGTTCGCATTCTCCGACCAAACCGATGAATCGTCCATCTGTCTGTCGCCCAGCAGTCTCTGCGCGGCGGGCACCACAGGCGCATCGGATCCACCCTCATACACAGTTTGGGGAGCTGGGTTCGGCTTCAACTTGTCCCTGCTCACCACGCCCACCACCCCTGTGCCGGTTCAGCTTTCGGGAGCAGGTGTGACGGTCGCGCTCAGCAGCCTGCCCACAGGCGCCAATATGCAGATCATCCTGAGCGTTGGCGCCACAACCTATTGCGCAGTGATGACAGCGGCCACCCAGACCCTTCTCTGGACGAGTTTCAATCAGACCTGTTGGGCCCCGACTGTCGCCGGGGCACTGTCGGGCGCACCAAATGCAACGAACATCGAGTTTCAGGTCGCCTCCAGTCCGACCGTCGGGACATTCGACTTCTGCGTGACCGCGATCTCGTTTCAGTAGCCGGAAAAGAGAAAGGCCCGGGAACCTTTGGGGCGCCCGGGCCTTTGTCGTGTCAGTCCGGTGCTACGAAACCGGCTTGTCGCTCGCAGGCGGAGCGAAGGGCGAGTCCACGCCGGCGATTGCCAGAGCCTCGTACAACTTCCAGCGCGCCTTGGCCTCGCGCTGGCCTTGCTCCATCAGGGCGCGAGCGCGATCCGGCATGACTTGGGCCAGCGAGCGGAAGCGCGTCTCGGTCATGGCCCATTGTTCGTAGGTCATCTTGGGCGCCTTGGAGTCGAGCTTGAGCGGGTGCTCGCCCTTGTTGTAGAGCGCCGGGTTGAATCGGTACAGGGTCCAGGCGCCGCTGTCGACTGCCGCGGTCTGGTTGTCCATACCCTTGGCCATGTCGATTCCGTGGGCGATGCAGTGGCTGTACGCGATGATGATGGAAGGCCCGTCGTAGGCATCCGCCTCGATCATGGCCCGCACGGTCTGAATGTCGCTGTAGCCCATGGCGACCTTGGCTACGTAGCAGTTGCGGTACGCAATAGCCATCATGCCCAGGTCCTTCTTCGGCGTGGGCTTGCCAGCCGCCGCGAACTTGGCCACTGCGCCGGTCGGGGTCGCCTTCGAGCACTGGCCGCCGGTGTTCGAGTACACCTCGGTGTCGAGCACCAGGATGTTCACGTTCTGGCCGCTGGCCAGGACGTGATCGAGACCGCCGTACCCGATGTCGTAGGCCCAGCCATCGCCGCCCACCGCCCACACGCTCTTCTTGACCAGCATGTCGGCCACGCCAGCCAGGTTCTTCGCGTCGGGGTCAGAAATGCCGGCCAGCTTCTGCTGCAGCAAGGCCACCCGCTCGCGCTGGGCGTAAATGCCCTTCTCGTCGGCCTGATTGGCTTCCATCAGTCCGCTGACCAACTCGCCGGGCAACTGACCCGACAGCTTCTTGAGCAACACCTTGGCGTAGTCGTTCTGCTTGTCGATGGTCACCCGGAAGCCGAGGGAGAACTCGGCGGTGTCCTCGAACAGCGAGTTGTTCCAGGCCGGACCGCGACCGTCCTTGTTCTTGGCATAAGGTGTGGTGGGCAGGTTGCCGCCGTAGATCGACGAGCATCCGGTGGCATTGCCGATGATGGCGCGATCGCCGAAGAGCTGGGTCAGCAGCTTCACGTACGGGGTCTCGCCGCAGCCGGCGCAGGCCCCCGAGTACTCGAACAGCGGCTGCAGGAACTGGCACCCCTTCACCGTGTCGACCTTGACCAGCCGGCGATCCACTTCGGGCAGATCGAGGAAGAAGGCGTAGTTCTCACGTTCCGGGGCGCGCAGCGGAATCTGCGGCTCCATCATGATGGCCTTCTTGGTCTTGTCCTTCTTGTCGGTAGCCGGACAGACCTCCACGCACAGGTTGCAGCCGGTGCAGTCCTCGGGCGCGCTCTGCAGCGCGTACATCACGTCGCCGTATTCCTTGGCCTTGTACTTGACGGCCTTGAAGGTCGCCGGCTTCTTTTCCAACAGCTTCGCGTCGACCACCTTGGCGCGGATGGCGGCGTGCGGACACACCAGCGTGCACTTGTTGCACTGGATGCAGATGTCCGGGTACCACACCGGGATCTCCATCGCGATGTTGCGCTTCTCCCAGCGCGCGGTATCGGTGGGGAAGGTTCCGTCGACCGGGAAGGCGCTGACCGGCAGCTGGTCGCCGCGGCCGGCGACGATCTCCGCGGTCACTTTGTGCACGAACTCGGGCGCCTCCGCGGCTACGATGGGGGGCATCTTGAGGCTGCTCGACACCTTCTGCGGGTAGTTGACCTGCTCCAGGTTGGCTACCGTCTGATCCACGGCCTTGAAGTTCTTCTGTACCACCTCGGGACCCTTGCGCTCGTAGGTCTTCTGGATGGTCTTCTTGATCTTGGCGATGGCCTCTTCCGCGGGCAGGACGCCCGAGATGTTGAAGAAGCAGGTCTGCATGATGGTGTTGATGCGCGCGCCCATGCCGGTTTCCTTGGCCACCTTGTAGGCGTCGATCACGTAGAAGAGCAGCTTCTTGTCGATGATCTGCTTCTGCACCTCTTGCGGCAGCTTGTCCCAGACCTCATCCTTTCCGTACACGCTGTTGAGCAGGAACACGCCACCGGGCTGGCAATACTGGAGCATGTCGTAACGCTCGAGGAACGACCACTGGTGGCAGGCCAGGAACTGCGCCTCGGTGATGAGGTAGCTGGAGCGAATCACGTCGGGCCCGAAGCGCAGGTGCGATACGGTGACCGCGCCGGCCTTCTTCGAGTCATACACGAAGTAGCCCTGGGCATAAAAGCGGGGCTCCTCGCCGATGATCTTGATGGAGTTCTTGTTGGCGCCGACCGTACCGTCTGAGCCCAGTCCGTAGAACAGGCAGCGCTTCACGGCGTCGGTTTCGGTGGAGAAGCTGTAGTCCACGGGCAGCGAGGTGTGGGTCACGTCGTCGTTGATGCCCACGGTGAAGTGGTTCTTGGGGGCCGGCTTCTTGAGGTCGTCGTACACCGCCTTGACCATGGCCGGGGTGAATTCCTTGGAGGACAGGCCGTAGCGGCCGCCCACCACTTTCGGCATGGCAAAGGGCAGCTTGCCGGCTGACTGGGCCTCGGCCAAAGCGGTGATCGCGTCCTGATACATGGGCTCGCCAGCGCAGCCCGGCTCCTTAGTGCGATCCAGAACCGAGATGGCCTTGACCGACTTGGGCAGCGCAGCGATCAGGTGGTCCATCGAGAACGGACGGTACAAGCGCACCTTGACCACGCCGACCTTCTCGCCCCGCTTGGCCAGCACATCCACCGTCTCGTGCACGATCTCGGCGCCGGTTCCCATGACCACGATCACGCGCTCGGCATCGGCCGGGCCCACGTAGTCGAACAGGTGGTACGAGCGGCCGACGATCTTGGCGAACTTGTCCATCTGCGCTTGCACGATGGCTGGGGTCGCGTCGTAGAACTTGTTGCACGCCTCGCGCGCCTGGAAGAAAACGTCGGGGTTCTGCGCGGTCCCGCGCAGGATGGGCCGGTCGGGCGTCATGGCCCGCGCGCGATGCGCGTTGACCAGATCGTCGGTGACCATGGCCTTGATGTCCTCGTCGGTGAGCTGCTCGATCTTCTGCACCTCGTGCGAGGTACGGAAGCCGTCGAAGAAGTGCACGAAAGGCACGCGCGCCTGCAAGGTTGCCGCCTGCGCGATGAGCGCCATGTCCATGACCTCCTGCACGGAGCCCGTGCAGATCAGGCCGAAGCCGGTCGAACGCACGGCCATCACGTCGCTGTGGTCGCCGAAGATCGACAGGGCGTGGGTGGCCACGGTGCGGGCCGAAACGTGCCACACCGTGGAGGTCAGCTCGCCCGCGACCTTGAACATGGTCGGGATCATGAGCAGCAAACCCTGCGCCGCCGTGAAGGTCGTGGTCAGCGCGCCCGCCTGAAGGGCGCCGTGGGTGGTGGCGGCAGCGCCCGCCTCGCTCTGCATCTCGACCACGGACGGGACCGTGCCCCAGATGTTGGTGCGGCCGGCGGCCGACCAGTCATCGGCCCACTCACCCATGTTGGACGAAGGGGTGATGGGGTAAATGGCGCAGACCTCGTTGGTCTTATGCGCTATGTAGGCAGCGGCTTCGTTGCCGTCAATCGTGACTTTCTTGCGAGCCATGTCGTAATCCTCCAGGGGGGGTAAAACTTAGGAAAAACGCAGTCTTCTTACGTCCGCTGTGTCAGCGAAGCAACAGGAACTTTTGCAAGCGCAATGCAGCCGCTACGCCCGCAGACGAGAGCCTATTCACCGATCCAGTAACGCAACGCTCTCCGACGAGTATTGGTCGCGCAACGGCGCCGGTCCGCGGGCTATTTTTGTGCGGCGAGCCGCGCACCGCTAGCAGCAGAACAGCGCAGACTGGCATCCGTCTCATGCGCCGGCATGGTCCTACGCTTCCGGCGTGGACGGGGATGCCGTCCGGCTACGATGCGGGTCAGATGTTCGCGACCGGGAAGGGAGCGCCTGGGCGAGCGAAAAGGTAGCCCTGGAAAAGATCGGCGCCCAGGCCAACCAGAATGTTGCGCTCGGCCTCGGTCTCGACCCCCTCGGCCACCAGGGGCGTGTCCAGTTCCAGGCACAGGCTGGCCAGCGCGTGCACCATCTTGCGTTTGGTCGGCGTGGTGTCGATGCCGCGGATGAGCGACATGTCCAGCTTGACTATGTCGGGTTCGAGCTGCGCGAAACTGTTCAACCCCGAGTAGCCTTCCCCCAGATCGTCGACCGCGATGCGATAGCCCAGGCTGCGCAGGCGGGCCACGCGCTCGCGAATGTCGGGGATTCTCTCGAGTGCCATGCGCTCCGTTATCTCGAGATGAATGCGCGAGGCAAACTCGGACAGAGGCGATTGCGGGGAGTAGAGATCGTCGTCGGCCAGGTCGAGCACGTGCAGATTGACGAAGACGCCCGGCAGGTCCGGGTGTTTGCGAAGCACGTCCGCAACCTGTCCCCGCGTCTTGCGCCCCAGGGTCGGCATCTCGTTCAGGGCTTCCGCGGTCTTGAGGATCTCCAAGGGCGAGCACAGTTCGGTGTCGGTGGTTCGCATGAGCGCTTCGTAGGCCACCACGGTCTTGCGCGACCAGGACACAATGGGTTGGAATGCCGTCCACATCCCAGCCAGAGCCCTTTCGAAGCGAAGCCGCATCGCCTCCATCTCGCGCTCGTGCTCCGCTGTGGTGTGCAGGATGCGCCTCTCCCGCCGCGCCACCCGGTGCATCTTCACCGCCCGCGAGAGCACGTCCTCAAGCTGGGACATCGAGAGCGGCTTGATCAGGTAGCTCAAGGCGCCCCACTCCACCGCGACCCGCGCGCTATCCAGGCCGGGACCGCCGGTCATCAGGATCACGGGCACGTCGCGGTCGTGCTCGCGAACTGCACGCAGGATGTCGAGGCCACTGAATTGGGGAACGTTGATGTCGGTCAGCACGACATCGAACTGCCGCGTGCCCACCAGTTCCAGGGCCCTGCTCCCATCCGACGCCGTCTCCACGTCATAGCCCCAGGTTTCGAGGACGCGCGCGCACGAACGGATGAAGCTCTCGTCGTCGTCCACGACGAGAACCAGCGGCCGTAACTTCCCCTCCTGTGACCGGCTGGCCGGGGCAGATCCTGCTTTGGGGTCCACGTGCTTCGCTGCCTCACGGGCCCAAAGCCCGTTGAAGAAGACATCGTCACATCAGCACGAAAGTTGAGGACTTTCTGCAACCCTCGGATCCCAGCGGACGGCGCCCCCGCCACCTCTTCAGTCTTCATTCGTCCCGGGCGCCCACGGGACCGGATACTTCATCAGGGTGCCACAGCCTCGGGGAAGCATGACCGGGCTGCGGGGAGTACACGGTCTCCATGAACAACGCCGCTCGTTGCACCTCCTCGATGCGGTCTGGCCTGCGCGGCCAGAAGGACGTGTGCACGCAGACCACGAGGACGGCGAACGCGAGCGCAACACCGGCCGCAGGGAGTCTCCGGTCCGCCGCAAGCCCACGCAGCAAGATGACGACGCACGCTACTACGGCGGCCAGTATCGCGGCCACGGCCGGCAGCGCGGCCCACGGATTTCTCACCCCGACAAGCGACAACCAGTTGTGGGGCAGAAAACCGCGCAACGCCAGCGGCAAGGCAACCTGGTAGAGCGCGTTGGTGAAGGCATGGGAGATGTAGTTGAGCATGGTCATGACCGAGGTGGTGAGAATGGCCAGAACGACCAATGCCAGCACCACGCCGGTTGCCCCGACCTGCCACCACCAACCCGCTGCTCTGCTCTCAGCGGGTGCGCCCGCAGGAAGCGAACGAAGGGCCAGCGCCATTGGAAGCAGCAGGAATGGAATCAAGGGGGTCAGGTGGCGCGGACCCGTGGACCACCCCCAGGACACGTAGCTGAAGCTGCTGGTGAAGTAGGTGTAGACGACAAACATGGCCAGGCTCAGCAGCAGTTCGGGATCGCGCGTGCGCAGCGCGCGAGGGTCGAATAGTCGCGGTAAAGCCAGAACCAGCATGGGCGAGAGTGTGAACAGCCCGCGCAGCGGCGAGAAGAACGAGTGGCCGAACGCGGTGAGGGTGGGCAGCTTCATGCCGAAGAGCCCTCCCCGATGCCACCATTGATAGCCCGCGTCGAAGAGATAGCGGTAGCCGGTGTGCATCGGGTTGCCGAACGCAGCCTGCTGGTAGGCGCCCAGTGCGATCGCGGGAGGAAGCATTCCAGCCAAGGCCAGCGCAGCTGCCGTGAGCTTGCCCCGTCTGCCACCACGCGCGGTCGCGACGCCATAGATGCCGAGAGGAATGAGGGCCAGCGCACCGGTGTACTCGCAAGCAACGATGAGGCCCGCGAGAAGGCCGGTCACGGCATAGGTCCAGTTCGGCCATTCGCCGCGGCGAAGGCGCCAGAGGGCGTAGAAGCAGGTGAAAGCCATGACCGCGGTGGGCTGGTGGCTGAGAAACAGTTCCGAGTAGCTGAAGGCCAGGGTGCCGAACGCGTAGGCCACGGTCAGCAGGTCCGCCAGCGCGGGCCGTGCAACCGTGCCTAGGTAGCGACGGATGAGAACGAGCAAGAAGATGGACGGCAAGATGATGCATGCCACGCGAGCGAAGAAGACCAGCGCCAGCTCGGGAACCGGGTCGTGCAGGAGCTTGAGCGCGGCGTAGACCGGTGCCGCCGCAAAGGACAAGAGTGGTGCCTTCGACGGGTAGTAGTGCTGTTCGGGGAAACGCGGGTCAGGTGGCGTCTTCGGGCAGCCCCGCCGTTCCTGCACCTGGCCGCCGGCGTCGCGTGCCACGGCCACACACGACAGATCGCCGACGTAACCGTGGGCAGTCAACTCCTGACCAATCTCGATGCTGCCACGATCGACGAGCGCGCGGCTCTGCAGCAGGCGGCTCAGCTCGTTGGGACTGCGCAGCGCCGGCAGATAGGGAAAAATGTAGAGGGTTACAAAGGCGGGCAGCAGGATCGCCCAGTGACGCCGCAGAAACCTGAGCGGCGCCCGTGCAAAGGGCTGCGCCTCGTCCGGGGTCGCGGATGCGGGCGTGGGCGGCGAGGAAACACCATCCGGGGCGAACGAGTCGACAGTCATGAGGAACCTCTGGCGCGGTCACTTTCCCACGAGCGGCCCTGGGCGGCAAACCAGCGGTTACAAACGTGGCTTCAAGTTGGGGACGACTTCCGTGTACCATGGCGCCCATGCTCGGGGTGAGAGCCCTTTTCATGCTGACCTTGGCCGGCTTCGGCGCGGTTTTCACCGCGCTCTGGGGCCGTGACATCGCTCGCAGACGCGGGCGCGCCACCATGGCCCGCGCTGCCGGCGACGGCACCGAGGCCGCCGCGACGCGAGCCGGGCTGCCCTCGCCAGTGCAGACCGCCATCGGCTTCGTCACGAACTTCTTCGATACCCTGGGCATCGGCTCGTACGCGACCACGACATCCATCTACAAGCTGTTCCGGTTCGTCCCCGATCGTCTCATCCCGGGAACCCTGCTGGTCGGACACATGTGGCCGACCGTGGCCCAGGCGGTGATCTACATCCACATCGTGAAGGTGGAGATGATCTCGCTGGTGCTGCTCGTCGCCGCCTCGGTGCTGGGATCGTGGCTGGGCGCCGGCGTGGTGGCGGGCTGGCCCAAGCGCAAGATCCAGATCGGCATGGGCTTCGCGCTACTCGGAGCCGCGGGATTGATGCTGGCCAGCGCCTTACACTTTCTGCCCGGCGGGGGAGACACCCTGGGTCTGCACGGCTGGCGCATGGGCGTCGGCCTGGTCGGCAACTTCGCCTTTGGCGCCCTGATGAATCTGGGCATCGGCGCCTACGCGCCCAGCCTCATCCTGTTCGGATTTCTCGGCATGGACCTGAAAGCGGTATTCCCGGTGATGATGGGCTCGTGCGCCTTCATCATGCCAACCAGTGGGATTCGCTTCATCGGACGCGGGAGCTACTCGCCGCGCGCCGCCCTGGGCCTAGCCCTGGGCGGAGTGCCGGGCGTGCTGCTGGCGGCGTACGTTGTGCGCGAGCTGAAGGTCGACCAGCTACGCTGGCTGGTCATCGGGGTGGTGGCCTACAGTGCCCTGGCTATGTTGCATTCCGCGGCCAAGGACCGACCGCGGGCTCAGCCGTCCGCCACAGGAGTCGGCTAGTGGCCCATCCCCTGTTTGCCACCAAAAGCGTGGACAAACTGCGCGAGGATGCGGAGTTTTCCTATGGCCTAAAGCGCACCCTGGGCGCTCTCGACTTGGTGCTGCTCGGCATCGGCGCCATCATCGGTACCGGCATCTTCGTGCTCACCGGCCGGGCGGCCGCTGCCAATGCCGGCCCTGCCGTCGCTCTCTCTTTCACGGTAGCGGGCGTCGCGTCCGCCTTTGCGGGATTGTGCTACGCCGAGATGGCCTCCATGATCCCGATCGCGGGCAGCGCGTACACCTACTCGTACGCCACCATGGGCGAACTGGTCGCCTGGATCATCGGATGGGACCTGATCCTGGAATACCTGGTCGGGGCGGCCACCGTGAGCGTGGGCTGGTCGGGCTACATGGTCGCCTTCGTTGCCAACGTGACCGGGTGGAAGCTGCCCGCGGCCTGGACCAGTTCGCCTCTCGTGTGGAGCGAGGCGCACCGGCACGTGCAGTTCACCGGCGCCATCGTCAACTTGCCCGCGGTGCTCATCACCCTGTTCGTGACTGCCATCCTGGTGGTGGGCATCAAGGAATCGGCTCGTTTCAACTCGGTCATCGTGGTCGTCAAGGTCGCGGTGGTTTTGCTCTTCATCGCTGCGGCGACGCCCTTCATCCGCACCGAGAACTGGCACCCGTTCATCCCGAAAAACACCGGCGTCTTTGGCCGCTATGGCATCTCCGGCATTCTGCAGGGTGCGACAATGGTCTTCTTCGCGTACATCGGGTTCGACGCCGTGTCCACGGCCGCGCAAGAAACCCGCAACCCGCGCCGCAATCTACCCATCGGCATTCTGGGCTCGCTCACCATATGCACGGTGCTCTACATCAGCGTGTCGCTCATCCTGACCGGCGTGGTTCACTACAGCAAACTCTCGGTGCCCCACCCCATGGCGGTCGGCATCGCGGCCACCGGGGTGCACTGGCTGGAGACCGCGGTGGAGATCGGCGCCATCGCGGGGCTCTCGTCGGTCATGGTGGTCATGCTGCTGGGGCAGCCGCGCATCTTCTTTTCCATGGCGGTCGACGGCCTTTTGCCCCCCTTTGCCGCCAAGGTCCATCCGCGCTTCGGCACGCCGCACATCACCACCATCACCACCGGCCTGGTCTGCGCCGTGGCCGGCGGCCTCTTGCCCATCGACATCCTGGGCGAGCTGACCAGCATCGGCACCCTGTTCGCGTTCGTGCTGGTCAGCCTGGGCGTGATGATCCTGCGCCTCAAGCGCCCGGACATCCCGCGTTCGTTCAAGGTGCCGGGGGGGCCATTCGTCATCCCGATCCTGGGCGCCCTGTTTTCCGGCGGCCTGATGTACACCGCTACCACGCACACGCTCATCCGGCTCTTCGCCTGGATGGCGATCGGCCTGGTCACCTACTTCTTCTACGGCCGCAAGCACTCCAAACTGCGGAAGGGCTAGGCGCCTCGGGGGAAGAGCAGAGCCTCGGAACAAACGCCATTTTGCCTTCACCAAATCGCATCATGCAAAATGGCTGATAACAGACGTTCTGTAAACGACACGCATTTACACACCCAAGCCCCTATACCCGGGGGGCCTCACTTCTTCTTCAAAGCAACCTGGGCGCCGGATTCGCGTAACTCTTCGCGGGTGGCGCCAGTGCGGTTGTGCGATCATCGGCGCGCATGCTGAAGAGAGCGTTCGCAACCTGGGCATCAGTCCTGTTGGTCGGGGCCGCCATTCCATCGACCGCGACCGCCCGGCGGTCGCACTTCGCGTCCTGCGCATCGAAAGCAAAGGCCTGCAAATCGCCAACAAGCATCGCGGTCCTCTTGGGCCAGCCGCGCGCAGATCACCGCCTCGCCTTGGCGCCCGGCCTGGAGAGCATTTGGCCGGGCAAGAAGATCGCCGACATCGTTCTGCCGTCCCCGTTCGTACGCAACGGCAAGAACGCCGTGAGCCATCCGGACCTGCCGTACGACGAGATTTTTCCGCCACTCCGATTCTACGAGGATGAGGCCGATTCCACGAGTATCGGCTACGTCGAAATTGCCCTCTCCCCAGTCGCGCGGGCGCTGGATAGGTACTGGGGCCGAGGACGCAAAAGCACGGCCACCGCGAGCACACCGACGATTTGGCTCGACCGAGATCAACGTATCAGAGCCGTCGCCTGCGAAATCGGCGTCCTCGCGAGCGACCACAACGCGTATCTCGTCACAGTCGTGCGCATCGACCCCTACACGCCGCTGGACGAGTTCATCGGTCCACCAGGCCCGACGATGGGATTCGAGAAGTTGCCCCTGCTTGGGGCCAAGGTGGACGACGTGCTCGCCACGTATGGTGCGCTAGCGAAGGACAAGGACGGCCAGATCACGCTGGCCCTGCCCAACACCGAGTACGACTGGGAGAATCGGGCGACCCTCACCCCCAGTGATGGGCGGATCACGTCCCTGTCGTTCGAATTCACGACGTTGCGGGACCCGGACCGGCGGAGTGGGTTCATCGCAAAGGTTTGCAAGAAGCTGGCGCCCACCGAGCGCAGCTGCAGCGCGCGGTACCTCGCCCGACACAACGAGGTGGAGCTGCACCCGGACCATGCGACCGCTGTACGCGTGATCGTGAGCGACGGCAAGCTCCAGATCGTGAGGCAGTTCGCGGCCGAGCAGTAGTGTCGCTGCCGCTGTCCCCGCCGGTACGAACCAGCGCCAATCCCCAATCCCGCTCTGGGAGGGGGGCGCTCGGTCGGGGTTACAGCCGGGCGGCGACGCTGCCGACCGAGGCCAGCAGCCAGTCCCTCGGGCGTCCGGTGCAGGGACGCGAGCTGGCGAAGCGGTCGAGCACCGCACGCAGCGACGGCTGCATGTCCGCATCGGTGACGGCGTGCTGGGCGGCGAAGGTCAGGTTGTCCTCGTCGAAGGCGCGGAATGCCACAACGGAGGTGCAGCCGCGTTCTCGTTCCTCGCCGCGAACACGCGCGTGATTTCCTGTGCGATTCGGTCTCGATCCACGCAGCTAGTGTACCTCAATATCTCGAGCGCAGATCGGCCAGCGTGAGCGGTCGCGGTAGCGTGAGCGACCAGCGTGCTGCGGCCCACGTGGGCGGCTCCCGTGAGCGTGAGCGGCACGCGACCCGCCAGCCGTCTCCCCGCAAAACGCCCACGAACTCGCTCACGCCCACGCTCTCGCGACCCGCGGGCCGGCCTTTCGGGCGGCCCGCAATTCCCCGACAAGCCGTAGCTACTTCTTCCTGTGCGACGGCGGCTCGGCGCCCAGTTCCTTGAGGGCGGCGTCGATGTCCTTGATGATACAGGCGTTGCCAGCGCTGCCCAGCACCCTGCCGAGCAGGCCACCGCGCTCGCCGTAGCGAGCCTTCCGCAATGGCTCGACCGCGCGAGGATCCTTGCTGGCGCCCAGTTGCTGCACGGCCTCACGCTTCTCGGTGCAGCTCCTCCCTTGCGCCAGGTCCAGGGCGTAGCTCTGCACGCGGTCCACCTTGTCGGAACATTTCAGAGCATCGCAAGCCGAGCGCGCATCTTGCCGGAAGTCCATGCGGCGGTCCTCGCTGGCACTCTCAGCCAGCGCGCTGCAGGCCGGAACGCCGATCTGCTTGACCATGAGATCGAGGGCGCTCCGGCCGAGCTTTTTGTCCGAGAGCACCCCCCGCACGTTGACCAGCAGCGCGGCATCTCCACGCAACCCCGCATCCATTCGCAACGCCTCCTCGTAGGCCAGAAGACCCGCGCCTGGATTCTTGTCGGCGAACTCCAGATTTCCCAGCAGGTAGCGCACCCGCGCCACATCGGGGTGCTCCGAGATCTGTTGCATGATGAGCATGCGGGCCTCGGCAAGGTGCGCCTTGGCCATCGCAGCCTCGATCTGCTTGATGGGCGATTTCAGCTCCTGCGCCACCGGCCTGGGCCGCGGCGGCAGCAAGCGCGGGGCAGCGCCGTGGCGGTGGCCGAACAGCAGGATCGCGATCGTTGCCACGGCCGCGAGAGCCGCCGCCGGCTTGACCCATGGCCGCACGCGCGGGGGCAGACGCGCGATCGAAGAGCGTGCCGCCCTTGCCATCCGGCGTCCCGCCCACCCCATCGCGCGCCACAGCTTGTGAAGCGCACCCCACACCAGCGACCGCCTGGCCCACAGCGCCGCACCGGCCTCCTTGCCCAGGCGCGCGGATGCAGCGGCCAGGCGCGCGCCTGCTCCCTCCGCTTCTGCCTCGGCCCTTTCCAGCGCCTCGCGAAACTCGGTTGCGGTACTGAAGCGGCGCTCGCGCTCCTTTTCCAGGGCCCGCATGACCGCGGCCTCCACGGCCGTTGGGATCCTCGCCTCGGGCACCACGCTGTAAAACGGCGGGGGCGGCGCCGTGACCTGCATGGCCATCAGCTTGACCAGATCCTCGGCGTGAAAAGGTTTCTGGCCAGTCAACATCTCGTACAGGATGATCCCGCACGAATAGAGATCGGATCGGGCATCGACCTCCTGCCCGGTGGCCTGCTCGGGCGACATGTAACTGGGCGTGCCGAAGATCATCACGCCCTTGGTCAGCGGCTGCTCGCCCTCGCTGCTTTCCGTGATCTTCGCGATTCCGAAATCCAGGATCTTGGCGGTCTCACCCAGACGCGGATCCGGGCTCTGCACCAGCATCACGTTGGCCGGCTTCAGATCGCGGTGAATGACTTTCTGCCCGTGCGCGTGCTCGAGCGCGCTCAGGATCTGGCCCGCCAACCGGCACGCGCGTCTCACCGGGAGCCGGCCCTCACGTGCCAGCACATCGCCAAGCGACTCGCCCGCCACGAACTCCATGACCAAGAACAACTCGCCGGTGTGGTTGCGGCCGAAATCGGTGACCGAGGTGATGTTGGGATGGTTGAGCCGTGAAGCTGACTGTGCCTCGCGCTCGAAGCGCCTCGCCGCCTCCTCGACCTGTCCCATCTCGGCGTGCAGAAGCTTCAGCGCTACCACCTTCTTCATCAGGATGTGCTCGGCCCGGAACACCGCCCCCATGCCGCCCTCGCCGATGCGTCCCAGCATGCGGTAGCGCTCGCCCACCACGGTACCCACGCGCGGATCGCGCGCAGCTTCCGCTATCTCGGTCGGCGCCGTGCCTCTGTCGCTCATGTTTCCGACGGCCAGAGTACCACTGCCGCAAGCCGCGGGCACATCCACGATTGACGGCGCCGCCATGCTGGGGTCATGTTGGCTACGGATCATTTTGTAATGGAACCAGAAGTCATCCAACGCTTTCTCGAGAGTGTGGGCCAGAAGGCCGACGTGGACCTCTACCTGAAGCTTTTCCGCGCCCAACGCAAGGAGAGCTTCGCCATCATCGTGGCCGACGCCCAGATCGTGCGCGCCGCCCTCGATCCCTTCCACTTCGACCTGCGCATCCTGGCCGGCCTGGGCCTCAATCCCGTGGTCCTGGTCGGGCTGCTCGACGCGCGCGATGCCGATCGTCAGTCGCAGCGCATCTTGGAATGGCTGCTGGAGGATGAAGTGCAGGCCCGGACCATTGGTTCGGGTCTCGATCTTCCAGCCGCGATCCGCGAGTCGGTGCGCGAGACTCTGCAGCAGAACACCATCCCGATCGTCTCGCTGGATGCGGCCAAGGAACTCGACATCGAGGCGCGCTTCCGCCTGCTGCACAGCCTGGCCACTGGTCTGGAAACCCGCAAGGTGGTGTTCCTTTCCACCAGCTCCGGCCTGGAGCGAGAGGGCGCGCCGTCCATCTCGCTGGTCAATCTGTCCAACGACTACGAGCGACTGATGGCCACCGGCCACCTGTCGCGCCGCCACGCCTCGCTGCTCCGGCACGTCAAGAATCTGCTCGATCAGGTTCCCCAGCGCATGAGCGTGGCCGTAGTCAACCCGTTGCACCTGCTGCGCGAGCTGTTCACGGTCAACGGCGCCGGGACCATGATCCGCCGGGGCTCGCGCATCGAAACCCACGACGGCCTGGCGCGCGTCGATCGCGAACGACTGCAGGCGCTTCTGCAATCGGCATTCGGTCGCGCCCTGGTTGCTGGTGCCATGGATCCGGGCGGCCTCATCGAAGGCGATGCCGAACGTATCTATCTGGAAGAAGGCTATTTGGGCGCCGCGCTGGTGGGGCAAAAGCCGGTGGCGCCCTACCTGTCAAAGTTCGCCGTCGAGCGAGAAGCCCAAGGCGAAGGCATCGGGGGCGAGATCTGGTCGCTGCTCACGCGTGACTATCCGACCTTCTTCTGGCGTGCGCAGCCCTCCAATCCCATCTGCTCGTGGTACGCCAAGCAGTGCGACGGGCTGGCGCGCTTTGCCGAATGGCACGTCTTCTGGCGCGGATTGCCGCCGGAAAAGATCCAGCCCGCCATCGAGTACTGCCTGGCCGCCCCGCGGGCGTTCGAGGCGGGCTAGCCTCCCCGACGGCGCCTGCCCGCCAGCACGAAACCCAGCAGCGCCAGCAACCAAGCTCCTGCCCCAACTCCGGCTCCACCACCCCGACCGGCGACGGTGCAGCCAAACAGGCCTCTGCTCCCCGGCTTGACATGGGCCACGACCAGATTGGGCTTGTCGAGCAGAACACACTCTGCATGTCCGTCGGTTTGGACGACGCAGCCCTCATGGGTTTGGCAGCGGACCGCCTCGCAAGCGCTGGTCTCGCACGTGCCGCTGGACTCGACGCAGGCCGTGCCGGCCACACACGAGATCCCCGAACAGATCCGGTTCCGGCACTTGACGGTCGAAGCATCGCAGTAGGCACCCGTAGGACAAGTCACGGCGGTGCAGGGATCGGCCGCACACTGACCCAGCCGGCAACTCTGACCCTCGGGACAATCGACGCCCACGCAACTTCCCACGCAGGCTCCGTTGGCACAATACTGGCCCAGATCGCAGCTCACGCCGGCACAGGGATCCGCTTGGCACTGCCGATTGTGGCAGATCTGCCCGACCGGACAGCCGCGCGAGTAGCAATCCTGGCACAGGCCCCTCTGGCAGGTGGCGCCCGGCAGGCAGTTGACCCCTACGCAAGGATCGTAGCAACTGCCCTTGGCATCGCACAATTGACCGGCCGGACAAGGATTCACCGCGCAAGCCCGCAGCAGGCAGGCTCCATTTTGGCAATAGCGGTCGGCGGTGCACGGCACCTCGAGCTCTTGACAACGCGGCACACACTGGCCATCCAAGCAGATCGCGGATACGCCACAATCGGCACCATTGTCGATTTGTCCGTCACAGTCGTTGTCCCTGCCGTCGCAGATCTCAGGGACGGGCCCAATCCCGCCCCCACAGATCCAGCCGCTCGCGCCCGCGCACTGAAAATGCCCAGGCCTGCATTCGCCTTGCAAGGGATCTCCCGGCGCCAGACCGGGTGGATTGCAATCGTTGGCCGGCGGGGCGACGCCATCGTCCACTGTCCCATTGCAGTCGTCGTCCTTTCCGTTGCACACCTCGGGCGTGGGCCCCACATCGTTGCACACAATGTGCCCGCCCTCGCACTTGCTCACGCCCTGCTT
>Ga0265330_10000551_pt1 | contig 24494 bp, 17 predicted proteins | sample 41919metaG_FD_202083 | JGI IMG/M metagenome (GOLD analysis project Ga0265330, IMG submission 202083) | Rhizosphere microbial communities from Carex aquatilis grown in University of Washington, Seatle, WA, United States - 4-19-19 metaG | ecosystem: Host-associated > Plants > Roots > Rhizosphere... | reverse complement strand
CGGGCAATACCACCAAGCTCGCCAATCAAATTATGGTCGCTTGCAATATCGCCGCCATGGGCGAGGCGCTCACGCTTGCGACGCGCTGCGGCCTCAATCCCGAAGTCGTTGTTAACGCCGTCAAGGCAGGACTCGCCGGCAGCGCGGTGCTCAACGCCAAGGGACCCATGCTGATCGCGCGAAACTTCAAACCCGGCTTCAGAATCAGCCTGCATCAAAAGGACCTGCGCAACGCGCTCCAGACCGCGGAGGCCAATCACGTCTTTCTGCCGCTCACCGCGCAGGTGCAGCAGATGCTTTCGTCCCTCATCGCCGATGGCAAAGGCGACCTCGATCACTCCGCCATCGCCACCTTTATCGAGGATGCTTCCCACGTCGAGGTCAAGGTGCCTGACTAACGCAACTCCAATCGTGCGCAAGCTACGAGTCCCGACGCCCCTAGTCCCTTAGTCCCTCGTATCCCCAGCCACCGCCGCCCGGCGTTTCAATCCGCAGCACATCGCCCTTGTTCAGCTGGCGGCTGCACTTTCCAGGCAGCTCAATTTCCTCGCCGCCTTCCGCCTTCAGCACCGTCGCCCGTCCCGGCGCTCCCTCCCCGCCGCCTGCCAATCCATAGGGCCGAAACTTTCTTCGATCCGCAAGCAGCGTCACTTCGGCATCGGAGAGCAACTCTACCTCGCGAATCAGAGCATCCCCGCCGCGAAACCTCCCCTCGCCGCCTGAGCCATAGCGATACCCGTACTGGCGAACGCGAAACGGGTACGCATATTCGAGCGCCTCAACCGGCGTGTTGAGCGAGTTGGTCATGTGCGTATGCACGCCGCTGATGCCGTCCATTCCCGGACGCGCGCCCATTCCGCCCGCCGCCGTTTCGTAGTACGCAAACGCCTCGCCGGATCGCGGATCAATGCCGCCGATCGTCACATTGCTCATGGTTCCCGCGCTCGCCGCCGGAACGCGCTCGGGCACAGCCTTTGCCAGCGCGCGCATCAGCACATCCACAATCCGCTGCGACGTTTCGACATTTCCGCCGGCCACAGCGGCAGGCGGCCGAGCGTTCACAATCGATCCTTCCGGCGTGTGCAGCGTCAGGGCGCGCAGGATCCCCTCCGTCGCCGGCGCATCTTCCGGCAGCAGACACCGCAGAACATAAAAACACGCCGAAAGCGTGATCGCGCGAACTGCATTGACGGCGCCCGCCACCTGCGCCGACGAGCCTGCAAAATCCACGTCCATCGCGCCAGCCTCGGGATCGACGCGAAGCCGCACGGCAATCCGGATCGGATCATCTGTCACGCCATCGTCATCCAGCCAGTCAGCTGCGTCGAAAATGCCTGCGGGCATTTTCGCGAGTTCGGCCCGCACCAGACGCTCCGAGTAATCCAGCAGCTCTTCACCCCACGCCATCAGCTTTTCCATGCCGTACTTCGCCGCCAAATCGAGCACGCGCCGCTCGCCCACTCGGCACGCGCCCATCTGCGCGGCAAGGTCGCCCTCGCGTTCCTCGGGCGTGCGCACGTTGCGCAAGATCCAATCGAGAACATCATGATCCACAATTCCGCCGCGCACAATCCGCACCGGAGAAATGCGAATTCCCTCATCTTCGATTGTCGTTGCCGGGCCCATCGAGCCCGCGAACTTCCCGCCCACATCGGCGTGATGCGCGCGATTCGCGACGTAAAACACGGGCACATTCTCACCTTTTAAAAACACCGGCAGAACCATGGTGATGTCGGGCAAATGCGTTCCGCCCGCATACGGATCGTTCAGGACCGCAATGTCTCCTGGCGCAAATTCGATTGCCGCAATCGCCGCCTGCACGCTCATCGGCATCGAGCCCAGGTGCACCGGCATATGGTCGCCCATCGCGATCGCGCGCCCGCGCCCGTCAAACACCGCGCACGAATAATCGCGCCGCTCCTTGATGTTCGGCGAAAGCGCTGTCCGCCTCAGCGCCGCACCCATCTCTTCCGCGATCGAGTGGACCGCAGACTGAAAGATCGCGAGTTCCACCGGATCGGCCGCCTTTGGCTTCATGAGCCCGCCTCCTCGCCGATATCGATCACCAGATTGGCGAGCTCATCCACGCGCGCAGTGCATCCTGGCGGAAGCAGCGTGGCCGCCGTGTATTCAGGGAACATCGCCGGCCCCGCGATCGCATCGCCCGGTGCGAGCAGATCGCGTTTGTAGATTCGCGTCGGCCTCCATCCGCCCTCAAACCAAACGTCACGCTCGCCAGAAATCGCCGCACTGCCATCGCCCTCGACCACCGCCTGCCGCACCGGCTCATACGGATCGCTCGCCGCAATCATCCGCACGCGCACGTTCACAATCTCTATCGGTCTCGCCGCATCAGCGAATCCGTAGCGCTGGCGATGCAACTCGTGAAAAGCCTTCATCGACCCGCCCGGTGCCTGTGGATCGTATGGAACATTGAGTTCGTACCCCTGCCCGCGATAGCGCAGATCCAGGCTCCGCTCAACCGCACCGTCCAGTCCCTCCGCCGCAAACTCTGCTGCGCCCTGCTTTTCAAGCTCGCCGAGAAACTCGCCAACATTCTCCATCGCTTCACCCGGCAGCATTACCGTCCGCGAAAAATCCCGCACCGTATCGGCCAGCAGAATTCCCACGGCCGAAAGCGCGCCCGGTAACGCCGGCACCAGCACCCGTGGAATGCGCAACGCCCGCGCGAGCGAACACGCATGAAGCGGACCGCCACCGCCAAAGGCCACGAGCGTAAAGTCGCGCGGATCGTGGCCCCGCTCCACGCTGATCACGCGAATGGCTCTTTCCATCTGCGTCTCGACCACGCGCACTATCCCCGCTGCAAACTCCTCCACGGTTGCGAGCGTTCCCTTTTGTTCCTGCATGATCCGCCCCGTGCGATCGCCGTCGAGCTTCACGCCTCCGCCAAGAAAAGTCTCCGCATCCAGCCGTCCCAGCACAAAGTTAGCATCGGTCACCGTCGCTCGCTCGCCACGCCCAAAGCAGATTGGCCCGGGATCAGCGCCGGCAGACTCCGGTCCTACGCGCAGCATTCCTCCCGAGTCAAATCTCGCGAGGGATCCGCCGCCGGCTCCGGCCGTGTGAATGTCGAGCATCGGCACGCCGATCGGAACTCCTGCGATTACCGATTCGCGCGTGCGCTCGACGCCCGTCGCCGCGTTCGCTACAAAAACATCGCTCGATGTACCGCCCATGTCGAACCCGATGATCTTGTCGAATCCCGCCCATTGCGCCATGCGACACGCGCCCACCACTCCGCCCGCAGGCCCGCTTAGCACGGTGCGCACGGGTTCCTCCGCGGCCACGTGCGCCGCAATAATTCCGCCCGACGACTGCATCACATCCACGCAACCGCCGATGTGCTTGGCGCCGACGCGGTATTCAAGCGCTTCGAGATATCGATTCATGCGCGGCGCCAGATACGCGTTCACTACTGTCGTGGACGCGCGCTCGTACTCGCGAAACTCCGGCAGAATGCGGTGCGAAGCTGAAATCGGAATCCCCAGCTCGCGCAACCTTGCCTCCACGCGCCGCTCTGTTTTTGGATTCGCAAACGAAAACAACAGACTGATTGCTACAGCTTCTGCACTGCTCGCGCGCACGGACTCAACCAGCGCAGCCAGCTCTTCGTCTGTCGGCTCGCGCAGAATCTCGCCCTCCGCGCTCACGCGCTCGGCAACGCCAAATCGCAGCTCTCTCGGCATAAGGCACTCCGGCGCCGGCGCAAACCAGTCATAAAGCCGCGCCCGCGCCTGCCTTCCGATCGCAATCGTGTCTTCAAATCCCGCCGTCGTCACAAACGCCACGCGAGCGCCGGTCCGCTCCAGCATCGTGTTGGTGCCCACGGTCGTTCCGTGCCGTACCTCCACATTTTCCGCGCCGCCAAGCTGCCGCACGCCTTCGAGCACCGCTTGCGACGGATCCGCCGGCGTCGAAAAGATCTTTTTTACGCGCAGCTTCCCATCCACGAGGCAAACGCAGTCGGTAAACGTGCCGCCGGTGTCGATCGCAATGCGCAAATCCGCCCGCTCCTCTTGTGTGGAGTCGCCAAGTCCGCTTCAGTTGTGAGTTGAGTCTAAATCCAAGCTACGACAAAAACTCCGCAATCGCCTGGGCCACTGCGTTCTGCTCGTCCTCGTGCAACTCCGGGAAAATCGGCAGCGCCAGCACCTCGCGCGAGGCGCGCTCCGCCTCGGGAAAATCTCCCTCGCTGTAGCCCAGCCCCTTCAGCGCTTCCTGCAGGTGCAGCGGAACGGGATAATAGATCTCCGAGCCAATCCCACGCGCCGTCAAAAACTCCCGCAGCGCATCGCGCCGCGCCACGCGAATCACGTATTGATGCCACACATGTTTTGTCCCCGGCGCTTGATGCGGCAGCACCAACCCATTCGCCGGATACGGCCCATTCTCGGCCAGCCCAGCCCTCGAAAAAAACCTGCCATATCGCGCTGCCAGCTCGCACCGCGTCTCATTCCATACGCTGATGTACTTCAGCTTCACCGTGAGCACCGCGCCCTGGAAGCCGTCCATGCGCGCGTTCCATCCCAGCTCGTCGTGGTGGTAGCGCCGCCGCATTCCCTGGTTGCGCAGCATCTTTACGCGCTCCGCAACGTCATCTCGGTGGGTCGTCACCATTCCCGCATCGCCTGCAGCGCTCAGGTTCTTAGTGGGATAAAAGCTGAAAGCCGCAGCGTCACCGAGCCCGCCGGCCTTCACTCCGTTCCACTCCGCGCCCCACGCCTGTGCCGCGTCCTCGATGATCGTCAGGCCGCGTTCCCGTCCCAGTTTCGAAAAAAACGCCGCGTCGACACACTGCCCATACAGGTGCACCGGCAGGACCGCCTTCACGCCCGCTCCACGCTCTCCATTCAGAACTGCTTCAACAGCAGTAGTCGAGAGATTAAACGTCACCGGATCGATGTCGGCCAGCACAGGCGTCGCGCCGGCTCGCAGAATCGCGCTGACTGAAGCGAAGAAGCTGAAGGGCGTTGTGACGACTTTGTCACCGGCCCCGATGCCCGCACCCGCCATCGCCAGCCATAATGCGTCCGTCCCTGACGAGCAGCCCAGCGCATGCTTCACCCCCAACTGCTCCGCCGCTGCCCGCTCAAACGCCGCCACGTGCTCGCCGAGAATAAACTGCTGCGACTCCAGCACCTGCCCCAGCGCTTCCTGTAACTCCCCTTGAATCGGCTTGTATTGGCGCTTCAGGTCCAGCATCGGAACCGGAGTACGCGCGGTGCCACTGCTTTTTGCCTCAACCCGCTCCTGAGGGTCAGTTTTTTGCATGCCGCCTTCTTTCTCACATGAATGCTATCAGCCACGGAATCTGCCCGTCCCAGCCGCAGAAATTGCAGGTCCCCGGGCGCGGCAGGCCGCCCGATCGCACCTGGCCCGTGCTTTCGCCTATTCCACGGCAAACACACAAGTTCACTTTACGAACACGGCTTCCAGCCCGGCGCAAAAGCTGAGTCCCGGCCGCGACTAACCCACCCGTGGAGTTGAAATAGGCCGGGAATCTCTATAAAGTTGACGCATTGCGGGGTTTGCCGGTTCCGGGCGTTCCGGGTCCGTCCCCGCGTATCTGAATCGCGAAGCAAGAGAGCACCACACAACTTCACAAGAAAGTAGGAGATCGGCACATGGAGAACAAGCCGGCACAAAATATTCAGGACACCTTTCTGAACACGGTTCGGAAAGACAAATCCCCCATTACGATTTATCTGGTCAGCGGCGTCAAGCTGACAGGGAAGATCAGGTCGTTTGATAAGTACTCAGTGCTCCTGGAGAACAACAGCCAGGAACAGTTGATTTTCAAACACGCGATCTCAACCGTGGTCAGCAATCGGAGCGTGATGCATGAGCATCGGCCGGCTGCTGTATCAGGGGGCATCGGTCCGTCGGCGGTTCCGGCGCCCGTGCAATCCATATCCCAGGCGACCGCAGAACAGCGTTAGAGCGGGAGCGTCTTTGATTGGTTCGCGGGGCGAATAGGTCGGGCACCGCTCGTGGCCGGTCGCAAACCTCATCGGCAGATCCTGGCCGTGGGGGTGGCGAGCCCGAGCACGCCGTCCTCGTCGCGGTGGATCTCGACCCCCGCTCGTCAACCAGTCGCGCTGCACGCAAAGGCCTGGCGACACCGGGGGAGCGCTTCGGCGCCGGCCCAGCGGGTGGCTCTGCGCCGGAAACGCTGCCCTCACAATCTTCCGACGATCCTGCGCTCTCTTCGGTTTTTCTCGGTCTCAGCGCTGAAGAATCTCTAGCCGAGTTTCGCGAGCTGCTCTTGAGCGCCGGTGGCCAGGTGGCAGCGGAACTTGTCCAGCGCCGTTCTCGCCTCGATCCCGCAACGCTCATCGGCTCCGGCAAAGTGGAAGAGATCGCCGCTGTCGTTTCTTCCACCAACGCCGATCTCGTTGTCTTCGATCGCGACCTTTCGCCCACGCAGCTACGCAACCTTGAAGCCGCTCTCCCGTGCCGCGTCCTTGACCGCACGCAGCTCATCCTCGACATCTTTGCCCGCCACGCCCGCACGCGGGAGGGCCAGCTCCAGGTGGAGCTTGCTCAGCTTGAATACATGCTGCCTCGCCTTACCGGCCGCGGCAAAGCGATGTCGCAACTCGGCGGCGGCATCGGCACCCGCGGGCCCGGCGAAACCAAGCTCGAAACCGATCGCCGAAGCATTCAGCGCCGCATCGATCAGCTCAAGCGCGATCTCGACTCCGTGCGTCGCGTGCGCCGGCAGCAACGTCAGCGCCGTGAGGCCGTCCCCGTGCCTACCGTCGCGCTGGTCGGCTACACCAACGCCGGCAAGAGCACGCTGTTCAACGCGATCACCGGTGCGCAGGTGCTTTCATCGGCGCGCATGTTCGCCACGCTCGATCCGAAATTGCGGGCCATTGAGCTACCCAGCCGCCGCCGCGTTCTGCTCTCTGACACGGTCGGCTTCATCCGCAACCTGCCGCACACGCTCGTCACCAGCTTCCGCGCCACGCTTGAAGAAGTCGCGCAGGCCGAGGTGCTTCTCCACATTCGCGACGCTTCCTCGACCTACGGCGAAGAGCAAAAGGCGCAGGTCGAAAAAGTTCTCGGCGAGCTCGAATCGCTCTCCAAGCCGCGCATTGAGGTGCTGAACAAGATTGATCTGTTGCCGGAAGACGAACAGGCGGCGCTGGCAGCCAGGGCTCGCTCTATCCCAAAAGGTGAAAACACGGGAGTGCCGGTCTCCGCGCTCACCGGCGAAGGCATTCCGGCTCTGCTCGCCGCTATCGACGATGCGCTCCACTCCGATCCCATCGTCGAAGCTGAACTCCGCGTTCCACAGCACGAAGGCGCGGTGCTCGCCGCCGTTGAGGCTGGAATGATTGTTCACTCGCGCGATTACGAAGGGAATCTTGTTCGGCTCAGCGTCAGCGGCCCCGCGTCGCTTGTCGGACGCATGCGCCGTTTTCGCGCACGCGAAAGCTGATCGGCCCGTCTCCGCGAATGGCTACATCTTCAGGTTGTAAATCAGCCCGTGCGGATCTTTCACGTAGCAGCGCGGAAACTCCGGCTCATCCTTCACAATTTCGCAACCACCGGCTACGAGCCGCTTCTTCGCTTCTTCAACGTTCTCAACCGTCACTTCAAGAATCGGACCCAGCGGCGGTCCCTCCTCGATGAACAGGTTGATGCGCTTTCCGTGCAGGCTGACCATGTTGTGGTCTTCACCGCTGATCTTGAATCCCAGATGCTTCACGTAAAACGCCGCTGCAGACTTCGGGTCCGGCGCCTGAATCAGAATGTCCGTGCCAAATTTGTTCGCCAATCAAAAACCCTCCGCTGCATAATGGCGGGTGCCCCAGGTCTCGATTTTGAGACCTGGGATCCCACGATATTTCAGTTACAAACACTCGGGCTCTGAGACTTACCGTCCGCCCGGCCGCTTTCCGCTAAACCGCGAACCGCCTCGATTCGCGCCACCGCCCGGCCTGCCCGGTTTTGAAAACCCTCCCGGTCTTGATCCCCCCGGTCTCGCAAACCCGCCCGGTTTTCCCGGCCTCTTGAAACCGCCTGGCCGCGCACCGAAGGCTGGCTTCGGCCGCCCCGCTCCCTCGGCGCCGCCGAATCCCTTGCTGCGATCGCCGCCGAATGCAGGAGCAGGCCGCTCCCCGCCGGTCGACTGCGCGCGCCCTTCTTGATTCCCTGCGCCACCGGGCCTCGGAACCCAGCGCGCCTTGCTCCCCGTGCGCCTGTCGAAGCTCTTGCCCGCGCCCGGTCCCGCACCTCTTCCGCCCTCAAAGGTCTTCTTCGGTCCATCGCTTCGCTTGAAAGAGCCCTCAGGCCGCACGAAAGCGCCTTGAGCGCGGAACGGTTTCCGCGGCGCATTTTCAAATCGGCCTGCCGGCCGATCGCCTGGTTTGCCGCCAAAATCCTGTCCGCGCGGTTTCCATTCCTTCCGCTCGCCGCTTCGCCCAGCGCTGCCTTCGCGTCCGCTGCCGAATCCCGGCTTCGCCCCGAAAGGCCTGCTCGGTCGCGCTCCAAAGCCCGAACCCGTTCTCGGCGGCCCACCGGCCCGCTTGTCGAATCGAGGCCGTTCACCGCCCCGGTCAGCGCCTCGATCTCGATTCTGGCCCGTGCCGCTTTCGCGAGCGGCGGCAAATCCGGGCTTCGCTCCAAACGGTCTGCTTGGCCGAGCTCCAAACCCTGAACCGGCTCTCGGCGGCCCGCTTGCCCGATTGTCGAACCTCGGTCGTTCTCCACTCCGCTCTGCACTTCGACTCGCACCGCCCTCGCGTCCGCTGCCAAACTCGCGCGGCTTCCACTCTGTCCTGGGTCCGCGCTCTTCGCGCTTGGCGAACGACTGGCCGCCGCGGCTCGGAGCAGATCCCCGTGGGCCATCGAATCGTTTTCCAGCCGGCTTGTCTCGCCAAGCTGTCCTCTCGCCGCGATTTCCCGGAGCCCTTCCCGCATCCTTCGGCTGCGAAATGTCCACCCTTAAACGCCGCGGCTTGATCTTTCCCTCGGCTGTCAGCCGCAATGCTTTTACTTCGTCCATCGTCAGCTCGCGCAACTGTCCCGGCTCCACGTCGAGCACCAGCGGCCCGTATCCCACGCGCCGAATCTTCTCCGCAAAATGTCCAATGGCCGCGAACATTTTCCGCAGCTCGCGATTGCGCCCCTCGGTCAGCACCACCTCGTACCACGGATTGTCGCCGACTCTCACTTGTCGAATCCGCGCCGGCGAGGTCCGCACGCGCTCCGTTCCCGCCTCGCCTCGCTCAATCGCCACGCCCCCGCGCAGCCGCTCCAGCTCTTCCTCGGTTGGCTGTCCAGCCACTTTCACCAGGTAAACCTTCTCCACTCCTGATTTGGCCTTAGACAGCAAGTTCGCCAGCTCGCCGTCGTTGGTCATCAGCAGCAGGCCTTCACTCAGGTAGTCAAGGCGACCGACCGGATACAGGCGTTCATTCATCTTCGCGAAGAAGTCCATCACCGTCGGCCGCTTTTCGGGATCGCTCACCGTGGTCACGTAGCCCTTCGGCTTGTTCAGAACAAAGTACCGGTGCCGCTCGGCGCCCTTGAGCAGTTTGCCGTCCACGCGGATGTGGTCTCGGTCCGCATCGGCCTTACTTCCCAGTTGCGTCACCGCCTGCCCATTCACCACCACGCGGCCGGCAACAATCATCTCCTCGGCGTGCCGCCTGCTCGCGACTCCAGCCTGCGACAAAATCTTCTGCAGCCGCTCGAGCTTGGCCGGCGGCCGCTCTTTTGCAGGAGTAACGTCTTCGCCCTCTTCTTCGTCCGCGTCAGCGCCGCTCGCCGCCGCCATCCCGGGTCCGTCTTCGAGCGTTCCGTCCGCTGCCTCTGTCTCCGTGTCCGCGCGGTACGCGTCGATTTCTGCTTGCCCCGGAGCTACCGCCCGGCTCTGCGCCTCAGTGTCCCCCAGGTAAGTCCGCGCCTCTCCGCTGATCACATCGCCAATCGGATCGAGCACCGGCTCTCCGATTTGGATCGCAGCGGCATCCTTCGGTTTTCGAGCCTTCGTGGTCGTTGCGCGCGCCGCTGCTTTCGGTTTGGCGGCTGCTTTTGGCTTATCGGCTTTCGTTGTTGGCCTCGCCGCCGGTTTGGCCTTTTCCGCGCTGGTTTTTATCGCCGGCGTCTTCGCCTTCACAGTTGGCGCCTTCGCCTTCGCGCCCGCACCCTTGCTCGCGGCCTCTGGTTTGCTCTTGACCGCCGCTTTCGTGCTCTTTGGCGCGGTTTTTGGGGCGTTCTTGACCGCCGGCGACTTCGACCTGGAATTCGCTTTGGACTTCAGCTCTTTTTTCATTGGGGGGAAAGCCTCTGTTTCTTCTTATTCTGGGGTGGCTTCTGGGGTGTTTTCTTTCGCGTCCGCCTGCTCTTCGCTCGCCGTCTCGTCCGTCTCCGCGCTCGTGTCCGCGTCGAACTCCGCTTCGGTTTCCGCGGCCGGTTCATCTCCGCCTGCCTGCGTCTCTTCCTCGAACTCGCTTGCCGCCATCTTTTCGAACTCTTCCATCGATGGCAGCTCCGTCACGTCTTTCAGCCCAAAGCGCAGCAGAAACTCTCGCGTCGTCTTGTAGAGAATTGGCCGACCCACTACCGGCTTGCGCCCCGCCGTCGTAATCAGCTTCCGTGCCAACAGCGACCCGAACACGCCCGACGAATCCACGCCTCGAATCTCGTTCACTTCCGGCGCGGTAACCGGCTGCTTGTACGCAACCACCGCAAGCGTCTCGAGCGCCGGCAAAGAAAGCTTCAGAGGCGGCTTCAAACTCTTCACAAACAACCGCACCGCATCATGGCACTGCGGCTTGGTCGCCATCCGGTAGCCGCCGGCAATCTCGCGAATCTCGATCCCGCGTTCGTCGCCCGCATACTCCGCAATCAACTCGTCCAGCGCCTGCTTGATGGCTCCGCGTACCTCGCGCTCGCGTAGCTTCGCGGCGCGCTTGGCCTCCGCTTCGCCCGCGGCCTCGTCGCTGGCCCCCGCCACTTCTGTAGCCTCCGGCCCCGTAACGCCGGCCTCCGCTTGAGACGTACCGCGGGCCTCTCGGCCGGCTGTCGTGCGAGCGTCCTCGCCCGCGCTCCCGCCGCTTTCATCCGGCTCCAGCTCAAGGTAAGGAAACGCCTCATTCAACTGCGGCAAACCGGCGGTCTCCCCCGTAGCCTGGGCAGCCTGCGCTCGAGCAGCGGATTCCTGCGCCGCTTTCCACTCCAGCGCCTCATCGGCAAACAATCCGACCATTTGCGCCAGCGTTACCGGCTCCTCGGCGGCATAAATCACAGCTTCCAGCTTGGCTTTCAGGCTCATTCCTCTCAACGCACCATTCTGTATGTTACCGGATGCGCCTGAACTTCCGCTGCCTGGGTGCCCCACCCTCGCCGGGTTCTTGTCTTTCCGGCCAGGGTGGGTTTACGCCACCGTCTTTGGCGCGCAAAAAAAGGCGCCCGGCCCCGCCGGACGCCTCCCATCATTGCAACCCCGAGACTAGTGGGAAATTTGCCGGAACAGCCAGAACAGCGACCCTGAAAGTAACGCCGCCACAGGCAGCGTAAACACCCACGCCGCCGCAATATTGCGAATGGTCGAGAACTGCAGGCCGCTACGGTTCGCCGCCATCGTTCCCGCCACGCCCGAGTTCAGCACGTGCGTTGTCGATACGGGCAGCCCGAAGTTGTCCGCGGCCATGATGGTTCCCATCGCCACCAGTTCCGCGCACGCGCCCTGTGCGTAGGTCAGGTGCTCCTTGCCGATCTTCTCGCCTACAGTCACCACAATGCGCTTCCAGCCGACCATCGTGCCCAGTCCCAGCGCCAGCGCCACGGCCACCTTCACCCATCCGGGAATGAACTTGGTCGCCTTGTTCACCTGGGCCTCGTACTTCGTCAGCGCGGTGGTCTCGTCCGCGGTAAATTGTGGATTCTTGCTCTTCAGCATCAGCCGGATCGCCTCGCTGGCCACATACATGTCGTTGCGCACGTTGGTCTGCTGGCTCGCGGGAACCGATTTGTACTCCTTGTAGATTGAAACTTCGTTGCTCAAGTCGTTCACTAGCTCGCGCAGTGCGAGCATGGTGTCCGGTTGCATCTGCTTGCTTGCGATGTACTGGGTCACAGTGGCTCTCGCGTCGGCGCCCATCACAGCAGTCTGGTCCGCGTGCTTATTGATTGCCTGGTCGGCCGCCTGCGAAGATGCAACGAATGCCTGAACGTCTTTCGCGGTGACCGCGTGGTTCAGCGCGTACGCCGTCGGCACCGTACCGATCAGGATGAGCATGATCAGCCCCATGCCCTTCTGCCCGTCATTGGAGCCGTGTGCAAAGCTCACGCCTGAGCAGGTGAAGATCAGCAGCGCGCGAATCGGCCACGGCGGAGGAGCGTTGCCCTTGGGCGCACTGAACAGCACATCGCCTTCCTTGGTAACGATCTTCGCGAACACGGCCACCAGGTACCAGCCGGCGACGCCGACCAGGATCATCGTGGCGATCAGGCCCGAAGGCGGATTCCAGGACGCGAAAGCCTTGATCGGCTGCCACACGGCCATCCCCGGTGAGCCGAAGGTTCCGAAAATCATGGGAGCGATCCACAAGAAGATGTAGGCCCCGGGGATTCCTGCAATGGCAATGGTGGGAATCATCCAGAGAGGCTTTTTGTGGTTGGCATCGAAGAGGACGGCGAAATGCTTGGCCCACTGGGTGAGGATAAAAACCTTCGAGAGCAGCAGCAGCGCGCCGGCGCAGACGAAGCCGACGATGGGCGAAATCAGCAGCACCTCGAAGACCTTGGTAGCCTGTCCCCAATCAACACCTGAAGTGCCGGAGTGCACATTCATCAACTGGTTCGCAACGCCCACGCCGATAATGGATCCCACCATGGTGTGCGAGCTCGAGGCCGGTAGCCCGAACCACCACGTGCTCAGATTCCAGATGATGGCCGCAATCAGCAGCGCGAACACCATCGCGAATCCGGCTCCGTAGCTCACCTGTAGAATCAGCTCCACCGGCAGCAGCGTAATCACGCTGAAGGCTACTGCGCCGCTTGAAACCAGCACGCCGGCCAGGTTGCACAGCCCGGACCACACCACCGCGATGTTCGGATCCAGTGAATGCGTGTAAATCACCGTCGCCACCGCGTTCGCCGTGTCGTGGAATCCATTCACGAACTCGAATCCCAGCGCGATCAGCAGCGCCACGCCCAGCAGCACGAAAGGCCACGCACTGGCGATCGCCACATTGCTCAGGTCCTGCTGGATATGGAAGCCGATGTAGCCCAATCCGCCCAGCAGCGCAATTCCGACTACTACGCCGCTCACCCAGGCGGAACTTTTCTTCATTTTCTTGTCAAGAAGAGACCCGCCCGCATGCGGGATATCAACAGTCGTTGCCAGATCGGCCATCGCTCAACTCCGGATTGAAATTTGTTTAGCTGTCGGAGCTGGTGGGAGTGGGAAACTCCGAACCTCTCAGGGATATCCGGCTTCGATGAACGGGATATGAACGGCAGTTGAAGATTTGCGCACGCGCTCGACGCACGCCGTCGTCGCGAGCAACAAAAAGGGCGTCCGCAGCCGCGCCGGACGCCTTTCTCAAACAATCGCCACTTTTCAGAAGAACATGTGGAAGAGGAAATAGAGCAGGCCCGACAGCACCGCTGCTGCCGGCAGCGTAAGCACCCAGCCCGCCGCGATATTGCGCACCGTCATCCAACGCAGTCCGCTTCCGTTGGCCGCCATTGTGCCTGCCACGCCGGAGCTCAGGATGTGCGTCGTTGAAACCGGCATTCCCCACGTGTCAGCAGCGAAGATTGTCCCCATCGTCACCAACGCCGCGCTTGCGCCCTGCGCGTAGGTCATATGCTCCTTGCCGATCTTCTCGCCCACCGTCACCACAATGCGCTTCCAACCCACCATGGTTCCCAGACCCAGCGCCAGCGCCACGGCCACCTTCACCCAGTCGGGAATGAACTTCGTGCTCTTGTCCAGCTTGCCCTGGTAGTTCTTCAGCGCCGCGCTCTCCGCGCTTGTGAACGACGGATTGTGCGTCTTTTCCATCTGCTTGAGCGCCGCGGCCGTCAGATACATATCGTTGCGAACATTGGCCTGGTCGCGCGCCGGAACCGCCTGGAACGTCTTGTATCCCGCCACTTCCCGGTTCAGCTCGTTCACCAGTTGGCCCATGGCCGGCAGAGTGCCCGGCTGCAATTCCCGGGTCTGGATGTACTGGGTTACCACTGCGCGCGGATCCGGGTCGGCTGCGGTTCCCGCGCTCACATGCCGGTCCAGAATCTGCCCGGCCTGTTCTGACGCAACAATAAAGCTCTGCACTTCTGCGGGGCTCACGGCGTGGTTCAGCGCATAGGCCGTCGGCACCGTGCCGATCAGGATCAGCATGATCAGCCCCATGCCCTTTTGCCCATCGTTTGATCCATGGAAAAAACTGACGCCGGTGCAGGTCAGCACCATCAGCGCGCGAATCGGCCACGGCGGCGGCTCGTTGTCCTTTGGTGATTCATACAGCGCTGGGACTTTGATCAGCCGCTTCGCCGCCACAATCAAAGTTCCCGCCAATGCAAAACCAATCAGCGGCGAAATCAGCAGAGCCTCCAGAACTCGCAGCACCTGTGCCCAGTCCAGCCCTGAGGCGCCGCTGTGCATATTCATGAGCTGGCTCGCCAGCCCCACGCCGATGATGGAACCCACCATGGTGTGCGAGCTCGAAGCCGGCAGCCCGAACCACCACGTGCCCAGGTTCCACAGGATCGCCGCGATCAGCAGCGCAAAGACCATCGCGAATCCCGCGCCCGAACTCACTTTCAGAATCAGCTCCACCGGCAGCAGCGTTATGACCGCAAAAGCCACGGTCCCACTCGACAACAGAACGCCGGCCAGGTTGCAAACCCCGGACAAAACCACGGCAATGTTCGGCGTCAGCGAATTGGTGTAGATCACCGTTGCCACCGCGTTCGCCGTGTCGTGGAATCCGTTCACAAATTCGAATCCCAGCGCGATGGTCAGCGCCAGCCCCAGCAGCATATAAGGCCAAATACCGGTGACCGTCGCATGATCCAGGTCCCGGGCCAGATGCACGCCGATATAACCAAGGCCGATCAGCAGCGCCAGTGCGAACAGCCACGCGCCCGCGTGGCTTTGAGGGCCCCTCCGCTCGCGATCGAACCGGTTGGGTGGCGCAGGAAGTACATGGACTACCGTCGCGAGATCGGCCATCAGAAATCACCACGGCGGCCGGAGAGATTCCGGACCAGCCTGGTCCTCCCGCTGGAAAGCTCAACGAAGGCGCTGTCTTTCAATTCAAATGGGGATGATTTACGGCTGAAGTGAAACGATCCGGAGAGGATGGCTTGCATAAAACCTCAACAACCATGGTGGTTTACGGTTGTTTACCCGGGAACGAGGGAGATGAACCGGGCTACAGAAAAGCCTACACCTCGTATCAGGGAAGATGTGCAAGACCCCGGCCTTTCTCGTTGTTTTCGGCAGCCCCGGCAATGCAACGGTCAAATCTTATCTCTAATCGTGGCTATCACTTACACGGACAGAGGCAGCCAGGCTCTCGCGTTGAGACTGTGTGTGAGCAAGCCCCTTGACAGGTTTTTGCCCGGTTGGGCCGCGTTGATCCCGCCGAGACTCTTTATCTCACTCATTCTTGGTGAGTTATTCGGGAACCGTCCGCACGTTTTGGATGCTGTAGGTTCCAGTCGCCGCAGGCGCGCCAGTGCGGTACGCGCCCAGCTCCCGGGCCATCATCTCCAGCTCTTCAGCGTGTGCAGAGAGCCCGCACGGGTGGCCCTCTGTTTCCAGCAGGTGACCGTTTTCCCGGATCATGGCAAACAGCGGGCTCGCCAGCGCTTCTTCGAGATTCGACTTCCTCAGGTTATGCGTCGCAAGCGCGGAGACCGGGCAGGCGGTAACGTCGCCACTCGGATTCACGTGCACGAAGCCACGCCCCGCCGAGACGCAACCACCCAGTGCCTCTTCATCCCCTGGCGAGTGGATGATGTAAGCGCCTCCCGTCAGCCGGTCCCGGTACTCGACGACCACGTGCCGGAAACGCACTCGCTGCTCATCCGTCAGCACCGCGCCGTTTTCGCACCCCGCAGTCGGAATCTGTTCGATGAACATCGCCAGCGGGCCGCTGTGTGCGATCAATGCGTCGATATTCTCCGGTTGCGACCAGTAGTCTACGTTGGGCGACCCGATCGTGACGGCGATCCCGGTCAAGATGCCCGCATCGCGAAGCCTGTCGAGCGAGCCCATGGCCTTCTCAAAGACACCGCTGCCCCTCCGCAGGTCCGTCAAGTCGCGATCGCCCTCCAGGCTCACCACGACTACCGTATTTGTCGACCGGCTCAGGATTTCGTAATCGCTCGGCCGCAAAGCCGTTCCGTTGGTGAAGACCAAAAATAGCCGGTCGGGATAGTCACGGAGAATCTCGGCGATACCTGGCAAGAGAAACGGCTCGCCCCCGGCGATCATGAATGCCATTACGCCCAGCCGAACCGCTTCGTCCACCACGCCGCGCCATTCGGCCAGGCCCAGTCCCGGATACGCGGGCGCGTTTGTCACCGTCCCCACGGCTCCCGCATAACAGCCCGCGCAGCGCAGATTGCATTTGGAGGTGACGCTCAGAACAAGAAAAGGAGGAACCCGCACCCCGCGAGCCAACCAACGCGCTCGAACCCGACCCGACTGCGTAACTGTCCGCGCAAGCCGCAGGAATCCTGGCAGATAGCGTGGATGCTGGATGACCCAGGGAACAAGGACGCGCGTAAGCTGCGGGTCAATCCCCTTGATCCGCCCGGTGAGATCGAACAGCCGGTCAGTCAGGAATTCGGCACGCATAAAGTCGCCGCGCCGAACGGGCAACTCTTTTTGAGTGGGCATTTCCTAAAGCATACGCGGTCGGCGTTGCTACGGTTCCGCCAGCAGCCAACGCCAGCGCGGCGTTGGCTACTCCGGTATCGCCACCGTTCCCTTCACGTTGAGCGTCCCTGAGACCACCGGCGCTCCGGTATCCGGCTGGCCGCCGCCTACGCTTACCGTGTACGCACCTTCCGCCTCAATCATCTGGCCAAGGTCCGTCACCATGCTCAGGTCGCGCGGATTCAGCTCAAAGCGCACTTTTGTCGACGCGCCAGGCTCCAGGTGCACGCGCGTAAATCCGCGCAGCGCAATCCTCGGCGCCCCCGTCACATCGGGAAACTTCAGGTACAGCTCCGCAACTTCATCGCCTGCGCGTGTCCCCGTGTTGGTTACCGTTGCCTCTACCGTGGCGGGCTTTCCAGCCTCCAGAGCTTCGGTGGGAACCATCAGTCCGCTGTAGGCGAACTTCGTGTAGCTCAATCCGTACCCGAACGGATACAACGGCGTTTTCGTGAAGTACCGGTAGGTCCGCCCATTCATCGAGTAGTCCTCGAACTTGGGCAACTGATACGCGCCTTTGTAGAACGTCACTGGCAAACGTCCCGCCGGGTTGTTCGCGCCTGAGAGCGTTTGCGCCACTGCGTCCCCGCCCTCTTCGCCGGGATACCACGCATCCACCATCGCATTTGCGTGTTCCTTGGCCCAGTTCACTGCCAGCGCGCTCCCGTTGGTGAGGACCACAACCAGCGGCTTGCCCGCAGTTGCCAATCCCCGCAGCAAAGTCTCCTCGGGCGCGGGCAAATCCAGGCTGGTCCTGTCGCCGCCTTCAAAGCCAGGCTCGCTGACCAGCATCTCCTCGCCTTCCAACTCGCTCGTGATCCCCACCACGGCCACCACAACGTCCGCGTCCCGTGCCGCGCTCAGCACGGTCGGATCCACCGCGCGATCGATCTTCGCCCATACCAGCTTCAGGTGCCGCGGCTTCGTGCGGTCCGTCAACTGGAATTGAACCACCAACTGGTAGGCCTGCCCCTTTTCCAGGTGCACCTGGCCCGTCCGCGTCTCAACTCCATGCGGATAATTGGCCACCGTCACGATTCTGCCGTCCATGAACAACCGGAAGAACCCATCCGTCTCGATTCCCAGGTTGTAATCGCTTGTTTCGTCGGGGGTCAGCGTGGTCTCCCACTGCACTGTCAACGGATTCAGGTTCGCGGTCTCAGGCGGCAGCTCGTCTGCGCCGAGGTCGATTCCGGGTTCATTCCGTGTGGCCACCGTTCCGGTGTTGCTGCCGAGTTCGTTGCTGAAGCCGACAATGTTTGTGCTTGAGAACGACTCCTTCACTCCCGGCTTCCCATCCGTTGTCAGCAGCGCGTTCGGCACGGGCCACGTATCCTTGCTCAGAAAATTCGTGCCCTTCATATAGCTGATCGTGTCGCCGGCGAATTCTTTCTTGATGCCCTCCAGGACCGACACCGTATGCGTCGGAATCCCGTTGTAGTTTCCAAGCAGAACGCGTGTCTGATCCGCAAGCGGTCCCACTACCAGAATCTTTTGACCGGTCGTTTTAAGCGGCAGCGCCCCGTCGTTCTTGAGCAGCACCATCGACTCGTTGGCCAGCTTGAGCGCCAGCGCGCGATGCGCCGCGCTGTCCAGTTCGCTGGGGTCGGTCTTCGCATACGGCACCAACTCAGGCGGATCGAACATCCCCAGCTTGATCCGCGCCGTAAACAGCCGGGTCACCGCAGTGTCAATCTCGCTCTCCTTCAAATAGCCCGCTTTTACAGCGTCCACGTACGGCCTGTAGTCGTGAGTGTCGTCCACTTTCGCCCTGAAGTCCACGCACTCGTTGTCCATACCGCGCTCCAGGCTGATCGCCGACGCCTGTGCCTGCGTGGGCTGGTAGTGGTGGCCTTCAAAAATGTCGCGCACCGCCCCGCAGTCCGAAACCACGTACCCCTGGAATCCCCATTTCCCGCGCAGTTGGTCTTGCAACAGAAACTCACTTGCGCACGCAGGCTGTCCTTTGATGCCGTTGTAGGCGCACATCACGCTGTCCGCCTTGCCTTCCGTCACCGCAGCGCGAAATGCCGGCAGGTACGTGTCCAGCTCATCGTGCCGGCTCACGTCCACATCGGCAAAGTGCCGCGTTGTCTCCGGCCCCGAGTGCACGGCAAAATGCTTCGGCGTCGAAATGACGCGATAGTAGTGCGGATCGTCACCTTGCATCCCGGTCACGAACGCCACGCCCATCCGCCCGGTCAAAAACGGATCTTCGCCGTACGTTTCCTGCCCGCGTCCCCAACGCGGATCGCGAAAGATGTTCAGGTTCGGCGCCCAGAAGTCCAGCCCTCCAAAGATGGGACTTTCACCGCCGGTTTCAGCTACCGACTGGTCATGAACCACGCGCGCTTCTGTGCTGGTGGCCACCGCCATCTCGTGAATCTCGGGTGGGTCGAAGGTCGCCGCCAGTCCGATCGGCTCGGGAAACGACGTCACGCCGCTGGTGTTCGCCACGCCATGCAGCGCCTCGCTCCAATAGTCGTATGCGGGCACGCCCAGCCGCGGAATCGTGCGCGCCTGGTTCACTAGTTGGCTCGCCTTCTCTTCCAACGTCATGCGGTGCACCAGGTCGGCAGCGCGCTGTTCGGCGGGTAAACTCGGATCCAGATACGCCGGCTTTTCCGCGCCTTGCGCGAACCCCATCCCTGCCGCGCCAACCACCAGCAACGCCCCCACCACCATTCGCATCCCACGCATCGAAATCGTCTCCTCGGTAAACCTTTTCCATTCCCGCGAACGGCAAACATTCGAAGCGCGAAATCCCTCGCACCTCAGCGGCTCACTTTAATTGTCGCCAAAGTTCACTGTCAACAAACCGCCGCGGGAAAAACGTTTTACAGAGGAATTGTCTCACTCGGCCTTACGCCGCGTCTCAGGCGCTCCAGCACATCAATTCCGCATTGCTTTTGAAAAGACTCAACAGGAGCAAAAGAGCCTCGAAGTCGAACTCGCTGGGCTGCTCACTGTCCACGGATGACCGGCCCCCGGTTTTCGTGTAACCTTTCAGCCGTCACCCCCGTAAGACCGTTTAGAAAGGGAAGTCAGATGCCCCAGGGCGCGGACATCGCTCGGTGCGAAGACGTTCTGAACCGCTTCCGGCTCGGCGATATCGATGCTTTTGAATCACTCTTCCGCGAGCATCGACGTTCCGTTTATGGCTGGATTCTCCGCATCGTCCGCGATCCAGCCGCCGCAGAAGACCTCACGGTCGAGACGTTCTGGCGCATCCATCGCGCTCATGCACGCTTTGAGCCGACGCGCGCTTTTGAGCCCTGGGCACGGCGCATCGCTACCCGCGCCGCTCTTGACTGGCTGCGGGCGCGCCGCAACGAGTCCGGCATGACCGACCTGGATGTAGCCGACATGCCCTCGACGTCAGCGCCCGATCCCGGTATCGCCGCTGAGGTTCGCTTGAAAACCGCGCAGGCCTTCGCCCGTTTACCGCCCAGCCTGCGCATCGCGGCCACGCTCGCCGTTGTCGAGGAGCAGCCGCATAAAGAGGTCGCCGCCGCCCTTGGCATCTCCGTCGGCGCCGTTAAACTGCGCGTCTTTCGCGCCATTCGATTGTTGAGAAAGGATCTCCTGGAGCAGGGAATCACGCCATGACAAAACAAGACGACGAGCGCATGAAACAACTCTTGCAGCAGTCGCTGCCACCCATCGATCCTGCGGCCGAGCCCTCCCGCGACCTGTGGCCCGCGGTCCTTCGCCGCGTCGACGCCGAGCCCGCGGCAACTTCCGGCCCCGCTCGCCAGAACTGGTTTGACTGGGCACTTCTTGTCGGCCTCGTCGTCTTCGCAGCGTCGTTCCCCGCCACGATTCCGGTCTTTCTCTACTACTTATGAAATGCAGTGCACAGTTCGTGGTTCACAGTTCTCAGTCGGCCATGCCTACGTGAACGCCAAACAAGAAACACGCAACTGCTCTCAGGCCACCGAAAACTGCGAACTACGAACTGTGAACTATGAACTGCGAACTGTCGCCTGAAAGGAGATTTATGATCCCGCATCCTTACCTTCGCGCTTACCTCGCCGGAGTCTTTGTCACCACGCTCATCCTGCCGATCATTCTCGCGGTGTTCATCATTGTGCGCCTTGTGCTGCAACTTCCCGTCCCGATCGAGCGCGGGCTCATTTTCCCCATGGCACTCGTCCCCGCGGTCTGGGGCTTGTGGAACATGCTCTGGCTCGCCTCGCACGAGCGCACGCATCTTGCCGTCGGCGTGCACGGCGCCATCCTGCCCTTTCTGCTGCTGCCCGTCGGAGCCACTTTCGCCCGTTGCTACGGCATTCTCGCGTTCGGCGCTGGGGGCGTCACCTGGTTCAACGCGTGCGCAATTCCATACGCCCTCATTGCCGTCGTATTCTGCTGCGGCGTGGCCGTCTATTACCTCGTTTGGAAGTACATCGTCGGCTTCCTCAACGGCACGCTCGGCATCGCCTGAGAAGTCACGCGCCAACACCCACATGGTTGCCCCATCCTTCCGCGGTTCCATCGTGGAAGGGTGGGTGGATTTGGGACCGATTCAATGAATCGACCCCTTTCGATTGTTGGTGATTGAAAGCTACAGGCTACCGGCTACCAGTTCCAGGCAGACACCTGAGACCTGACACCTTACATCTAGAAGCTGGGAGCCGTTTCTTCCTCGTGCGGCGCGCGCACAATCTGCATCAGCATCCCGCCATCGAGCCAATGCAGCTCGCACCGCTCGCAGCTCGACATCACGGCATGGCCTCCGCCGAAATAGTAGTGCGTGTCCATGCCCTTGTGGCATTTTGGGCATGCCACACTCCGCTTCAAATCGTCCGCATCCGGCTGCAGGGGAATCATCGTTTCCGGGTGCTTAGCGCGCATGGCATCGATCAGCGCCTCAAACTCGCCCATGTCCACCAGCATCCCGTGGCATTGCTTGCATGCATGCAGGCGCAAGCCAACAAGCATCACCGTCCAAAGCGACACTGAGCTCGCACCGGAGCAATTCGGGCAAGTCAGCTCCGCAGCTTCTTCCACAAACTGCATTCCCGTCTCGTCGCCTTGCGCCATCACTACGCTGTGGCAGTAGTCGCAACGGAGGCTGCCGTTGTCCGTTGCCATCCGCAATGGCGCGCCGCATGAGGGACAGTTCATTGCTCGCCGCCGCACCCTGGGCAGAACTTCGCCCGCTCCGGCATTGCTTTGCCGCAATCGATGCAGAACTTCGTTTCCGCTTCCGGCGCTGTGGCAGCCGCGCCCGCAGCCGGCGTTGCAGCAGCCGCGCCACCAATGACTCCCGCTCCCGCCGCCGTGCGTCCGTACATCGCCTGCACCATCGCCGCGCCCGCGCCCAGGCCCACGCCCATCCCCGCCGTGCCTCCTGCGTTCTGCGCTGCCTCTTCAAGTGACTCGGCAGTCTCGAACTGCGTCAATCGCCCGAGGTCGCCGGCCATGTTCACGCCGATCCGCTGGTCCATCACCTTCTGCAGGTCGTCGGGCAAACTCACGCTCTCCACCACAAACCGGTTCAGCTCCAGCCCCAGCGCCGCAAAGCTCGGCGACACATCCTCCGTCACTTTGTCCGTCAGTGTCCCCAGGTTCGCCGCCATATCCACGAACGAGATCTCGCTATTCGCAAAGATCGCAGTCATCCGCGCCACAATCATCGTGGTGAGCTGCCCGTCCAGGTCGTCGGCAACAACTTCTTCCCGCGTGCCCGTCACTTCCGTAAAAAACTTCTTCGGGTCCGCGATCCGGTATGAGTAGTTTCCAAACGACCGAATCCTTACCACCCCATATTCCTTGTCGCGGATCGTGATCGGCGTCGGCGTTCCCCATTTCTGGTTAATCTGCAGCCGCGTCGAGAAAAAGTACACGTCCGATTTGAACGGCGACTCGAAATCCTTCGTCCAGTTCATCAGGTCGGTCAGGATCGGCATATTCTGCGTTGTCAGCGTGTGCAGTCCCGGCTCGAATACATCGGCAATCCTGCCCTCGTTTACAAACAGCGCCAGTTGCGATTCGCGCACCGTCAACTGCCCGCCGTTTTCGATCTCCATATCCGCCATGGGGTAGCGGTACGACAGCGCGCCATCCCCGCTTTCGTTCCATTGGATGACGCGGACAAATTGCTTGCTGATGAACTGGCTAAGGGACACGGTATTCTCCTCGCACGCGAGACTAGCACCACGCCAGCGCGCAGTAACTCCCACCTTCGTTGAATTTGGTTACTTTCCGGGTGCTTTCTGCCGTGTCTTCAGGATTTGAAGGACGATTTGGGGTTTCCAGGATTCCGACCGCTTCAAAAGGCGGCTCGCCGGCAAGCTGTGACCCCGCTCACACTTCTGCGAACGATGAACTGCGAACTGTGAACTAGTTTTTAAAGAAATCTCCCAGTCCCGCCCGCTCCGCATGCGCCGCCATTGTCGACTGGATTGTCAGCGCCAGTTCCAGCGCCGCGCGCCCCTGGCGTGCCGTGACTTTGGGTTCGCGCCGCGTCCGCACCGCCTCAAGGAATGAAAGAATCTCGAGCTTCAGCGGCTCGCCCTCATTCACCTCGGGCTTCACGAAGGTCAATCCTGGCGCAGGGCCCGGCGCGGGACCATCCTGCTGCCCAGCCTGCGGCCCGGCCAGACCCTTCGCAATCTCCTTCAGTTTTTCGGGATCGTTCTTGGCGTTGGCAATCTTCATCGCCAGCGTTATGGGAATTTTTCCAGAAGCCAGCAGTTTCTGGATCACACCGGAATCGAGTTTTCCCGTCGCCAGGAACTCCGCCGCCGCTGCGGCCAGTTCTCCCGAAGATTGGGGTGCCCCATCTCCGGGGTCCCCAGGGACAGGTCCACGTCCCTGGGGTGGATCCAAGCTTTGCTTGGGTGGGGTAACGGCACTGCCAACTTCGCTGTCTATCTGAATCACCAGCACATCCCGCCTCGCGTAATCAATCGACACATACTGTCTTGGCTCGAAGAACCTGAGTTTCCGCACCCGCTCCGTCGACACGCGCGACGCCGTGAAGTTCGCCACGCAGCCCGACTCGAACTCGACCCGCACATTGGCAATGTCCACTTTTGGAGACAGAATCGGCAGCCCCACGGCTCGCACCTCGCGCACCGCACTCTTCGCGAACGTCAGCACAATGTCGAGGTCGTGGATCATCAGGTCCAGCACAACGTCCACGTCAAGCGCCCGCGGCGTAAACACGCTCAGCCGGTGCGCTTCAAAGAACATCGGCCGCTTCAGCGTTGGTTCCACCGCCAGCACGGCCGGGTTGAAGCGCTCCAGATGCCCGGGCTGCAGAATCCGATTACCGCGCTCTGCACGTGCAATCAGGTCGTCGGCTTCGGCGAGAGTCGCCGCCAGCGGCTTCTCCACCATCAGGTCCAAACCCGCATCAAGCAGCGCAGCCGCCACGTCATGATGTTTCACGGTCGGCACGGCCACAATCGCTGCATCCAGCTTCAGGTCCGCCTTCAGCAGTTCGTCGACATTCGCAAAAGTTTTGATCCCGTATTTCTTCGCGGCTTCTTCCGCCCGTCCAGCATCGGTTTCGACCGCCGCCACAAGGGCTACGCCCTCG
>Ga0265330_10000546_pt1 | contig 24652 bp, 21 predicted proteins | sample 41919metaG_FD_202083 | JGI IMG/M metagenome (GOLD analysis project Ga0265330, IMG submission 202083) | Rhizosphere microbial communities from Carex aquatilis grown in University of Washington, Seatle, WA, United States - 4-19-19 metaG | ecosystem: Host-associated > Plants > Roots > Rhizosphere... | reverse complement strand
CCCGATCAGGAACTCGAGCTCGGTGCTTCCGAACGGCAATCCGCCGGTGCGCCAGACGGCCATGACCCCTTTGACCTTCGTGCCGGCCATCAGCGGCGCCACCATCAGCCGATCGCGCGCCTCGGGCCCGGTACCCGGGATCAGGATGGCGCGGGGATCCGCGTCGGTGTCGTTGATGTACTCCGCACGCCCGCTTTCCACGAGACTGCCGATGATCCCCTCGCCGACGTTGATCACCGTCGACTGGACCGCTTCGGCGATGTCCCCGACGGCGACGATCGCCCGGTAGGTCGTGCCGCCCGGATCGGGCAGGAAAATGGCGCTGCTGCCGGCGCGGAGGAGGTCCTTCGCGTGGCGGGCGATGCGGTCCATCACCGTGCCGACATCGAGCGTCGAGGAAATGTCGCGGCCCACTTCGGCGAGGGCCGCGGCCTCGCGCGTGCGGCGCTGCGTCTCGTCGAAGAGCCGTGCGTTCTCGAGCGCGACGCTCATGCTGTTGGCGAGCGTCTGCAGCAGGCGGACGTCGGACTCGCTGAACGCGTGCTCGCGATCGAGGTCCAGCAGGTTAATCACGCCGCGCGCCTGGTCGCCCGCCACCAGCGGCACATAGAGGGACGACTTCTCCATCGCCGTTCCGGGCATCACGCTGCTGCCATACTTCTCGACCTGCAGCGCCATGTCCTCGTTGATCACGAGATGCTCGCGCGTGCGCAGGATATGCACGGTGATTCCGGTCTCGCCAAGGGGCTCGGATTCGATGACGATCCGCTTGCCGCCTTCGTAGACGTACGGGAAGTGGAGCAGGCCCGACTGCGGGTCGTAGATCCGGATGCCGACGTCGGCCTGGTTGAAGATCTCGCGGATCTTGTCGCCGACGGCGTCGTAGATCCCCTGCATGTTGAGCTCGGCCGCAAGCGCCTCCTGCACGCTGTTGATGATCGCGAGCTCGGCGGCGCGCTGCTCGCTCTCCTTGAACAGTCGCTGCGTCTCGTCGAAGAGGCGCGCGTTCTCGAGCGCCACGCTCATTGCATTGGCGAGCGTCTGCAGCAACCGGACGTCGGAATCGCTGAACGCATGCTCGGACATGTCGGTGAGCGCAATCACGCCGCGCGCCTGGTCGCCGACCACCAGCGGCACCAGGACCGCTGATTTTTCGTCCGCGGTGCCGGGAATCGTGTAGCTGCCGTACTGTTCGGTCTCCCGATCCATCTGCTCGTTGATGACCAGCGTCTCGCGGGTGCGCAGAACGTGCGCCGTGAAGCCCACGTCGCGCAGGCGCTGCGAGTCGATCTGGATGCGTTGCCCGGCCTCGTAGACGTACGGGTAGTGAATGAACTTGGTTTGCGGATCGTAGATGCGGATCCCGACGTCGGCCTCGTGAAAGATCTCGCGGATCTTTGCGCCGACGGCGTCATAGATCCCCTGCATGTTGAGCTCGGCCGCGAGCGCCTGCTGGACGCTGTTGATGATCGCGAGCTCGGCGGCGCGCTGCTCGGTCTCCTTCAGCAGTCGCTGCGTCTCGTCGAACAGGCGGGCGTTCTGCAGCGCCACGCTCATCGCGTTGGCGAGCGTCTGCAGGAGGCGGACGGCCGATTCGCCGTAGGCATCTTCCTCGTCGCCGTAGAGCGCGATCACGCCGAGGACCTCGTCGGCCTTCAGTATCGGAACGCCAAGGTAGCTCTTCGACAGGTCCGCGACGTCGGTGTCGCCGATCTGCTTCGCGCCATACTCGACGGAGCGCGTCCTGTAATCGCTGTTGATGACCAGCGGCTCGCGCGTCTGCATGACGTGGCCGGTCAGGCCGCGCCCGAGCGGAAACGGCTCGACCGGAAAGCGCTCGCCGTGCTCGACGTAATACGGCATCGCCATCAACCCGCTCGCCCTGTCGAGCAGGGCGATCGACATGTCCTTCGTGTCGAAGATCTGGGCGATCTTGTCGCCGACGAGGTCGATGATCGCCTGGAAGTCGAGCTGCGCCGCGAGGCCGTCCTGCACGCTGTTGATGATCGCGAGCTCGGCGGCGCGCTGCTCGCTTTCCTTGAACAGGCGCTGCGTCTCGTCGAACAGGCGCGCGTTCTCCAGCGCGACACTCATGCTGTTCGCGAGCGTCTGGAGCAGGCGCACATCCGAATCGCTGAACGCGTGCTCGCGTTCCATGTCGATGAGGTTGATCACGCCGCGCGCCTGGTCGCCGACGATGAGCGGAACGATGACCGCCGATTTTTCAGCCTCGGTGCCGGGGATCGTGTACGAGCCGTACCGGGCAATCGCTTCGTCCATTTTCTCGTTGATGACAAGGGTCTCACGCGTGCGCATCACGTGCGGTCCGAAGCCTCCCTCCGGCAGGGGCGTGCTGTCGATCGTGATCCGCGTTCCGTTTTCATACATGTAGGGAAAGTGCACGAAGTTCGTCTTCGGATCGTAGATGCGGATTCCCATGTCCGTGTTGTGGAAGATCTCGCGGATCTTGTCGCCGACTGCTTCGTAGATTCCCTGGATGTCGAGTTCTGCGGCGAGCGCGGCCTGCACGCTGTTGATGATCGCGAGCTCCGCGTTTCGCTGCTCGGTTTCCTTCAGCAACCGCTGCGTCTCGTCGAACAGCCGTGCGTTCTCGAGTGCGACGCCCATGCTCGCGGCGATCGTGGTGAGCAGGCGCACCTCCGCATCCCCGAACGCGTTTTCCCGCTCGAAATTCTCCAGGATGATCGAGCCCAGCACGCGGTCGCCCCCGAGGATCGGGACGCGCACCGAGGACAGGCTCGGGTCCGTTCCGGGTATCGTCGTCGCGCCGAGCGCAGCCGCTTCCGCCGGACTGTTGGTCACGATCGGCTGCCGCGACTTCATCAGCTTGAACCAGACGCTTTCCGGTCCGGGAGTCATGGGCTGCAGGCCGGTAAGGCGCTTGCCGTGCTCGTAGTCGTACGGCGAGTACAGCACGTTTGCGTCGGCGTCGTACCAGCGGATGCCGATGTCGCCGGTGCGGAAGACCTCGCGGATCTTGTCGCCGACGAGGTCGATGATGGCCTGAAAGTCGAGCTCGGCCGCCATGCCCTCCTGGATGCGATTGATCACCGCGAGCTCGGCGGCACGCTGCTCCGTTTCCTTCAGGAGGCGCTGCGTCTCGTCGAACAGCCGCGCGTTCTCGAGCGCGACGCCCATGCTCGCCGCGACCGTCGTCAGCAGCCGCACCTCGGCCTCGCCGAATGCACCCTCGCGCTCGTGGTTCTCGAGCGCTATGGCTCCGAGAAAGCGGTCACCGCCGAAGATCGGGACCTGTGCCAGCGCCAGCGCCGCGTCTGTGCCCGGCGTTGCCTTGAGCTTCCATGTCGCATGCTCGGCGACGGTATTGACCACCACTGGCTGACGCTCGAGCATCTTTCGCATCACCGGCTTGTCGGGGTCGAGCACATACGGCGGGAGGTTCAGTCTCGCGCCGTGCTCATAAACGTACAGCGGGTGCATCTGCTCGGAATCCGGGTCCTTCCAGTCGATGCCCATGTCGCCGGTCTTGAACACCTCGCGGAGCTTGTCGCCGACGAGGTCGACGATCGCCTGGAAGTTGAGCTCGGCGGCCATGCCCTCCTGGATGCGATTGATCACCGCGAGCTCGGCGGCACGCTGCTCGGTCTCCTTAAGGAGGCGCTGCGTCTCGTCGAACAGGCGCGCATTCTCCAGTGCGACGCCCATGCTCGCGCCCACCGTGCACAGCATCCGAACCTCGGCGTCGCTGTACGCGTCCTCGCGCGCATAGTCGTAGAGCGCGATCTGGCCGCATACGCGGTCGCTGCCGACGATCGGCGCGTACACGGAGGAAAGACTGGGCTCGGAGCCAGGAATGGACTGAAAGCCTGATGCGTCGCGCTCCGCCACGTTCCGAAGCAACACCGGCTGGCGCGTGTCCACCATCCTCGAGAAGGTCCCGCCCGGCTGAAGCGGAGCCGGCGGGTAGCTGCGACGCACGCCGCGCTCGACCTCGTAAAGGTAGTGGCCGAGGCCGGTCTTCGGGTCAACCCAGCGGATGCCCACGTCACTGGTGTGGAACACCTCGCGCAGCTTGTCGCCGACCAGGTCGACGATGGATTGGAAGTCGAGTTCGGCTGCCATGCCCTCCTGGATGCTGTTGATCAGCGCCAGCTCGGTCGCACGCTGCTCGATGACCGCCTTGGACGCCTGCAGCTCCTTGGTTCGCTGCGCGACCTTCTGCTCCAGGCCCTGCGAGAACTGTGCATTGTCGAGCGCGACGGCGGCCTGGCTCGCGAGCATGCCGATCAGGTCGCGGTCGGCGTCGCGAAAGCGTCCGTAGACCCCGTCGATGTCGCAGTACAGATAGCCCAGAAGTTCGCGTTGCGCGATCAGCGGGGCGATCACGCGTGAGCGCTGCTCCAGCGGATCGGCGCCGGCGGGAACATGCGTGAGGGCCGCCGCACGCGTGCGCCGCACCTCGTCGAGCGCCGGCGTCACCTCGCGCAGCAATGCCGCGGCGTCTTCGCCGCGCGGCACGACGGATCCGGCGAGCCGCAAGCCGGCCGGGCCATCCAAAACCAGCAGCACGCGCTCGGCGCCGGACAGCTCGGTCGCCTCGTCGATCAGGAATTCGTGCAGCTCGGCGGCGCTGCGCAGCTCGTTCAGGCGCAGCCCGGTATCGACCAGCCGCTCGAACGGCTCGCGCAGACTGACCTCGCCGTCGAGATGCGCGGGATGCCGCGCCGCGGACAGCCGGCGTTTCCGCGCGTCCCTGAGCCAGGCGGCGATGATCTCGCGATGCTCGTGAACGTGGCCGAGGTAGCTGCGGCGAAGCCCCTCGTCGCTGACGTGCGCGATGCCCTCGATTATGAGGCGGTACGCCGTCCCGAGCGCCTCGCGCGCGCCGGCCGCGTCGCCGTTTGCCGCCAGCGCCCTGCTGTGGACCCACCATACGTTGGCAGGCGACGAAAGCCCGGTCTGGGTCGCGAATCCCATCGCGCGATGCAGTCCGGTGGCCCGGCGTGTCGCGGTGAGCGCCGCGCGCGGGTTGCCGGCGGCGAGCTCGACATCGGCAAGATAGGCGAGGATCACCAGCTCGAAGACGTCGTTCGAGAGCGCACGCAGCATCCGCACGCCGCGCCTGATCTTCGCGAGCGCCGTTCGCAGCTTTCCTTCCTTGAAATCGAGCCAGCCGTCGAAATACGCGACGAACGCCGCGTCCTGCTCGGTCTCGGCGGCGGACTCCTGTCCCGAGGCAAGCGCGCGCGCCGCCGCAAGGTGGCCCATCTCGAGCTCGATGAAGGCCTGGACGAAGCGCGTCCTGCCTGCATTGGCGCCGACCTGCCGGTAGCGCTCCGCCGCCCTGGCGCCCATCCGCCGCGCGCGGCGATACTGCCCAAGCGTCGCGTACTGCACGGCAAGATTGTGCATGGCAACGCCCTGTCGCTCGAGGTAGCCGGCCGCCTCGAAGGACGCGAGCGACTGGTTGAGCGCCTTCAGGTTGGCAGCGATGTCCGGCAGGTTGTAGCTGAGACAGTTGTAGGCGTTGCCGAGCCCGTAGAGATCGCCGCAGCGGCGGCCGATCGCGAGCGCCGCCTCGGCCGCGGCACGGCATTCGTCGACCCGTCCGAGATCGCTCGATGCGGTTGCTACGGCCCACAGCGCACGACCCTGTCCCACCGCATCGGCGGCGGATTCGAAGAGTTGCGCGGCGCGTGTCGCATTGCGCACGGCTTCCGCGCTGATGGACTTCCGCCGGAACTGCGCCTCGGCGAGCCGGAAAAGGCTCATCGCCTCGAGCGGCACTTCCCCGGCCCGCCGCGCGAGCTTCAGCGCGGCCGTTGCGCTCGCCTGCGCCTGCCGGAATTCGCCGTTGCGCATCTGCACGAGCGCGAGGCGATTGCGCGCCTGCGCGTTGAATGCAGCCGACTTCGTGCGATTCGCAAGCACGAGCATCGCATCGGCGTCCGCGGCGGCGCTCGCGAGATCGCCCCTGGCGATGTGGCTTTCGCCGCGAAGATCGAGAAGATCGATTCGCGTCGCGACGTCCGTACCGGCAGCGGCCAGCGCCTTCGTCGCGAGGTCGATCGCCGGCTCGTGCTGCCCCGCCCAGGCGAGATCGCGCACGCGTTCGGCTGCAGGCGGCGTCGCCTCGACGCGCAGGCGGGCCCCACGGCGCGCCGGTGACGTCGTCTTTTTCTTCGCCTGCGCCATCGTCCGCCCGAAGCCTCCCGTACCGCTGCGAATGCTGCCGCTGCACGGCCATGTCCCCTCGGACCGGCCATCGGCGCAGACCCCGCGCAGGATGCTGTTGCCCAGGGGGAGTCGCCGCGCGCTAGTGTACAGGCGACGCGCGACCGATGGCGAACCGAAACCCGTCGCTCACGGCCACGATGGCAGCGGTTTGACGAATTCGAGACATCTCATGCAATCGGACCCGGAATCGGGCCCGTTGGCGCATCGCAGCATCGGCGCCGGAAGCGGCGCCCCACCGGTGCCTCAGTCAATACGATCGTACGCAGGGAGCGTCAGGAACTCGACGAAGGTGTCGTTGTTGACGAGGTCGGCGAAGATCGCCGCCGCGTCGTCATACTTGCCCTGCGCAAACGCGGACCCGAGGAGATCGCGGATCTTCTGCACTTCCTCGGGAATCATTGCCGCGACCATCGGCTTCGTCACCTTGCGGCCGTCATCCAGCACGCCCTTGGGCGAGCGAATCCACTGCCAGACCTGCGAGCGCGAGATCTCCGCGGTCGCGGCGTCCTCCATCAGGTTGAAGATCGGCACCGCGCCCTGCCCCGCGAGCCACGCGCCGATGTACTGGATCGCGACGTTGACGTTGAGGCGCAGGCCCTTTTCCGTGATCGGCTTCTCGGGTTCCCAGTGGATGAGATCCGCGGCCGTCACGTTCACGTCCTCGCGCTTCCTCGTCGCGATCTGGTTCGGCGCCGGCATCAGCCGGTCGAACACTTCCTTCGCGACCGGCACGAGGCCCGGGTGCGCGACCCACGTGCCGTCGTGCCCGTAGGTCGCCTCGCGCTCCTTGTCGGCCTTCACCTTCGCGAACGCCTCGGCATTGGCCGCCTCGTCGTTCTTCACAGGGATCTGCGCGGCCATCCCGCCCATTGCGTGGATGTTGCGGCGATGGCAGGTCTGCACGAGGAGCTCGGCGTAGCTCCTGAGGAAATGCGTCGTCATCGTGACGAGCGCGCGGTCGGCGAGACAGAAGTCGTGGGCGTTGCGGAACTTCTTGATGCACGAAAAGATGTAGTCCCAGCGGCCGCAATTGAGGCCCGCCGAGTGCAGGCGCAGCTCGTAGAGGATCTCGTCCATCTCGTACGCGGCGAGAAGCGTCTCGATCAGCACCGTCGCCTTCACCGAGCCTTGCGGGATGCCGAGGTCATCCTGCGCCATCACGAAGATGTCGTTCCACAGCCGCGCCTCGAGATGGCTCTCGAGCTTCGGCAGGTAGAAATAGGGCCCGGTGCCGCGCGCGACGAGCTCCTTCGCGTTGTGGAAGAAAAACAGCGCGAAGTCGAAGATGCCGCCGGAAATCGGCGCGCCGTCGATCTTCACGTGCTTTTCGGGCAGGTGCCAGCCGCGCGGACGCACGAACAGCACCGCGGTCTTCGCGTTGAGCTTGTAGGCCTTGCCCTCGGGCGACGTGAAGTCGATCCGGCGGCGCACCGCGTCGCACAGGTTGATGTGGCCCTGGATGTTGTTATCCCAGCGCGGCGTGTTGGCGTCCTCGAAGTCGGCCATGAAGACGCTTGCACCCGAGTTGAGCGCGTTGATGACCATCTTGCGGTCGACCGGCCCTGTGATCTCGACACGGCGGTCGGCGAGGTCGGCCGGGAAGGGCGCGCACGTCCAGTCGGCCGCGCGGATCGCGCGCGTCCCGGGCAGGAATTCGGGGAGCCTGCCTGCATCGAGCTCGGCCTGACGCGCCGCGCGGCGCGCGAGGAGCTCGTTGCGGCGTCCGCCGAACGCGCGCTGCAGCTTCGCCGCGAACGCGACCGCCTCGGGCGTCAGGATCTGGGCGTAATCGGGGGTGATGCGGCCGGTGATCTCGATGCCGGGGCCAAACGTCGTGGTGCTCATCGCAGGCACTTTCGCAATCCGGGACGGGAGGATCTCACGCGCCCCCGGAGAGCCGTCCGCGACGATCGTGCTGCACTGAAACAGCACTCAATTTTAGCCCATTCGGCGGGCCTCGTGCGGCGCGGCGAAACATCGCATCGCACGTGCGTGACGCCGAACGGGTGCGGCGCGTTGTGACGCGGCCCGTTACACCGACGCGGTCGCGCACCGCGGCGCGAAATCGGGCTTCTCGAGGAAGTCCTGCGCGATCGCGCGATCGACCGCGCTCACGACGGCCTTCAGCGTCGCGGTGACGATGTTGGGATCGAGACCGACGCCGTACACCGAGCGGTCGGCGCCGATCCGCAGCTGGACGTAGGAGACCGCCGTCGCATCCTCGCCGGCGCCGACGCTGTGCTCGTGGTAGTTCTGCACGTGGACGTCGAGCCCGCCGGCATGGCGCAGCGCACGCACGAACGCGTCGACCGGGCCGTTGCCCGCGCCTTCGAGCGTTCGCTCCACCCCGTCGACGACGAGCCGCGCGGCGAGCTGCTCGACGCGGCCGTCATCCGCGTTGTGCTGCGCGCGGTGGTCGAGATAGCGCAGCGGTTCCGCGACCGAAACATACTCGCGATCGAACACGGCGCGGATCTCGGCGGCGGAAAGCTCCTTGCCGGTCGCGTCCGCGATCCGCTGGATCACCTGGCTGAATTCGATCTGCAGAAGACGCGGCAGCGACAACCCGTACTCGCGCTCGAGAAGATAGGCCACGCCGCCCTTCCCGGACTGGCTGTTGACGCGGATCACCGCATCGTAGGTGCGGCCGACGTCGGCGGGGTCGATCGGCAGATACGGCACGTCCCAGAACGCCTCGCCCTTTGCGAGGAGCTGGGCGCGCTCGGCGAGGCCCTTCCGGATCGCGTCCTGGTGCGAGCCGGAGAACGCCGTGAACACGAGGTCGCCGCCGTACGGATGCCGCGGATGCACCGGCAGCTGGTTCACGTGCTCGACGGTGCGGATGATGCCGTTGATGTCGGAGAAATCGAGCCCGGGGTCGATTCCCTGCGTGAACAGGTTGAGCCCGAGCGTGACGAGGCACACGTTGCCGGTGCGCTCGCCGTTGCCGAAAAGGCAACCCTCGACGCGCTCCGCGCCCGCCAGCTGCGCGAGCTCGGCGGCCGCGACGCCGCAGCCGCGGTCGTTGTGCGGATGCACCGAGAGCACGATGGCCTCGCGCCGAGCGAGATTGCGGCTCATCCACTCGATCTGGTCCGCGTAGACGTTGGGCGGCGCGAGCTCCACCGTCGCGGGCAGATTGACGATCACCTTGTGCTGTGGCGTCGGCTGCCAGACGTCGGTCACCGCGTCCGTGATCTCCTTGGCGAAATCGAGCTCGGTGCCGGTGAAGCTCTCCGGCGAGTACTCGAACGTCCATTTTGTCGCGGGATGCTGCGCGGCGATCTCGCGCATCAGCGCAGCACCCTTGACGGCGATCGCGACGATGCCCGCGCGGTCCTGGTTGAACACGACGCGGCGCTGCGTGGTCGACGTCGAGTTGTAGAGATGCACGATCGCGCGGCGAGCGCCCTCGAGCGCCTCGAACGTGCGCCGGATCAGCGGCTCGCGGGATTGCGTGAGCACCTGCACGGTGACGTCGTCCGGGATCATCCGCTCGTCGATCAGCCGGCGGACGAAATCGAGCTCGGTCTGCGAGGCGGCCGGAAATCCGATCTCAATCTCCTTGAAGCCGAGCTCGACCAGCAGCCTGAACATCTTCACCTTGCGCTCGGCGTCCATCGGCTCGATCAGCGCCTGGTTGCCGTCGCGGAGGTCCACGCTGCACCAGACGGGGGCGCGGTCGATCGTCCGCTCGGGCCAGCGCCGGTCGGAAAGCGTCACGGGCGTGTACGGGCGGTACTTGCGTGCAGGATCGGTCTTCATGGCAATGTCCTGGAAACGTGCGGCCGCGAGGGCGCGCTGACGATATTCGGCGTCCGTCGCAGGAACGGACACGGGACTGCTCGAATTGGGGGGTGTGGGTTATCTGCGCGCGGGGCGCAGCAGCAGCAGCAGATCGCCGAGAAGGGCGATCGCGGAGAAGCGCGGAAGCGGAAATGCGGTGCGCAAGCTGCTCATGCAGCGACTATACCCGGAATTTCGCCGCAAAAGCAAGGGCTTCGCGCGAGCCCGGTCAATGCGCGGGCGGCGGATTGCGCCGCCGCCGCAGCGCGAGCCACGCCGACGCCACGTAGCCGGAAATCGCATACGCGACACAGCCCGCAAAGATCACGATCGCGGGCTGGTACGACAGCAGCGCAATGACCAGCACGAACGCGAAGATCGCGAGGAACGGCACGCTGCGCTTCAGGTTGATCGTCTTGAAGCTGTAGAAGCGGATGTTGCTGACCATCGTGAGCCCGGCGAACACGGTGATGAACCAGGCCCATACCTTCAGGCTCGCAGGATCGATGTTGTAGTCGTCGACGATCCAGACGAAGCCGGCGACGAGCGCCGCCGCGGCGGGGCTCGGAATGCCGGTGAACCAGCGCTTGTCCGCGACATCCAGCATCGTGTTGAAGCGAGCGAGCCGCAGCGCCGCGCCCGCGACGTAGACGAAGGCCGCGATCCAGCCGAGCTTTCCCATGCCCTTCAGCGCCCATTCGTAGACGATCAGCGCCGGTGCCGCGCCGAACGACACCATGTCCGCCAGGCTGTCGTATTCGGCGCCGAATGCGCTCTGCGTGCGGGTGAGGCGGGCGACGCGACCGTCGAGACCGTCGAGGACCATCGCGATGAAAATGGCAATCGACGCCTGGTCGAAGCGCAGGTTCATCGCCTGCACGATCGCGTAGAAGCCGGCGAAGAGCGCGCCTGTCGTGAGCAGGTTCGGCAGCAGGAAGATGCCGCGTCTTCGAACCCGGTTCTTCTGCAGCGCGCGCTGGGTGTCGAAATCGGTCATGTCGGTTCAACGGTAGCACAATCGGCGTGTCCGGCCATTTCCGCCGGACGCCGCCCGTCAGTGCGGCGGAAGCTCCGCGACTATCGATTCGGTGGCGTGCACGATGTCGCCCACCGCCGCCTTCGCCGTCGCGTCGATCGGCAGGTAGACGTCGACGCGCGAACCGAAGCGGATGAACCCGTAGCGCTCTCCGCGCGCGAGCACATCGCCCTCCTTCACGTAGCACAGCACGCGCCGCGCGATCAGTCCGGCGACCTGCACGCACGTGACGTCGCGGCCGTCGCGGCGCCTGAGGTGCAGCGCGTTGCGCTCGTTCTCCTCCGACGCCTTGTCGAGCGCAGCGTTGACGAAGCTGCCGGGGTGATACCACGCGCCCACCACCGTGCCGTCGATCGGACTCCGGTTCGAGTGCACGTTGAACACGTTCATGAAGATGCTGATCTTCAGCGCCTCGCGGTCGAGATAGGGATCGCGCGCCGTTCCGACGACGACGACGCGACCATCGGCGGGGGCCAGCACGGCGCCTTCCTGCTGCGGCACCTCGCGCGGCGGATCGCGGAAGAACTGGATGACGAAGAGCGCAGCGAGCCACGCGAGCGCTGCGAGGATCCACAGTCCGGCGACGGAGAGCGCGATCGCAACGGCGAGTGCGATCGCGATGAAGGGCCAGCCTTCGCGGGCGAGTATCGGGTGCGGATAGTTGGACACGGAATGCGCGCGCAGTGGGAAGGCGAGGATTTTAGCAGGCAGTGGTGGGGTGCGCCCGGCTGCGCAGCGAGGCGCGGGCCATGCTAGGGCGACGCCCGACGCGTCCCGGCGGCATCGGTCCCCGGTGCGGGCGGCGGCGGTCGCGGTGCCGTCGCGTCGATGATCACGCGGTCGATCCGCGTCACCTGCTTCGCGCCGCTGCCGAAGGCACGGGTGCCGATCCAGACGACGAGATAGAGAAACGCAAGCACGAGCAGCACGAGCGCGACGCGCATCACGACGATCCGGTCGATCTCGATTCCGGGAAAGCGGCGCCGGGATCGAGTCTCGGCGAGTGCGGCTCCGGTGCGTCCGCGCGCGGACTTCGCTGCCGGCGCCACTCGCCTTGCCGGCGCGCTCCGGCCGCTGCCACCGCCGCGAGGGGCGCGCTCGCTCATTTCGCGGCGTCGTCGATCCGCCGCTTGTTTTCTTCGGATTGCATCTGCACGAATGCGTCGGCGGCGCGCGCGCGCTGGATCGGCGTCCCGGACTGGATCGATGCCGCGCTTCCGGGAGGTGCGTCCGGTGCGGTAACGGCCGGGCCGCCCTTGGCCGGCGCGCCGACGACCGTGCTCCCCGATAACCCGTATTTGACGATCGCGTCCTTCGCGAGGAAGCCGACGATCAGAAGTGCCAGCAGCAGCACGAGAAGGCCCGCCCACCCGCGCTGGCGGTTCCGGCGCGCAGGAGCGTGCGAGCGCATGGGGCGGCAGGCGTGCATTATCGGGGGCCTCGGTTGTGCGTCAGTTGCGTCTCAATTGCGTGCCCGGTCGACCAGCTTGTTCTTCCTGATCCACGGCATCATCGAGCGCAGCTTCTCGCCGACGACCTCGATCGGATGTTCGGCGGTGAGCCGACGCCGCGCGAGCAGCGTCGGCGCGCCGGCGCGGTTCTCGAGGATGAATTCCTTCGCGTACTCGCCGGTCTGGATCCGGGTCAGCACCTCGCGCATCGCCGCCTTGGTCGCCGGCGTCACGATCTTGGGTCCGGTCACGTATTCACCGAATTCGGCGTTGTTCGAGATCGAGTAGTTCATGTTCGCGATGCCGCCCTCGTAGATCAGGTCGACGATCAGCTTGACTTCGTGCAGGCACTCGAAGTATGCCATCTCCGGCGCATAGCCGGCCTCGGTCAGCGTCTCGAATCCGGCCTTGATGAGCTCGACCAGCCCGCCGCACAGCACGGTCTGCTCGCCGAAGAGATCGGTCTCGGTCTCCTCGCGGAAGTTGGTCTCGATCACGCCAGCGCGCGCGCCGCCGATGGCAGCGGCATACGACAGCGCAAGGTCGCGCGCCTTCTTCGACGCGTCCTGATGGATCGCGATCAGCATCGGCACGCCTCCGCCGGCGACGTAGGTCGAGCGCACCGTGTGCCCAGGCGCCTTCGGCGCGATCATCACGACGTCGAGATCCGCGCGCGGCACGATCTGCCCGTAGTGGATGTTGAAGCCGTGCGCGAACGCGAGCGTCGCGCCCTTGCGGATGTTCGGCTCCACCTCGCTCGCGTAGACGGCAGCGATGCTCTCGTCCGGCATCAGCATCATCACGATGTCCGCGCCCTTCACGGCGGCGCCGACCTCGGCCACCTTGAGCCCCGCCTTCTTCGCCTTGTCCCACGACGCGCCACCCTTGCGCAGCCCGACCGTCACGTTGACGCCCGAATCGTGGAGGTTCTGCGCGTGCGCGTGACCCTGCGAGCCATAGCCGACGATCGTCACCTTGCGACCCTTGACGAGCGACAGGTCGGCGTCCTTTTCGTAGTAGACCTTCATCTTCTTCTCCGTTGATCCAGTCGTGCACCCGGGCGTCGGGCGCAATGGGGTTTCGTGCCGGGCACGGTAAACGTGTCCAGCCTCAAAGCTTCAGGATGCGCTCGCCGCGGCCGATCCCCGACGCGCCCGTGCGCACGGTCTCGAGGATCACGCCGGGCTCGATCGCCGTCAGGAACGCGTCGAGCTTCGAGCCGGTGCCCGTCAGCTCGACGGTGTAGCTCTTGTCGGTGACGTCGAGAATCCGGCCGCGGAAGATGTCGGCGAGGCGCTTCATCTCGTCGCGGTCCTTGCCCGCGGCGCGCACCTTCACCAGCATCAGCTCGCGCTCGATGTGGTTGCCGTCGGTGAGGTCGACCACTTTCACGACTTCGACCAGCTTGTTCAATTGCTTCGTGATCTGCTCGATCACCTCGTCGGAGCCGACGGTGACGATCGTCATCCGCGACATCGTCGCGTCCTCGGTCGGCGCCACGGTGAGCGACTCGATGTTGTAGCCGCGCGCGGAAAAGAGCCCCGAGATCCGCGACAGCGCGCCCGCCTCGTTCTCGACGAGAATGGAAAGTATGTGACGCATATTCAGTACCCTCCCGTTGGCGCTTCGCGCCCTCCCCCCAAAGGGGGACGAGCGCCTTGGGACGGCCCGGCGGCGCTCACAGCTCCTCCGCGAGGATCATCTCGGTCAGGCCCTTGCCGCCCGGCACCATCGGGAACACGTTCTCCGTCTGGTCGGTGATGAAGTCCATGAACACGAGCCGGTCCTTCAGCTTGAACGCTTCCTTCAGCGCGCCTTCGACGTCGCCCGGCTTCTCGATCTTCATCCCGACATGGCCATACGATTCGGCGAGCTTCACGAAATCGGGCAGCGCGTCCATGTACGACTCGGCGTAGCGGTTGCCGTAGAAGAACTGCTGCCACTGCCGCACCATGCCCATGTAGCGGTTGTTGAGGTTCACGATCTTGATCGGCAGGTGGTATTGCTTGCAGGTCGAGAGCTCCTGGATGCACATCTGGATCGACGCTTCGCCGGTGATGCAGGCGACCGTCGCGCCCGGATTGACCAGCGTCACGCCCATTGCCGCCGGCAGCCCGAAGCCCATCGTGCCGAGCCCGCCCGAGTTGATCCAGCGGCGCGGCTTGTCGAACTTGTAGTACTGCGCGGCCCACATCTGGTGCTGGCCGACGTCGGACGTGATGAACGCGTCGCCCCTGGTCAGCTCGTAGAGCTTCTGGATCACGCCCTGCGGCTTGATGAGCGCGCTCTTCGTGTCGTATTTCAGGCAATCCTTGTGCTGCCATTCCTTGATGTCGCTCCACCAGGCCTTCAGCGCGACGGGGTCGGGCTTCTGCGGCGAGGATTCGATCAGCCTGATCATCTCGTCCAGCACGTCGGCGACGTAGCCGACGATCGGCACGTCGACGCGGACGCGCTTGCTGATCGACGACGGGTCGATGTCGATGTGGATGATCTTGCGGTCGGCGCGGAAGAAGTGCTGCGGATTGCCGATGACGCGGTCGTCGAAGCGCGCGCCTATCGCGATCAGGACGTCGCAGTTCTGCATCGCCATGTTCGTCTCGTAGGTGCCGTGCATGCCCGGCATCCCCGTGAACTGCGGGTCGGTGCCCGGAATGCCGCCGAGGCCCATCAGCGTGTTCGTGCAGGGAAAGCCCGTCAGGCGCACGAAGCGCGTCAGCTGCGGCGCCGCGTTGTTGAGGATGACGCCGCCGCCGCTGTAGACCATCGGCCGCTTCGCATCGAGCAGCAGCTGGACGGCCTTCTTGATCTGGCCGGCGTGCCCCTTGGTGACGGGGTTGTACGAGCGCAGCGACACCGTCTTCGGATAGGCGAATTCGGTCGATGCCTGCGTGACGTCCTTCGGGATGTCGACCAGCACCGGTCCGGGGCGCCCGGTCGATGCGAGGTAGAACGCCTTCTTGATCGTGACGGCGAGGTCCTTCACGTCCTTCACGAGGAAGTTGTGCTTGACGCATGGGCGCGTGATGCCGACGGTGTCGCACTCCTGGAACGCGTCCTGGCCGATCGCGTGCGTCGGCACCTGGCCCGTGATGATCACGAGCGGGATCGAATCCATGTACGCAGTCGCGATGCCGGTCACCGCGTTCGTGACGCCGGGACCCGAGGTCACCAGCGCGACGCCGATCTTCTCGCTCGAACGCGAGTAGCCGTCGGCCGCGTGCACCGCGCCCTGCTCGTGCCGGACCAGCACATGCTTCACCTTGTCCTGCTGGAAGAACGCGTCGTAGATGTTCAGCACCGCGCCGCCCGGATAGCCGAAGACATACTCGACGCCTTCTTCCTGGAGGCAGCGGATGACGATTTCCGCACCCGTCAATTGCATGTCGTGGCCCTGTAGGTAAGGGGTTGCCGCCCCGGGCGAACGAGCGCACGGGGAATCGCGAAACCGCACGGCGCGTGAAAGGGGATGAACGCGCCCACCAAGGCTTGGATCGGGTAGAAAGCCGAATTTGGGAACTGCCAGCCGCTCCCGTAGGGTGCTCCGATGACGCTTGTGGCATCCGCGGAGGGGATTTGCGGCCGCTGTTGCATCACAGCATCAGCCGTCTCCGGCCGACCCCAAAACCTTACCCGCGGCCGACGTATCGGTCAAGTGCATTGCGGTGCACAACCGCGCATCGGCGATGCCACCCTATAATCGGCACATACGCACGGCGCGCCGCCATGCGGCCGAAATCCGGGACTTCCGGACCGGACCGGATGGGAGGCGGCACGTTGCCGCGCCCATCCAACGGACCCATTCTGGCCACCTTCAAGGAAATTTCGGCCTTCCTCGCGGAGGTCGAGCGCCGCGCCTTCAAGCAGGCGATGTTCGCGCTCCGCGACGAGCACTCGGCGCTCGACATCGTTCAGGACGCGATGCTGAAGCTGACCGAAAAGTATTCGGACAAGCCGGTTGCCGAGCTGCCGATGCTTTTCCAGCGAATTCTGCAAAACACGATCCACGACCACTTCCGCCGCCAGAAGGTGCGGACGACCTGGACGACGGTCCTCTCCGCACTGGGCCGGGGCGAGGAAAAGGACGACGAATTCGATCCGCTGGAAACCTTGCGGGCCAAGTCGGACTCGAACGCCAATGCGGATCCGGCGGAACAGTTCGAACAGGCCGAGATCATGGCCACAATCGAGCAGGCGCTGGCGCGGCTTCCGGCGCGTCAACGGGAAGCGTTCCTGCTACGTTACTGGGAAGAGTTCGATGTCGCGGAGACGGCCATCGCGATGGGATGTTCCGAAGGTAGCGTGAAGACGCACTGCTCCCGCGCCGTACATGCCCTGGCCGCGGTGCTCCGGGCCAAAGGGGTGGAATTATGACCGACTTCGACGAAGATTTCGCCAAGAAAATAACGGGTTACCTCGATCGAGGCACGGCGGAGCTGAAGGCAGGCACGGCGTACCGGCTGCAGCTCGCCCGCGAAGGCGCGCTCGCGCGGCTGGGCGATCCCGAGCGGGTCCCGGCGGTGGGGCTCGCGCGTAGCTATGCGTTCGCCAGCACCGGCACTGCGGGCGGCGGCGGCACCTTCTGGCAGAGCGGCAAGCTCTGGCTCGGCATCGTCCTCATCGTGGTCGCGTGCCTCGGCTGGCAGCAGTGGCAGGCGTGGCAGCAGCAGCTCGACATCGAGGAAACCGATGCCGCCATCCTCACTTCCGACCTGCCGATCGACGCCTATCTCGACCACGGATTCCAGGCTTGGCTGAAGCACGCCGGCGACGACGACTGATCCGCGGCGCCTTCGCGATCATCGCGCTCGCCACCGCGCTGGTGGGAAGCGCATTCGCGTCGCCGCCCGTCGCGCTGCGCTCGCCGTCGTGGGCCGAGCTCCCACCCGCGGAAAAGCAGGTGCTGGCGCCGCTCGCCGGCGACTGGGACAAGCTCGATGCCGCACGCAAGCAGAAGTGGCGCAGCATCGCCCGGAAATACCCGACGCTCTCCCCCGACGAGCAGGAAAAGGTGCGCGGCAACATGCGCACGTGGGCGGCGCTGACGCCGCAGCAGCGGCAGGCGGCGCGCGAGCAGTACAAGGCGATGAAGCAGCTGCCGCCGGAGAAGAAGCAGGAAGTCCGGCAGCGGTGGGAGGAGTATTCCAGCCTGCCCCCCGAGAAGAAACGCGAGCTGGCGGCGAAGGAGCAGCCGCCCGCGGCTGCGTCGGCGCGCGTGCCGGCCGGCGCGGCGCCGCCACGCGCACCTGCGGCACCGCCTCCCGCCACGCCGCCGGCCGCCCCGCAGGGCGCCGCCCCGCCTGCGCGGTGAGCGCCGCCGCAACCTCCGCTCTGCCCCCCGCCCTTCCCGCCGACGCGCCGCTCGCGCGGCGCATTGCCTCGCTTGCCTACGAGGCGATGATCCTGTGCGCGCTGCTCCTCATCGCCGGCTTCGTCACGCTGCCGCTGGTGCCGCCCGGAGGCGAAGTGCTGCGCATTCCCGACGCGCCGGCGCGCGCGCTCTCGCTCGCGGTGATATTCGGCGCAAGCGCGGCCTACTTCGTCGTGTCGTGGTCGAACGGACGCCGCACGCTGCCGATGAAAACCTGGCACATCGGGCTCGTGCGCCGTGATGGCGGCATCGTCGATCGGCGCACCGCATTCACGCGCTACCTCTGCGGCTGGATCGGGCCGGCACTGGCGCTCGCGGGCTATTTCGCACTGCGCCCGGCCGGCGCGGGCCCCTGGGCACTCGTGCTACTGGCGTTCAACTTCCTGTGGGGGTTCGCCGATCCGGACCGGCAGTTCCTGCACGACCGGATGGCCGGCACCCGCCTCATCGAACGCTAGCGCCGCGGCCGCGCAAGCGCGACGCCGACGGCGATCAGCGCCATCCCGGCGATCGCGAGCGCATCGAGCGTCTCGCCGAAGGCGAGAAACGCCATCACCGCAGTGACGGCCGGCACGAGAAAGAAGAGCCGCGCAACGTCGGCTGCGGCGCCGTGTCGCAGCAGCCAGTACAGGAGGCTGATTGCGCCGACGGAGAGCACCAGCACCGACCACGCGAGCGCGAACACGAACGACGGCGTCCACCGGATCGGCGCGCCTTCGAAAAGCAGCACCAGCGGCAGGTAGAGCGCGGCGCACGCGGTGAACTGGATCACGGCGCCGCTGCGCAGGTCGACGCGCGCGCAGAACCGCTTCTGCCACAGCGTGCCCACGCTGATGCCGGCGAGCGCGATTCCCGACGGCAGGAGGCCGGTGAAGTCGCCGGAGAATGCCGCCTTGTGGCGCACGACGAGCCAGACGCCGGCGAGGCCGAGCGCCAGCCCGGCCCACTGGCGGCCCACCACGCGCTCGCCGAGCCAGGCGCGGGCGATGACGACCGTCAGGATCGGCTGCAGGCCGACCAGCATCGCGCTCGTGCCCGCCGGCATGCCGCCCGCGAGCGTCACGAACACACCGCCAAGATAGGCGCCGTGGACGAGCCACGCCGAAATTGCCACGTGCAGGAATTCCATCGGCGTTGCCGGCCAGGGCGCGCGCATCGCCACCGCGACGGCCGCCATCAGCAGCGCGACGAGCGCAAAGCGGCACAGCAGGAACGTGAGCGGTGGCGCGTAGGGCAGTCCGTATTTCGCCGCGATGAAGCCCGTGCTCCACAGCAGCACGAACAGCGTCGGAAACGTGAGCCGGCGGCGCGCGTGCGCGACGTCGGTCATGGCGCGCGCCTGCCGGCCGCGCCGCATCGCGGATGCGCCGGACTCACGCCGTCACTTCGGCGCGCTGCGCACCGCGGCTTCGTAACGCGCGATGCCCGCCATGATTTCCTGCTTCGCTTCCGCGGCCTCGACCCAGCCCGCGAGGCGCACCCACTTGCCGGGCTCGAGGTCCTTGTAGTGCGCGAAGAAATGCGCGATCTGCTGCGTCGTGATCTCCGGAAGGTCGCGCGGCGACTGGATGGTGCGGTAAAGGCCGGAGAGCCTGTCGATCGGGACCGCGAGGATCTTCGCGTCGCCGCCCGCCTCGTCGTCCATCTTCAGCATGCCGATCGGCCGGCAGCGCACGACGACGCCGGTGATGAGCGGCACCGGCGAGAGCACCAGCACGTCGCACGGATCCCCGTCGTCGGAGAGCGTCTGGGGGATGTAGCCGTAGTTGCACGGATAGTGCATCGACGTCGACATGAAGCGGTCGACGAACACGGCGCCCGTTTCCTTGTCGACCTCGTACTTGATCGCGTCGCCGTGCATCGGGATCTCGACGATCACGTTGCAGTCTTCGGGGGCGTCCTTGCCGGCGGGCACTCGATCGAGATTCATGGGAGGCGGGAAGGCGTGGGTCGACTGTCGATTATAGCCTTGCCACGCTGTCGCCCCGCGGTATGATCATGTGCGCCGCGAACGAGGCGGGGTCCGGTTGCACGATCCAGCGGGAATCTGAATCCGAACCGGTGCGACGGCGCATCTAACGGTCTAGACCGACCCTGCGCGAGACCCCCCATGAAGCGCCTTGTCCTGCCCCTCCTCCTCGTCCTCGCGCTGGCGCTCGCCGTCGTTGCCGCGTGGTTCGTGCTCGACCGCGGCCACGTCGGCGGTGGGAACGCGGTGACCACGGATACGCGCTCGGTGCCCGCGTTCACGCGGATCCGGATCGACGGCACTGCCGACGTCATGCTGGTCCAGGGCACGGCCCCCAGCGTCACGGTCGAGGCATCGGGGCGCTCGCTGCGCAACATCGAGACCGACGTTCGCGACGGCACGCTGACGATCCGCGGCGCCGAGCAGCGGCGCTGGTGGTGGTTTCTCCGGGGTGGCGCGGCGCGCACCCCGCGGATCGTCGTGACGTTCCGGACGCTCGAGGCGATCGAAGCGGCCGGCTCGGTCACCGTGCGCTCCGACGATCTGAAGGTCGATCGCCTCGCCATCTCGGCGAGCGGCACCGCGGCGCTGCGGCTGTCCGGCCTCGAGGCCCGCACGTTCAGCATCGACGGTTCGGGCGCGGTCAAGGCCGAGATCACCGGTCGCGTGACCGAGCAGTCCATCTCGGTCTCCGGCGCGTGCGACTACCGCGCTGCCGGCCTCGCCAGCGAGCAGGCGCGCATTGCGGTGAGCGGCGCCGGACGCGTCGTCGTCAATGCGACGAAAACGCTCGACGTGGAGATCTCGGGCGCCGGCACCGTCGATTACCTCGGCAATCCGGAGGTGACGAAGAAAGTGAGCGGCGCCGGACGCGTGAAGCGCCGCGAGGCGGCGCAGGAGTTCCACGGCGCGCTCGCCTGAGCGGTGCCCCCGCTCAGTGCAGCGGCGCGGCGCCGGGAGGAATCGTCTCGGGCTTGAAGAGCAGAGGCAGCCCGGTCGCGGCGTCGCGGTCGGGGTGCACGCCGGAGAGCACGCGGACGTCGCTGACGCGGCAATCGCGCAACAGGTCCTGCAGCATCGCGGCCACGTCGCCAACGCGATCGAGCGGCCCCAGCGGACAGCGAAACCCCTCGGCGTCGCGCGGCTCGAACACCGACGACAGCGACAGGCGCAATTCGCCGCCGCCCGGCGCGTCCGGCGCGCGGTGCGCGCTGATGACGGCGACCGGCTCGCCGACGGCGCCGCGAAGCCGCCGCAGCGCATTGCTCGCGAAGATCTGCGCGGACACTTCGCGCTGCGCGGCGCGTCCCGCTGCGACCGCGCGCAGAGTTCGCTGCGGCGCGCGCGGCAGCGCAAGCACGGACACCCCGCCGACGCCGAGTGCTCGACCGAGCTCCTGTGTGAACGGCATTCCCCACGCGCCGACGCGCGCGTCGCCGAAGAGGTCCGCGCCGGGCCGCGCGAGCGCCGTTCCTGCGAGGAGGCGCAAATGCACGCCCTCGCGTCCGGCACCGACGTGAACAGGCGCGGGCGCCAGCGTGCGCAGTCCCGCCGCAGGACTGTCGCCGGCACTGTCCGGCAATCGCTGCCAAGCGAGGATATCGGGCAGGCGCGCGACGTCGAGCGCATCGGCCTGCACGAGCGAATCCGCGAGCGCGAAGGTCCGGTTGCCGTTGAGCGCGTCGTGCTCGCGGAGGATGTCGGTGAAGCGGCCAGGGTCGCGCAGCGTGCCGGGAAGCACCCTGTCGGCGTGCTCGCCTTCGCTGCCGGCGACGATCACGACGGGGATCGCGAAGATGCACGCCACCACGCCCGCAGTGGGATCGTCGGTCTCGGCAGCGATGGCGTCGAGATGGCGCCACACCTGCCGCGCGACGTCGACGGACGGCGCATCCGCGACGAGGCTCGCGAGCTCGCCGCCTTCGGCGACCCGCCGGCGCAGCCGGTCACGAAGCAGGTCCTCCCGCGCCCGCGTCGCGTCGCCCGTCGCCGCGCCGAGGCTCTCCTGCGCGAGTGCAAAGATGTCGCGCACGAACGCGCTCGCGTTTGCGGCGTCCGGAAAGGCCCGCGGATCGGCGATTGCAATCATCGATTCGAGCGGCGCGCCGTGCATGTCTTCGCTCGCGTGCGCATCACGGCATCAGGCAGAACGGTCCCTGCGCAAGGTCGCCGGTGACGGTGAGCGCACGCCAGATGCCGACCGCGGCGAACGCGGCGAGGAGAACTGCCGCGGCGTAGCGCACGGCGCGAGCGTCGAACCAGCGCCGCGCGCGCGCCATGATCCACCCCGCGGCCACGAGATTGGGCAGCGTGCCGAGGCCGAACGCGAGCATCACGGCAGCACCCTCGACGGGGCCGCCCGCGAACAGCGCGATCGGAAGCACGCCGTACACCAGCGCGCAGGGCACGAGGCCCCAGAACATGCCGACGACGAAGCGCGCGCCCGCCGCATCGTGCGCGAGCAGCGGCCGCATCGCCGGCACCAGGCGCCCGAACAGCGCACCGCCCGCGCGTTCGAGCCAGCCGATGCCGCCGCGCGGACCGACGATCGCGATCGCGAGGAGAAGCAGGAACACGTTCGCGGTCACGTAGAGTGCGCGCTGCAGCGGCAATCCGGCCGAGGCCGCCATCGTGACCGCACCGGCGGCGCCGAACGCGGCACCCAGCATCGCGTACGTGGCGATGCGGCCGAAATTGTACGGGAGTTGCCGCAGCAGGAGCGCGCGCGCGGGCAGCAGCGGCCGTACGCCAGCCGGCGCCGCAGCGACCGACATCGCGGCGAGGAAGCCGCCGCACATGGCGAGGCAATGCGCTCCCCCGAGCGTGCCGGCGAGCCACGCGCTGATCAGCGCGGACAGTGCCATCGCCGCCGGCCTGCGACCGGTTGTCGCACGTCGCGCGCGGTCACACCGACCCCGCTGCGGGTCGCAGTGCATTGATTCCCGCGGGGAAAATGGGGCGTCCTGTTCAAAGGGGCGGATTCGTTCTAGACTATGAGACTTTGATGCACGTCAACTGCATCATAAATGGGTTCCCTCCCGCCACGATGACGCTTCCCGCGAAACCGCTTTCGACCAGCCATCCCTCGCAACCCGCGAGCAGTCGTCCTGCGGCTGCGGCTGCCTCCGCTGCGGTCATTTCGATCCGCGATCTCAAGGCGCACTGCTCCACATGCAGCCTGCGCGAGCTCTGCCTTCCCGTAGGGCTCGCTCCCGAGGACCTGAAGCAGGTCGACGCGCTCGTCAATCACCGGATCAAGCTCAAGAAGGGCGACAGCCTCTATCGCGCCGGCGAACCGTTCGGCTCGCTGTTCGCCATCCGGCTGGGCTCGCTCAAGACCACCGTGCTCGCCGAGGATGGCCGCGAGCAGGTGTCGGGCTACCACATGCTGGGCGACATCGTCGGGCTGGACGGCCTCGGCACCGACCGCCACGGCTGCCAGGCGCTGGCACTCGAGGACACCGAAGTCTGCGTGCTGCCGTTCGACCGGCTGGAGCATCTCGCGCAGAATGTCGCCGCGCTGCAGCGCAATCTCTATCAGCTGCTGTCGAAGGAAATTTCGCGCGACCAGAACATCATGCTGCTGCTCGGCAGCATGCGCGCCGAGGAGCGTCTCGCAGTGTTCCTGCTGAACCTCGCCGACCGGTATCGGCTGCGCGGCTATTCGTCGACCGAATTCGTGCTGCGGATGACGCGCGAGGAAATCGGCAGCTACCTCGGCCTGAAGCTCGAAACGGTGAGCCGGCTTTTCTCGCGCTTCCAGGAAGAGGGCCTGATCCAGGTGCAGGGCCGCGCGGTCAAGCTGCTCGACCCGATGGCGCTGAAGCGTCTCATCGGCCAGCGTGCCTGACGCGTCGGCAGGGAACTCTTCACGCATCACCCCCGCCCGCCTTCTCCCGGCGCGCAGCAAGCCTCCGAGTCGTCGCGTTTCGGGCAGCCTTCGGGCCGCGCTTCCGGTTCGAGCGGACAGCGGTTCACTTCCCACGGTGAGCGCTCGAGGAACACCGTGAGCGCCGACGACGCGATCCCGAGCGCCCAGAACCCGAAGAAGCCGACCGTGTAGATCGCCTGCCGCGAGAATTCGACGGGCTGGCCGAACAGCGTCAGATCGCCGGGATCGATCATCGTGAAGAACGCCGCGGTGCCTGCGCCGGCGACGAGAAACGCCGGCCAGATCACCCACATGATCCTGTGTGCGAAATTGCCCGTTGGCTGCATCGTTTCCTCTCCCGCGTGCGCCGCGATCCCGCCGGCCTGATGACGGTCAGTGCGCAAAGGTCCCGGACCCCAGCGTGACGGACGCAAGTCCGCCCGTGATTTCGGCCGCAGGCAGGCGCCACTGCGGCGTTTCGACCGACACGAGCCACCGGCCCGCCGGAGAGGCGCCGAGGTCGCCGACATAGACGTTTCCCGGGCCGTGCGTCAGCGCAACTGCGCGGTCCTGTCCCGATCGCGTCGGGTGCACGAGCTTCAGCGTCACGGCATCCGGAAATGCGACGTCGACGCCGGCGGCGAGCTCCAGCCGGACCGCACCGGAAGGCGCGACGTGGAGCACGGCGGAGAGTCCCATCGCCTCGGCGCGCTGGCTGCGCAGGAGTTCCTTGTTGATGAGGAGCCCGCGCGTGTAATAGTCGTCGGAAATGACGCCGTCGTCGGTGCTGATCGCGAGATAGAGCGTGAAGAAGCCGGCGACGACGACGATCGCGGGCCCGGCAATCAGGAGCCACGGCCACCGCTGGCGATACCATGGCGGTGACGCGATCACGTTCGGTCGGAGTGCTGCGGCATCGGGCGGGTTCATGCTCACCTCGGAAAGAGGA
>Ga0265330_10000544_pt1 | contig 24673 bp, 35 predicted proteins | sample 41919metaG_FD_202083 | JGI IMG/M metagenome (GOLD analysis project Ga0265330, IMG submission 202083) | Rhizosphere microbial communities from Carex aquatilis grown in University of Washington, Seatle, WA, United States - 4-19-19 metaG | ecosystem: Host-associated > Plants > Roots > Rhizosphere... | reverse complement strand
CGGCTTCGTCTCCATGGGCCGAAAGGCCGACTACCGTGAATAGCTCGGGCTTCGCGGCGACCACTTCGAGGGTTTGGCGGCCGATCGAGCCCGTGGCGCCGACGATAATCAAACGTTTTCGCATGCGGCTCGGGTTCCTTGAATAGAGCGATAGCCCTCGGCCTCAACGGAAGAAGCCGAAAAGGAGGGAGAGGCCATAATAGAAGGGAGCGGCGAAGAGAAGGCTGTCGAAGGAATCGAGGAAGCCTCCGCGCCCCGGCACTGCGCTGCCCGAGTCCTTGGTCCCGGCCGATCGCTTGATGGCGCTCTCGAAGAGATCGCCTACGATGAGCGCGGCGCCGACGACGAGACCCAGGACGAGAAGTTCCCACCATGCCGCACGGATGGCCTCCGGAAAGACGGCCGCGCACGCGAAGACCATGCCCGCGGGAGCGAGCATGCCGGCCGCGAAACCCTCGAGGCTCTTGTTGGGAGATACGGCAGAGATGCCTCTGTGCTTTCCCAGGGTCACGCCGACGAGCCAAGCGAAACTGTCGCTGCTGAAGGCAAGTAGGCAGAAGCTGATCAAAGACTCGGTGGCGTAGCGCGGCTCCGAGGCGATGAGGACGATAATGGAGCCGAAGAAACCGGGATACAGGGCCGAGAAGGCGAGGGCGCTCGCCCCGGGAATCGCTTCATGAATGGAAGCTTCACGAACGAAGGCGAAGCGGGCGAAAAAAGCCAGCAGCAAGGCGCCCGCGACGAGAAGCAGGCCCGAGCATGCGCCCGAGAGGAAAGAGGCGTTTCCGAGCAGGCCGCCGGCGTAGGCGCCGAGCGGTATGAGGGAGCCGAGGGCGACGAAGAGGGGAGGTTTCGCGGGGATGCCTCTCGCTTTGAACAAGTGGGCGAGCTCGAAGGCGCAGCCTCCGGAAAAGACGACGATGATGAAGACCGCGGCCGCGTGGTTGAGCTGGGGCAAGAACACGACGAGCGCGAGGACGGCGGGGACGCCCAGGAAAAAGAGGAGGAGCCGTTGGATGAGATTGCTCATGCGGTGCCGCCGTATCGCCGCTCGCGATTCATGTAGGTCTCTATCGCTTCCTTAAGGTCATCAGGCCCGTAATCGGGCCAGAGCTTGGCGCTGAACACGAGCTCGGCGTAGGCCGACTCCCAGAGGAGGAAATTGGAGAAGCGCATCTCGTTGCTTGTGCGGATGATGAGATCGGGATCGGGCAGCTCGGGGTGGTCCATCGCGGCGCGAAAGGAGGCTTCGGTCGGCTGGGTGCCCGATGCGGCGAGGCGCCGGGCGGCGCGGACGATTTCGTCCCTGCCGCCGTAGTTGATGGCGAGATTGACCGTCATCCGATCGAAGGTCGCCGTATCCGCCGCTACCTTGTCGATTTCGGCGACGATGTCCGCTGGGAGGCCCGCGGGATCGCCGGAATGGAGGACGCGTATCTTGTTCGACCGGTAGAAGGCGAGCTCGGCGGAGAGATGCTGCTTGATGAGTCCCATGAGGAAGCCGACTTCTTCGCTCGTACGCTTCCAGTTTTCAGTGGAGAAAACGTAGAACGAGAGGCATTTGACTCCCAGTTCCTCGGCGGCCTGCACGATTCGCTTGGCTGCATTGAGACCCTCGCGGTGTCCCTCGGTCCTGGGCAGCCCGCGCTTTTTGGCCCAACGGCCGTTGCCGTCCATGATGATGCCGACGTGCGCGGGAATGCTCTTCTCTTTCGATACGCCGGCCATGATTAGCTCGCGGGCCTTTAGACTTCCAGTATCTCTTTTTCTTTTTCCTCGAGGGTCTTGCCCACCTGCGCGATGTAGGAATCGGTGAGCTTTTGAAGCTCATCCTCTTCCTTCTTGATCGCGTCCTCGGGCACTCCGCCCGCGGCGAGCTGCTTCTTGAGGTCTTCCAGTCCGTCCCGACGGATATTCCGGATCTGCACGCGCGACTGCTCGGCCATGCTCTTGGCGGTCTTGGCGAGCTCCTTGCGGCGTTCCTCGGTGAGGGGCGGGATGACGATTCGAATCACCTTGCCGTCGTTGGAGGGGTTGAGCGAGAGCTCGGATTTCTGGATCGCCTTCTCGATCTCGCCGATGAGTGCGCGGTCCCAGGGCTGGATCACGATGAGCCGGGCTTCCGGGACAGAGACTGTAGCGACTTGGGCGAGCGGGGTCTTCTGGCCGTAATAATCCACGCGGATCTTATCGAGGAGAGTGGGAGAGGCTCGTCCGGTCCTGACTCCCCCGAATTCGTCCTTGAGGGCCGCCAGGGCCTTCTTCATCTTCTCTTCGCACTCGATCTTCGCCGTACCCATGCTCGCCCCCTTAGGTTTGATGGGAATAACCGTCTCGTCCCGGCCAAGCCGGGCAGGATCGCAACCTAATGCCGCGATCCTGCGAAATGATTCGATCCGGCTCTGCCGGATCGAATCATTATGATTCTCCTATCTTAACGTAGAGGTAATCGACTATCTCGAGCTTGATCCCCGCTTCCTTGGCGACGGCGGCCATGGCCTGGCCGACGGGGGTTTTCTCTTCCTTGACGAATCCCTGGTTGAGGAGGCAAGTTTCGGCGAGGAGCTTCTTGAGTTTTCCCGCGGCCGCGCCTTGGATGACTTTATCCGGCTTGCCCTTCATTTTCTCGTCGAGCTCTATTTGCTTCGCGAATATTTCCTTCTGCTCCTCGATCCAAGCCGGGGCGGGCTTGGTCTCGTCGAGGAACATCGGATTGAAGGCGGCGATATGAAGGGCCACGTCGTGTACGAAGGCCTTGACCTGGTCGTTCGCGAAAGCTTCCGCCTTATCGGAGCGGAACTTCACGACGACGGCAAGGCCGCCCTCGCCGTGGACGTAGGCGTGAACGTACTCGTCCTTGCCGGCCGTGACGAGGCGGACCCTCTTCAGGGCCATGTTCTCCTTGATCTTCGCGGCTATGTCCTTGACCATCGCCTCGAGCTCCGGATCGGGCTTGTCGTAGCCCTTGGCGAATGCGATCTCGGCCGCCTTCTTGCCCACGGCGATGAAGTCGTCGTTGCGGCAGACGAAATCCGTCTCGCATACTATCTCGACGAGGGATATTTGCCCGGGCGTTTCCTTGAGGAATATCTTGCCCTCGTTGGTGGCGCGGCCGGCGCGCTTCTCGACGCCCGCCATGCCCCACTCGCGGAGGATCTTCTCGGCCCCCGCGAAGTCGCCATCGGCTTCGGTGAGGGCCTTCTTGCAATCCATCATGCCTGCGCCTGTCCTCTCGCGCAGCTCCTTGATATCGCTAGCCTTAATGTCCACGTGCTTTCTCCTCCGGATTGTGTGCCTGCATCTTAAATAGGCGTACGCTTCGCTCGGCCCGAGCGAGCCTTTCGGCGCACTTGGGCTGCTCTCGGCTCACTTGGGCTCGTAGAGGCGGTCCTCGTCTACGCCGGGGACTGTCTCCTCGACGACGGGGGCCTCCTCGACCTTGGGCTTGCTGTCGGCGGCGTAGGTAGCGGGATCGATCTCGACCTCGTCCTCTTCGGCGGAGGGCGCGGCATCGGTCTTGACTTCCTCGGTCTCGTCGCCGGCGAGGTTCTCGATGATCTTGAGGCCCTCCGCGGCGCCGGCCTCGACGACTGCGTTGGCGATTATCTGAGTGAAGAGACTGATGGAACGGATAGCGTCATCGTTGCCGGGGATGGGGTAGGTGATGCCCTCGGGGTTGCAGTTCGTATCGACGACGGCGACGATGGGTATGCCGAGCCGCTGAGCCTCGGCGACCGCGATCGCTTCCTTGCGGGTATCGATCACGAATATGGCGCCGGGCAGATCCTTCATTTCCTTGATCCCGCCCATGTTCTTCTCGAGCTTGGCCTTCTCTTTCTGGAGACCGGCGATCTCCTTCTTGGTGAGGCTCTCGAAGGTCCCGTCGACCTCCATCTTCTCGATCTTCTTGAGACGCTGAATCGACTTCTTGATGGTGGAGAAATTAGTCAGCATGCCGCCGAGCCAGCGGTTGTTCACGTAGAACTGCTCGCAGCGCTCCGCTTCCTTCTGGATCGCGGTCTGAGCCTGCTTCTTCGTGCCTACGAAAAGCACGCTCTTGCCCGAGCTGACGGTCTTCTGGATCGCGTCGTATGCTTCTTTAATGGCTTGGATGGTTTTCTGAAGGTCTATGATGTGGATGCCGTTGCGCTCGGCGAAGATGTACTTCTTCATCCGAGGGTCCCAGCGCTTGACTTGGTGCCCGAAGTGGACGCCCGACTCGAGCAAGTTCTTCATCGTTACGACTGCCAAGAGTTCCTCCCGCGGCCGTGCATATAGCCCGACCTCCGTCTCTGTATCTCACCGGCCCCTATCGGGTCGGCGGAAAGTGCCGTCGCTCTCGCGACGGTCGGGAAGGGCGGCCCTCTCGAACTGTCCCTTTCCCTATTCGCCCGTCCGAAGGGACGGTCCCGGCCCAAGGGCCGCGAAGCGGTATTCCGCGTTCTTTAAGATGACATAAAGCTCGCGCATTGGCAAGCCCACGACCCCTGTCCAGGAACCTTCGATCCGGTCGACGAAGTGGGCCGCGAGACCCTGTATGCGATACGCGCCGGCGGCTCCCTCCCACTCTCGCGAGACCAGGTAGCCATCGATCTCCTCGGCGCTCAAAGGAGCGAAAACGACGGTCGTATCGGAGCGTACCGCGTCGAGAGAGCCCGAAGCCCGGTCGAGGAGGACGAGGCCGGTGCGGACGGTATGTTCCCGGCCGGCGAGGAGCCGCAGCATCGACCTTGCCTCCTCGACGCTGCGGGCTTTGCCGAGGGCATCTTCCTCGTCGTCCGAGCCCTTGGGCCGAAGGCATACGAGCGTGTCCGCGGCGAGAATGAGCCGGGGAGAGGAGAACAGGGCGAGGTCGGCCGCCGCCCGAGCCTTGTCTTTCGCCAGGGCGAGGACTCGTTCGGCCGGCGGCATGGCGTCCCTGGCCGACTCGTCGACCTCCGGAACGAGGATATCGAAGGGGATTTTCACGGCATCGAGAAGCTCTCGACGCCTGGGCGAGCCCGATGCAAGCAGAATGCGTTCCATCTGAATAGATAGTCCCCCGCGAGGGGGGCGCGGGTCAAGGACGAATCGACCTGCGCGCTTGACATCGTCGTTCAACCCGTACTAGTCTGAATTTTAATCGAGAGCGATTAGCTCAGCTGGATAGAGCGTCGGCCTCCGAAGCCGAAGGTCGCCCGTTCGAATCGGGTATCGCTCAATACGGTATAAAGAATTACGTCGAGAACGGCGAGCGCGTAGACCCCTGATTGCTTGATTGTGTAGTGAATGTGTAGTAAACTACAACAATTCAAGGGGGCCGCTATGCGCTCGCCGTTTTTTGTATTTTCTCGCAAGGATTCGCTCTCCTGGGGTATCGCGCTCCTCGACCCTTCGACCAATACCTACATCAGAAAATCGGCCCGCCTCGTTGCGAAGAAACTCATGGAACTTGACCCGGCACTCACAAGCACGAAACTGCGCCCAGATACAAAGGGCGGCGCGAAACACATCGCAGCCGAGGCCTACCGGCTGGGATATCTGGCGACGATCGAGCAAGACGCACCGACTCCCGCGCGGCTAGAAAAAATCATCCGGCGTTCCCTCGTCGCTGCCGGCGCGAAGGAAGCGGGCGACGCAACGCGCGACGACCTTATGCGCACGGCCTCGGTCTACCTCACCGGCGACGACCTCTTCCGCGACGACCCGCTCCTCCTCGATTTCCTCCGCGGATACTGGGCGGACGGAGGCGAGTACCTCGAGAACAAAGAGGCACGCGGAAAACTCGCTTCGCGTGTCGAGCCGACATATGCACGCGAGAACGCGAAACTCATCAAACAGTATGTCGCGCCTTATCCGCCCTTCAAGGAGATCCGGCTATCGATCGCAGCCGCAAGCCCTGCCCTTTTTAATACCTTCCTCCTCTCGCTTCCCCGGAAAGAAGAAGGCGCCGGAAGGGGAGGGCGACGCAAGCAGGAGGACGGTAGCTTCGTCCATGTCGGCCTTTCACAGCGTCGAATCAATCGCATCCGCCAGGCGATCGCCGTTCCCTTTGCGCGCGCGTTTCGCATGAAGCGTATTTCCGACAATCCATTCACGGCCGTGGAGGCATTGACCGACGACTCCCGAGCACGAGGCGAACTCACCTCAGCCGAGGCCGATCGCCTTTTCGCCGCGCAGCCCGCGCGCCTCGCCGAGGAGATCAAGAAAAAATGGAAGGACGAGCGGCACTACTGGGCGAACCTGCTCGCGGCCGTGTCGGCCATGCGCGAGGGCGAGATCCTCGGCCTCAAGAAGACAGACCTCGAGGAGCTCAAGCTCGCCGATCGGACTCTCTACCTCATCCACGTTCGCGGCTCCTGGAGCTCGGCTACCAAGCGGCTAAAAGGGACGAAGACCGACGAGCCGCGTACTATACCTATTCCGCGCAACGTCTTCGAAGGCCTCCAGCGATTCGCGGACTCGAGCCCCTGGAAGGATGGCTTCATTTTCTACGGCGCCGACGAGGGGCGGCCTATGGTCTCCGGCGCCGCGCTCCATGGTCTCACGCATGCCCTTGAGGCGATCGGTATTTCCGACGAGGAGCGCAAGCGGCGCAAAGTCGACGTTCACTCTTGGCGGCATTTCGCGAACCATGCCCTCCGCGGCATCCTTCCCGATGAGCGCCTGCGCAAGCTCACCGGCCATGCAACGGCAGATATGACGGATCGATACGATTCTATCCAACCCGAAGACCTGGCCGCGATCGCGAGCGCCCAGGATACGCGGTTCGCGGGGCTACTACCGGAGGCAACGAAATAGGATTCATGTTATTAATATGTAGTACAGCATACAGAAGGATAAACAGAGGTATGCGTATAGAACCTTATAGCGGCAGATAGCGGCAGATAGCGGCAGACATAATACCCAATGAATACGCCTGTTTTTATTGGTACGCTTGCAATTATTTTCCATCTGTGTTATACTTCCATTATGGTTGAAACACGAGAGCGCGGATATAGCGCCGACGACATGATCGAGGAACTCAGCCGGCCTCGCGACACGGAGAAGAATCAATCCTATCTTGAGGTAGGCAAGCTCGCCCCCGAGGTAACTCGTCGGCGCCTCTTGGCCGCGGAGAGTCGATTTAGTCTCACGAATGCCGAACTAGGAAAATTGATATATCGAAATAAGGACGCTGTTCGGGCATGGTTAGGCGATCGAGATCAAAGTCACAATTCACGCATGAGCGCGATGCAATGGAGAATGTTGGCAAGGAACTTAGGTGAGAAATATCTAGATGGTGCAGGCCCTCAAGAAGTTACCGCACTACTAGATAGTTGAAATATTTTAAGTAGGCGCGTTGGCAAAAGAGCTCGAAAGAGGATCATGCCAATGAACCGAGTTCCGTGCAGGCATTCTGTATAGAGTACCATAGCTCGGGCGGCACCTTTCCCCTCGTAAAGACGTAGGGCTGACCGTGCTTCGACTCCCTAACAAGGAGGCGAGGCATGTCCACGCCCGAAATCGATTCCCAGTTACTAGAAACTGTTCCTCAGCTCCGCGTGGTCGACGCCAAAGGACCACAGCACCCTGAGCGATTCGTAGGCGGTTACGAAGAGGCGGCGTCCTATATAAATGGACGCTTCCCGGAGCTTTCCGTCACTACGAACAGCCTAAAAATGATGGTCTCGCGCGGAATTTTGGGCTGCTGGAAATATGGTATCCGCGTCTATTTCGAAGAGGCCCAGCTTCAAAACTTTATTGCCCGCAAGGTCCGCAGGCTGGAGCCACGGGCATGACCGGCGGCCGCATCGCTCGCAAGGCCGAGCTCCGCGAAATGATGGCCGAGAAGGGCGACGAGCTCGCGCGCAAGCCCATCCTTACCGTTGCTGAATATTCCGCGGTCCTCGATTGCAGCCCGGTTTCGACATATCGCGCGATCGAGGCAGGCACGCTCAAGGCGCTTCGAATAGGGCAAGCTATCAGGCTGCGAAATCCGCTGCTGGCCGAGAGCGCATGATGGGAGAAGACAAAAAAATTGGGCTCGGCAGCGACCAACTGCCAAGCCCCAACACCATCGACCCAGTAGATAGAGTATCAGAAATCGAGGGCATTGTCAAATTGACGACCAGCCCGGATGAACCAGAAGCCCGGCGCATCGTTCGCCCTATCATCGCCGAGGCGCTCAGGCGCTCGGGCTCGCTTCAGCTTGAAAACCAATATTACGACGACGCCACGAACGCCGAAATATTCCGCGACCTTTTCGCGGGCTTCGCTACCAACGTCCCCGGCTCCGGCTGGCGCGTGTACGACATCGAGCGCGGAAAATGGCTCGCCGATTATGACAAAATATTTGTACGCCATTTCGCCGTACTCGTCGGCATTCTCCGCCGTAAGGCTGTAGGGCTTGCCGAGGATCAGAAAAAGGCCGTCAAGTTCGCCGAGTATACGCTCTCGGCTCAGGGCGTCCGCTCTATGCTCGCCCTTGCCGAGTGCGATCCCCATCTAGTCATTATGCGCGAGGCCTTTGACCTTGAGCTCGATGCGATCCTCGACGCGGCCGGAAATTTTATCAATCTCCGCACTGTCGAAGTCCGCCGCGCCCTCGCCGAGGATCGCTTCACCCGGTCCCTGGGCGTGGCCTATGACCCTGCCGCGACCTGCCCGACCTTCGACCGTTTCATCCTCGAGGTTATGAGCGGAGATGCCGAGGCCGTGGCTTTCCTAAAGCGATGGAATGGTTATTCCTTCACCGGAAGGACTAACGAACAAAAAATACTCGTAAACGTCGGAGGGGGCCGGAATGGGAAAGGCACATTTTCCAACGTCGTCGAGCACATTGCAGGTGACTATGCGAAAACGATAAAGGCCGAGACCTTCGCGCAAGATAAAAACCAGTCACCCGCCTATGAAATCGCCGAGCTGCCGGGCGTGCGTATGTGCATCGTTAAGGAAAACTCAAAGGGCGCCTATCTCAATGAAGGCATCGTGAAGATCAGCACGGGCGAGGACATGCTCCCCGCGCGCCGCCCTTATGAGCGTCCCTTCTCCTTTCATCCTCAGTTCAAACTATGGTTTGAGACGAACGACGCGCCCCGCATCCGATCCCGTGGCCTTGCTATCTGGCGCCGTATCCTTCGCCTCGACTGGACCTTCACGCCCGAGCATGAGGACCAGCAGCTCGGCGCCAAGCTCAGGGCAGAGGCTCCCGGCATCTTGAACTGGATACTAGAGGGCGCCCGAGAATGGTACGCCGAGGGCCTAGGAATGCCGCGTCGCGTCGCCGAGGCTATAGCGGCCTACAAAGATAAAACGGACCTGCTCGCCGACTTCCTCGCCGGATTCGCCCGAGGGCCTAATCTGACCGCCCCGAGCGGAGAGCTCTATGCCCGGTACAAGGCCTGGGCGCAGGAATCCGGGGCCGGCACACTCTCGGCCGCCAAGTTCAAGGACGAGTTAGAGGAACGCGGCATAGTCCATACTCGAAATAATCAAGGGAAAATATTCAAGGGTATATCACTTCTCACGCCCTCCGATCCTCAACCCAAGGGCGACAAGCAGGAAGACCAGGCCCCCGCGGCACCATCCGACGAGCTGGCATTCAACGCCCCCGAGCCTCAGCCCGAGGAAGCCGAGCCCACAAATACGACCGCGCCAAGTAGTGCCGGAGAAGTGGCACTTTCCCACATCTCGCCATATAGCGCGCGCGATAGTGAGGTTTTAGGAAAGTGCCACCTAACCGGCACTAATCCCCGCGAAGAGAGTTTCGATAGTGCCGCCTTGCCTGGCACTCTTCCGCCCGATTCTCCACCCCCTCCCAGCTCCTCGATTCCCGACCCCGACCAGAACGTCCGCGAGATCGCGGCCAGGATCCTTCGAGATTTCCCCATGCAGAGCCAGCCCCCGGACACCGTGGCACTCCTCCAGCGCGTCGCCGAGGGCTCGGCGCCTATTACCCAACCAATACGCGAGTTCATCGAGATCGCGCGGAGGGAGTGTTCGCTATGAAACCTAAATCCCAGACCTTCTATAGCTGGCTCCGTTTGCAGCGCCAGCGCACCGACCGCATCGGAGACCTCGCACGATACGCTGCGAAAAATCCGTCATTCCCAAGACAGGCACGCGAACGCCGCCATGTACGCGCGTTCCTCGAATGCGAGGGCGCGAAGCCCGAACAGCTCGCCGTGCTCGAGACGGCATGGGCCGCATATAAGGGCAAAACCGCGCAGGAGGCACTATCTTGACCGATACAGAGCTCGCAAAAGCAGCGTCCGAGCTGCGCCGGCTTCTTGAGGATCCCGGCACGAACGCGCTCGGCCTCGATCTTGCCGACGAAATCAGACTTCTCCTTGCCCGCGAGTATGCCGCGCGTCGGGGCTGGCGGCTCGCCGATCGGCCCTTCTCAATCTTCTCGCTCTTGAATGGATCGCTCATCCCTGGCGATCGCGCGCAAGGCATCGAGCAAAAAAACTGCTTCGCGGACGAGCAACGGCTACCCGTGGCGATCGCTCATCATCTACCTGGGCCTATGCTCACGGAGGAAATGAAAGAATGGGCCCGCGGCTATCGGCTCGCCATTGAACTCGTGCCCGACTTCCCTAGTTGGCTACATCCTGGCATGTACACGCTTGCGATCTTCGCGAGGGCGGAGCATGGCAGAAAATGAACATGCGCATACCTGTCGAACATTGGAGCCGGGAGACCCGGACAATGCCCTGCCTCTCTGGATGGCAATCGCATTCAGCATCACGCACACGGATGAAGAGTACACAATCGAGGAAAGACTTCGCCGTCGTACTCTGGAAGCCGAGCCAGGAGGCACGCCCCATGCCTAGCGCAGACGCAAGGCGCGCGTCCCTGCTCGACAGGCTCAAGCATGAGGCACGCCGCAGTCTCGAGGCCGAGCGCAAGGTCGAGACTTTCTTATGGCGCATACGCGCCCCGCTCTCCTTCTCGCGGCTCGACCTCAAGCGAGCGCTCGAGATGGCAAGCATGAATAGGCATGGAGATAATGGAGGTACTGTACCCGAGTTTGACAAAATAGCGGTAATTGTCGCGAGCCCCCTTTTTCAATACTGGCAGCCTGAAAATATTAGGTTGCATGGTTGCGGGTTGCATCGAGGCCGGCCATGAGTGGCGACCTCCTCAGCCGTCGCGAGCTCGCCGCGCGGGCTGGCGTAACCCGCCAGGCCCTCGAGAAGCGCTTGCGCTCCGGCCACCTCAGCGAGGTAGAGGGCCCCGACGGCCGCCGCGGCTTCGACCCGGATGGCCCGGATGTGCTCGCCTACATCGCCAGCGCGAAAAAGCCCCGCCTCATGGCACAACGTCAACGCCAGGCCTCGGCCCCGCCACGCGATACCACCCTTCCCCCTAGGGGCGAGCTCGGCGGAGACAAGCTACGCCCACCCTCCGGCCTGGCCGCCTCCCTGGCCTCCGTGGACGACCTCCCCGACGACGCGAACCTCCTGGACATGGCGAAAACCCGCGCGCAGATCCGCCACCTCGACCTTGGAACCGAACTCAAGCGCGAGAGGTACATCGCTCGGGGCCTCGTCCTTGGATTCTTCGCGCGATGGCTCGCGATCGACGAGTCCGAGCTCCGCACCCTCGGCGACCGCATCGCGCCCTCCCTGGCTGCCGAGGCCCGCCGGGCCGAGACCGAGGACGAGGCTACGATCGCACTCGCCCGCCTTATATCCGAAGAGACGCACCGCGCCCTCGCCCATCGAAAGCGGCGCATGCGCGAGCTTAGGGCCGAAGTGAAGGAGCTTGACCAGGAGGCGGCCGCCCATGAGTAGCACCGCCACCGCGCTCGAATCCGACCTCGATTTTCTTGACGACCTCATCGACCGTATGCCGGAGACGCCGCCACCCTCGGACATTCTACAATGGGTCTGCGATCATCGCGTGATGCCCGGCGACGGCCCTCGGCCCGGCCCTTTCAGCCTCGCAGGCTTCGAGTACCTCCGCGAGGTTTACGAGGAGATGGGCCCTTACTCCAATGTGCAGTGTGACGCTATCTGCAAGGCCGCACAGACGGCAGTGTCGACCGCGGCCGAGGGAGTTATCGCCTTCCATATCGGCGCGTCGCCGAGCTCAATACTCTATTGCAGCGCGACAGATGCGAACCTCCTCGAGTGGTCCCGGACGCGGCTTGACCCCCTTCTCGATTCCTGCGGGCTCCGCGGACTCATCGCGCCGACTAGCGGAAACGTAAAGGCCAAGCGGACTGGCGACACGCTCCTTCTCAAGGAGTTTCCCGGCGGCAGCCTCGGCCTCGCCTCCGCGCGCAGCGCATCAAGGCTACGGTCGGCGAGCCGGAAAATCCTGATTCAAGACGAGATTGACTCGGCGCCCGAGATCCTCGCGAAGGAAGGATCCTGGCTCGACGTTTCCGAGGCGCGCACCCTCAGCTATGGCCCGCGCCGACGGATATTGAAAATCAGCACGCCGACCGTTTTTTCTGGCCCAATATGGCAAGCATTCCTCCTCGGCGACCAGCGCCGCTATATGGTTCCTTGTCCATACTGCGGACAATACCAGGAGCTCGAGGTCGGCGCCGAGGATGCGCACTTCGGCCTCAAGGGCGAGACCAAGGCTGGCGAGCTCCTCGACGTATACTATATGTGCCGATTCTGTGGCGATGCTATCCGGGCCTCGCACAAGAGCGCCATGGTCGCCGCGGGCCGATGGGAACCGCACTCGCAAACCTCGCGCCCTGGCTATCGCTCGCGCCTCATCCCTGGCCTGATATCGCCTTTTCTATCGTGGCGCAAGCTTTACGAGGACCTCAGAGACGCGCAGGGAAACCCCGAAAAACTTCGAACCGTAGTGAACCTCGAGGTCGGCTTACCCTGGGAGGAGACAGGGACCAGGCCCAAGCTCGAGACCGTCATCAACCTCCGAGGCGGCCGTCCCTTGCGCATCGTCGGCCAGGAAGGGCTCTGGCTCTGTGGCGCTATAGACGTACAAAGAGGCTCCGAGACTAACGTCAAACTCCCGCCTCGCCTCGAGGGCACAGTCCTATCCTTCGGCCGAGATTTCCGCGTCGGCGTCGTCGACGTTTTCAAGTTCGAAGGCGCGATCGATGATGCCTACTCGGGCGCCTGGGAATTGCTCTATGAGCATATCTTGAGCGGAGGCTTCACCTTTAAGCGAACGGATGGCGTTGAAATGACGACGGCGCTTGTCCTCATCGACTCAGGCGATGGCGTCATGAACCAGCCAATTTTCAATTTTGTCTCTCGTATCGCGGGCAGTAAAGCCGGAACACGATTCCAGGCATGCAAAGGATTCGGCTTTCTTTTGAACGATGGAAAATCGAAACCCATCCCTGGCTCGCAAACAGTACGGCAGCGCTACCAAAAATATAAAATCGGATCGACGAGAAACGGCGAAAACCTCGTGGAGGTGAGCGGCAATTTTTATAAATCATTGATTTACAATTCCCTGCGCATCCCTCGCCAGCCTACGGAGCCCCAGCTTCCCGGCTTCATCGATTTTCCCGCGGACGTGGACGAAGAATATTTCGCCTCCCTACTTTCGGAGGAGAAACTAAAAGATGGCAGCTTCAAGAAAATCCGAACTCGAAATGAGATGCTAGACGTTTTCACATACTCCATGTGCGCCGGCGATATCGTGGCGCAGGAATGGCTCGCAGCGCTCCGCGATTCCTGGAGGGCCCAGGGCCGAGCCGAGATCGTAGTGATGCGAGACCTAGGCATGAAGCAGATTTTCGACCTGCTCGAAAACAATCTCGCGCGGTTCGCCATGCAGCAAAAATGGCGATCGTAAAGGAGGAGAGATCGAACTAGTACGAAGGCGAGGGACACCCATATATCGCTCGGCGTATGCCGGGCAAACCGTGAAAGGAGGGCAGCCCGAGAGGGCAAAGGATTTTACCATGAACCACCCGACCGACCCGACCGACCATGTTTTTATTTCAATATTGACCCCGACCTCACCCCTCACCTGGAAGGGCGAACTCGGAGGCCACCGCATCGAAGTGGAGCGACTAGGATACGTTGAGCGCGCCCTTGACTCCGCCGGCCGTGAGATCGCGCCGCCCGTCCGATATTTTCCCGAGGATATTTCGGTCGACGACCTCGGCGTGAGCATCGACGGCGATCGAGTAAGTTTCAAAATGGCGAACCAGCATCAAGTCATCCCCGCCGGGAACGGTTTCCCGAAGGAGGAGCTCTATCAATGGACGACGAAGGCCACCCTTGACGGCCTTTCGGTATCCATCGGAATTTCGCCCGACGCTCCCCATGGCGTCATCGATGGCAAGGAACTCCCGGCCCTCATCGTCCTGGCGTTCGATACGGACGAGGAAAACCCGTCCCTGTCGAGCGAAGTATGGGAGGAACTCACGACCGAGCCCTATAGCCTCTTGCGTGGCTATCTCGAGCCCTCTGACGAATACGACGACCGCGCATGGCGCGCCGCCTTCGCGCCTGTCCTGGCCAAGCGTGAGCAGGCGTGGGCGGACTATTATGCTGCTCGCGCGAACGCTATTGTCCATCATGGCGCCGCCCTCGCCGCCGATATCGCGCAACATCCGCCCATTCCCTGGGCTGAATATGAGGAGGGCGCGGCATGATTGAATTAGTCGACCAGGACACCGGGCGCGTGGTCAAGATAATCCACGGGACCAGCATTGCGCGCGGCCACCTCGTCCCCCGCGAGGAATGGGAAGCGCGGATGCCTCGGGCGGACGTAGTGGCCTGGCTCCGTTATCGCGCCCCGAGGATCGCCGAGGCCCTCCCGGCCTTACTCGCCCTGGGCCTCGTCGAAATCACCGAGGACGGGCTGTCTCTCGACTTCCAGCGCTCCACGGCTCACCTCGTCGGCTTTTTGTTCCGGCACTACTGGATCAATGCTCGGCCAGCCTGGAAAGAGATCACGGCGCACGTTCTAATAAAGGGCGATAGTCCCCGCGTCGAATCCATCCGCACTTCCCCGCGCGAACTCGCGAGCGTCGGCGAATGGCAGGCATGGCGGCCCGTCTTCGGCAGCATGACAACCTAGCACCGAGCCCGGCTTGATCGCCGGGTCTTTTTTATATAGATGCCACACGGCCGCCACTATAGCGGCCACACAAAAAGAGGGAACGGCGATACCGTAACGATATGAGCACTTCGAAGTACATATCCGTTCATGCCCTGGCGCGGGAAAGTGGCCTCGGCTATCGGGCTCTCGTGGCTGCGGCCGAGGCTGGCCAGCTCCCTGCGATCGTGCTCCGCGGTCGCCTCTATGCGCGCCGCTGCGATTTTGACGCCTTCCTGGCAGCCCAGGCCCTTGAACACGCGCCAATTCTCGCTACGCATATTGATTCGATATGCGATCGTTTGAAAATGTATTGAAAGGAGATCCCATGCTTGCAAAAGACTTCGAGAAAAAGCTCGCCACCTACCGGCAAAAAGTAGCCCGGCTCGATGAATTAAAAACCCTCGAGCCCGCGGCCTATGGCAAAACTTTCGAGGAAGGCGAGGCCCTGACCGAGGAGCGCATCAAGCTCGAGCGCTCAGTCCCCCTTATGGCCGCGGCGCTCTTCGATGATGCGGGCGCCGTCATCGCCGAGCATGAAAAAGAGCGGGCGCGCATCCGCGAGGAGAACGTCGATAAAAAAAGCGCCGAGGTCGACGCCCTCGCGAAAGCCTTCCCCGCGGCCCTCGAGCGATTCCTCCGCGAATACGCCGAGGCGATCGCTCGGCATCCTTGGATAGGAGAGCTTTTCGTCGGCTCCGGCTGCGCTCCGGCTACGGTCCGGCGCGATGCCGGCGGCTACCTAGACCTGAGACAAAAAAAAGAGAGCTACCAGATCCCAACCATCGCGACGCCCGAGATTGACGCCGAGATCGCGCGCATAACGCGCCTGAGAACTGAATTGACGGCCGCCAATTAGGCCGAAAGGAAAAGCATATGGCTACGAAATACGTCATCAAACGAGGCTCGCTCATCGTCCGCATGAAAGACAAGGTGAGTTTTTACGCGCCTCGCGAAGTCCTGGAAGACGCCGCGCAGATCGCGGAGCTCGGCCCGGACAGAATCAAGGAACTCCTGGCCAATGGCGTACTGGTCGAATACGCTTTCGGCCTGGACTTCTCCGACGGCTACAGCGAGGCCCTATCCCCGCAAGAATCGGCAGCGACAGCCGCGAGACTTCAAGAATCGGCCGATATGGGGGCCCTCCTTCTCTCCCAGGCACGCGAGGCCGCCCGGCATCAACGCCTCCAGGAGGCCGCAGACCAGGCCAACGGAAAAGAAGCGAGGCTGATATGACCGCGCGAGAAACCGTCGCCTATTGGGCTGCTCGAGGAGTGACCGCTAGCGCCGAGATACGCGCAGCCGCCGAAGCCGAGCCTAAGCCGGCCGCCACGGCTGCGCCACTGGGCCCGAACGCGTCTTTCAAAGAGCCCATCATCGAAGAACTCTACGGCCTTGACAGTAAGGGAAACCGGATCACCCCCGCCACCCTCGAGGCCTCTCGCTATTCCCAGTTCGAGGATGAGGGCGCCCACTTCACCCCCGAGGGCATAACGATTCGCGATGCCTATATCGCCATGATGGGCGCGAGCCCCATCGGCCGCGCGAAGGCGCTCGGCATCGATACCGACGCAGTACGGAAGAGCTCCGCCGCGGCTGGGATTGCTTTCGAGGCCGCACTCGAGGGCGAGATCGAGCTTGCCGAAATGCTCGCGGCTGATAAGTCGCCCGTCAAATATCGCTAGAAAGGAGTAGGAATATGGTTGCACACGTTATCACCGACCGAACGAAACTTATTAGCGCAGTAGGCGAGGAAGAGCTCGCCTCGAAAGTCATCCTGCCTCACCATGCCCACGCTCGGCATGTGCCGACGCTGCTCCACATGGGAGCGGTCGAGATGGCCGTCGAAGTAATCGGCCCCGATGCCTTCGGCATCCCGCACGGCGCCTTCGTGACGATTCCCGAGATCGCCCGCGCGCTCTTCGAGGTCGGCCTCGTCGTCGAGCCTCTCGATAGGCGACCGAAGAAAGCGCCCGCTGCGGCTGCCGAAGGCGAGGCTGTCGTATTTACGACCGACGTAGACAAAGCCGCCGAGGTCGAGAGGCCGAAGGCGCAGGTCAAGGGCGCCACGCGATGAGGGCGCGATTCGAGATCCGCGCTAGGGCTCTCGCCCTGGCGCCCGAATACATCAAGGCGAAACCGGAAAGGCGGCGCGCATGACCGGCGACATTCGAGCACAACTGGCCGGCAGCCCTTGGCCGGGCCCTGGGATTACTTCCCAGCTCCCGCCATACATCCGAACCCCTGGGGGAATGATTCTTGTTATCCCGGAGCCAATATATTCGGCGAACGGTTGGCCTAGCCTCACGAGCTTGTACCCTCGTGGCGGGAATGACATGACCAATTTCTGGTCAGGAGTCTGTCCCAACTGTAACCGGGTCCATAAGGTCTATAGTCAGGGTGGATACGTTTGCTACGCAAAGGGGCAAGACCGTCCCGTCCCGATAGCTACTCAAATTGTCTACGGCGTCGACGTTTCTGTCGGCGATCCCTCCGCGCAGGCGCTCATCAATGCCGGCTGGATCATCGAATCATAAGCCGGCAAGGATAACAGGAGAAGACGTGCATATTCGAATAGTCCGAGCCTTCGCTCTTCCAGATCCAATATCGGGCGACCTAATCCAAGCGCAGCCCGGCCGCGCCGGAATAGTCCTCACTCTCGCCGAGATCGAGGCGCAGATCGGGAAGACGTTTGCGACATAGGACCATGAAGAACTCAGGAACCAAGGCCCTCGGCGTGGCGGTCTTCGGCCTTCAAGCCGCGCTCGCCGTCCTCTTCTTCGCCTCGCTCGGAGGCTCGCCCCTCGATGCCGCCCTCCTGGCTGTCGTCGGCGCGGTCCTCGAGATCGTGAAGCGCGTATCGTGGCGTGAATGGCGCGCAGGCCGCGCGGCTCGGGGCCTCGTCCTGGGGCTCACCCTAGCGGCCGTCTCCGCCCTCGCGGCCGTCGGCTTCACCTACAGCGCGATAGAGAGGACCGTCGCGACAGCCGGACGCGACACCGCGGCGCGCTCCGTCTTGACCTCGAGCCTCTCCGCGCTTGACGCAGAGGCGGCGCAGCTCACCGCCAAGGCCTCCGCGCTGCCGGCCGAGTGGGTTACGTCATCGCTTCGCTACTCGTCGCGCCTGGGCGAGATTGCAGAGGCCCGCGGCGCCATAGTGTCCAAGCTTTCCGCCGCGCCGCCCGCTTCCGGCGCGAGCTATCTTCTCGCCCTGGCCGCAGCCCTCGGCGTGGACTATCGCCGCCTCGTCCTTATCCTTCTCGTCATCGTCGCGATTGCGCTCGAGCTGGCCGTCTACGACCTCACGCCAGCCGCGCCAGAGGGCCGCCAAGGAGCCCGCGAGGCGAAGAAGGTATCACGCGCCGACCTCACGCTCTTGCGCCTCGCCACGGCCTCGCCTGGCGCTCCGCTTGCAGGATATCGGCGACTCGCGGCCCGCGCCCATGTATCAGTATGGCAGGCCCGCCAAGCGCTCGATCGACTTACGGATGCCTGCTTGATTGAAACGCGAAACGGTCGGCACTACCTCCCGAGAATGGCGGACGCGCCCTAGACCTTCTTCGGCCGACCAGGAGGGGGAGTATCGCGTATCGCGTCGACGGATTCGCGAGGATAGATCGAGGTCGGCCCGGCATGGCCGGAGGGCATAATGCCCGCCTTCCTGAGTCTCTTTTTTACTGTATCGGGCAGAATGCCGAGCATCCGCGCGATTTCAGCGACAGTAAGACCGTCCATTTTTATAGCATACCACAATCTAAATATATTTCCTAGTATCGGGAAAATACTACTTGACTATATTTCCCACTAGTAGGAAAATATACCCAACACGGCCGGAGGGACTGCGAGGACCTGGCTGACAGGAGGGATTCATGGACGTACAGACCATCCGCAAGGCTCCGCCGGATACCGTACCGATTTTCCTATCTACGCGCGACATGCTGCGCCTGGGGGCCTCCTGGGCTGCTTTCCCGGCCCCTAGGCTGCCCATCGCGGAATGGATCGCCCAGGAGGCCGAGATCGGCGCCCGCTGGGATTCCGAGCTCCATGAGCTCACCCGCCAGGCCTTGGCTCGCGACGATGCCGGGCTCCCGCCGGATGCCGAGGGCGACCGCCTCGCGGCCCTCCGGGCGCATGTGCAAGTGCTACGCGAGGCCGAGGCGATCCTCGACCGCGAGATCCTCGCGGCATCGAGGACCGCCGAGCCCGAGCTATTCGATAGCGATACAAAGGAGGCATGAACATGAAAACTGCGATTGCGAAGAACCTGCTTACCGGAGATAAGCTCCGCGTCAAGGCGACGACGGAAAACGCTGCGAGCTCATACGGCCGGGAAGTTTGGGAGACCAAAGACGGGCAAGCCCTCGGAGAGGTGGGCTCGCCGATTCTCGGCTATGAGATCATCGAGGCCCGCTACACGCACAGGGAAACCGGCTCGACCGACACCCGCGAGGGCTGGGAGGCTTCTTACGATCCGCAGGAGCTCAAGGCGCGCAGCCTCACCGCCTCGGAGGCATTCGACGAGGACGAAGGCGAAACCCTCATCGAGACCGAGGTATGAACACCCTGGACGAGCTCCGCCGGCGGCTCGAGGCTGCGATGGCCGTCGCGGAGCGAGTGTATCGCAACAACCAGGCCGCAGGCGCGTCAAAGGAGTCTATCGCGTTCGACTCGGGCAGATACGCCGGCCTCAAGCAGTGCCTCGAGCTCCTCGCCGAGGTCGATGCCTGACCAGCCGCCCCGCGATGGGCAAGCTGCGGTCCGAATCCGCGGGCGGGGCTGAACGAAAGGAGATACATGATGCGGATATTCTGGGCTAAGGATTTTTTCGAGACCGGGGGCGCCTTCGGCTATAGTGTCCACAATCGCAAATTAAAGGAGGCGCTCTTCGCGGCCGGCGCCGAGATCATATCCGGCCCGAACGCGGGCGCCGATATCGCGGTGCACATCACTACGCCGCCGCTCTTCAAGCCCGTGGCCGGCATGAAGAATCTGCTCTTCTTGCAGATCGAATGCTCGGAGCCTTTCGAGTGGAGTGAGACGGTCAAGGATGCCGACGCGCTCGCAACCTCGAGCCAGCACGGCAAGGCGGTCCTCTCGCGCTACTTCAAGGGCCCGATCGAGGTCTCCCCGCTCGGCGTTGACGTGGAGCGCTTCCCGTTCCACAAGCGCAAGGCGCCCGACACCTCGCAGCCCTATCGCGTTCTTTTCGTCGGGAACATGGACGGCGAGCGCAAGGGCGGGCAGCTCTTGCCGACGATCATCGAGGCATGGAAGCGGGGAGGGGGCGCGTCGAGCGGAGCGATCCTTCACCTCAAGGACTCGGGCAGGCCCGGCGGCACGGTCCGGGCGATATCGCCCTTCACCTATTACGACAATCGGCTCCTGTCGACGGCCGAGATGGCCAGCCTCTACAATTCCGCAGCGGCCTTCATCCTGCCGACAGGCGGGGAGGGCTGGGGCATGACGCTAACCGAGGCCATGTCAACGGGCTGCCCTTCGATATGGACGGCCTGGAGCGCGATGCCTGATTATGCCGACGCGGAAACCGGCTATCCGATTTCGACCTTCACGATGGACCCGTGCTACAAGGGCGGACGGCTCTTCGCGTACAGCGCGGCCCCCGACCCCGCCGGGATAGTCGGCGCCCTCCAAGCGATCTTCGCCGACTATCCCGAGGCCCTTCGCCGCGGCCGCGCCGCCTCCGAGCGGATGAAGACGCGGTATACCTGGGCGCACGCCGCCGCGCGGTTCATCGAGATATGCGAATCGGTAGCGGGGCACGCATGACAGGGCAGGAGAAGCTCGGATTCTACAAGGGAGTGCTTGAGGCCCGCCGCGCCCCGAAGAGGCCGAGCTATTCCACTCGGCAGAGGTATTGATCGGCTTGCCAGGATTCAATTCGAGGACAGAGAGCTGCGAGTAATTTCTTCGCCCCTAGCCGACGCCCTAGCCCTCCCCAAACCTCCCTGATATATGGAGGCGCTTTTATGATTTACACCATCGTAGATCGTATTGCTTTTCGATTTCCTCAAGTATCACATTCGCTTCCAAGGCAGCTTCCTCGATTGCTTTGACCCCTTTTTCAGTGAATTCTTTTTTCTTTTCTTCCGCAATAACGGCGCCTCTTGCATCACTCTTGGCTCGCTCGGCGGCTTCATCTTGTTCCGACATTGGCGGCCCCGCAGGAGGCGAATATTCCACTCGGACTTCTTTAAAATCAAGCGGACCCGGAATCATATGAATATTTGAAACTCTCGAGCAGACCAAGTTAATCCATAGTGATTTTTTTTGGCTGTCTTCCATTTCGTCCTCCTGCCTTTCAAGCCTATCCTCGCCCCGAGCCGCGGGCAAGGCCCCGCCGCCCTGGCCCGCCTCCGGGGCCGTCTCGCCGCGGACCTCGCTTAAAATCCTCCGGCCGTGGAGGAGGAGGCGCCTACGCTCGGGTAACCAACCGCCACGCCCCGCGCGGGGCGCGGCTCTCACTTGGCCTATTGCGTTGAGCTGCCAAGGGAGCGATAATTGAATTAGTTATTTTAATAACCCCTGAGTCACCAATTAGGGAAAAGAGAGACAATAATGAAAAAGGCATTGGTAATTGCGGGATTGTTTATTTTCGCTTTTATGGCTATAGCCCAAGACGCCGCTTCAAATCACTTCACGCCCACGCAGATCAAGAAAGCCCTCGCCAAAGATTACCCAAATAGCATTGGGCAAATCCCTGGCCTGATGGACCTGATCGGGAAGTATATTTATTATGAATCTTTTACGAATGGCGCTATCAAGGAAGGGGATAAATTTTTCCTTGCCTTTTATGTGTTCCAGATAAATAGTTCCGACGATGGCACTTTCCAGTATTTCTGCTATCCAATTGCTCCAGGACGAACTTCCGAAATCGATTCAAGACATGTTTATTTGCTATTGAACAAGGGAAGAATTGCTCATGCTGTTCGATATGGCCGCATATATTCTTTCGCAATCTATCGCAATAACTGGGACACAACTACATCAAACGCAGATACTGGGGAGACGATAAAGATTGCGGTCCCTGTTTTTGACGCCCAACAGGCCGTGAACTTCATATCCTCCTGACTAACAGCTCTGGGCGGTTGCGCGGGACATGGCTAGGCCTCTGCCCCGATATCGACCTAGGCCCGCCATGAGCCCCGCGAGGCCCCGGACGAGGCCAAGGAAGCCCGGCGCCTCGCCGACGCAATAGCGGTTAAAGCTTATTGACACACGCTGAATTGAGGATAGTCTAGGCACATCATTTCATGAGGAGAGAAAAATGGATGGCGAATCTTTCTTTGATGGCGGATTGCTTCAACTTATTGGCTATTCGATTCTCGGATTCATCGTCACGTTATGTACTCTTGGCATTTGTTACCCTTGGGCTTTCACGATGATGTATCGATGGAAGGCAAAGCATACCGTCATCGGAGGGCGTAGGCTTGCCTTCGATGGGACCGCCGTGCAGCTCTTTGGGAACTGGATAAAATGGCTCCTTCTTTCAATCATTACCGTAGGGATATATGCTTTTTGGGTTGGAATCAAACTCGAAAAATGGAAAGCGAAGCATACTCTATTTGCGGTATAAATCACCCAACTAGGGCCCCAAGTCGAAGCGCTGCCTCAAGGAAAGCCGCGAAGACTTCCCCGTCAAGATCGCGCGGCACGAGGACTAGGACGAGCTCGCCGCGTGAGGTTCGGAGCAGGAGTGTCCTTCGCCATAGCTGCCGAGCTTCCGAAGCGCAATTTCATTGGAGCTACCCAAAAAGAGGTAGGTACCCTACCCAAAAACGGGAAGGTTCGCCCCATGACGAACACCTATCGCGCGTCCTGGGCTGCTCTCGTCGGTCGCTATGAATGGCCGGCGCCCGAGGATCCCCGCTTCGCTGTCCTCGAGGCCCAGGGTTAGGACGAAGTGCGCCGGATCCTGCTTGAGTACATCGCGGCATGGATAGAGGAGGCGCACGTCTATGCGGTCGACCTCGTAACAAATGATACGAGGTCCGGGACGGAGTGGTATCGCGAAAGCGGCGCCGAGGCGGTAGGAGCTTGGCTCGATTCGCTCTAGGGTAGGGTAGGGAGCTCAAAAAACCGTGTAGTGGAATTGTGTAGTAAATCAGCCCTTTTTATTGAAAAATAAGGCAAACTACGCGGAGCGCCGATAAACCGATTTTCGACAATCCTATAGTGTGTAGTGAGATAATGGATATTCGATAAACGCAATTATATATAGAATATAGCTTTACGGGCCTCCGAAGCCGAAGGTCGCCCGTTCGAACCGGGTATCGCTCAATAGTTATGCCGACCACAATCCGCGACCTGAGAGCCATCTGCACTGCCCCGGCGGGCATCAATCTTATCGTAGTGAAGGTAGAGACATCCGAGCCTGGGCTTTACGGCCTGGGCTGCGCTACTTTCGCCTACCGCCATATGGCCGTCGCGACCCTCGTGAACGACTATCTTCGGCCCCTCCTCGTCGGTCGCGATCCGGCCTGCATCGAGGATCTTTGGCAAACCATGAATCACAACGCCTATTGGCGCAATGGGCCCGTCGAGAACAACGCGATTTCCGGCGTCGACATGGCGCTCTGGGATATCAAAGGCAAGATGGCGGGCATGCCCGTCTACGACCTTCTGGGCGGGAAGTGCCGAGAGGCGGCGGCGGTCTACCGTCACGCCGACGCGCCCAGCCTCGAGGGACTGGTTGAAAAAGTACGCGAATTCTCGGCGCAGGGCCTGCGGCATGTCCGGGTTCAATGGGGCGGCTACGGCGGGAAGCCGGTACGCGAATTCTCGCCCGACGGATCGCCCGAAGGCGTCTATTACGATCCGGACGGATATGTCCGCTCGGTCGTGGAGATGCTCGAGCATCTCCGCAAGGAGCTGGGCTACGAAGTCGAGCTCCTCCACGACGTGCACGAGCGTATAGCCCCCTCGGAGGCGATCAGGCTGGCCAAGGCCCTGGAGCCCTTCAGGCTCTTCTTCCTGGAGGACCCCCTTCCGCCGGAGCAGGGCGAGTGGCTCGGAATCCTCCGCGGGCAGTGCGCGGTACCGATCGCCATGGGCGAGCTTTTCAATAATCCCCTCGAATGGACCGATCTTGTCGCCCGGCGACTCATCGATTTTATCCGGGTTCACATTTCGCAGATCGGAGGCATCACGCCCGCTCGGAAACTCGCGACGCTCTGCGAAGCCTTCGGAATACGCACAGCCTGGCACGGACCCGGAGACCTCTCCCCGGTCGGGCACGCGGCCAACGTGCACCTCGATCTCGCTTGCCCCAACTTCGGCATTCAGGAATGGTCGGAGATCGACGAGCGTCTCCAGGAAGTCTTTCCGGGGAGCCCCGAGCTCCGAGGCGGCTACGTTTACTTGAACGGCAAGCCGGGCTTGGGCATCGATATAGACGAGGATCTGGCGGGCAAGTATCCCTGCAATGGCGGCATTACTCGCTGGACGCAAACGCGCCTGCCGGACGGGACTTCCCACCAGCCTTGAGAAAACCGACGGAGAAGCCTGTGGATAGCACTGGTGACGTAAAATGCGCCCTCGTTACCGGAGGCAGCCGGGGAATAGGGAAGGGCATAGCGCTCATCCTGGCGGAGCAGGGATACGATATGGCCATCACCTATGCCTCGGCCCGAGAGGCGGCCTTGGA
>Ga0265330_10000543_pt1 | contig 24675 bp, 21 predicted proteins | sample 41919metaG_FD_202083 | JGI IMG/M metagenome (GOLD analysis project Ga0265330, IMG submission 202083) | Rhizosphere microbial communities from Carex aquatilis grown in University of Washington, Seatle, WA, United States - 4-19-19 metaG | ecosystem: Host-associated > Plants > Roots > Rhizosphere... | reverse complement strand
GCTGGCCGCGCTCGATCCCCCCTCAACTTGATTGTGGCGTCAGCCCTCGGCGCCCTGTCCAGGCCGGGCCGGACGATTCTGCGCTGTGCGCCACCCCACGGTCACGCACGCGTCCCGGAAGGACACGGATATCGTACTCAAGTGGGATCCGTCGAACTCGGAAGACAATGCGAGTTTGGGTATCACCGACGACGTTTATCTTGACGGATACAAGTTGAATGGCACACGCCTGTGGCGCATCGACCTGGGACCGAACATTCGTGCTGGTGCGCACTACACGCAGTTTTCGGTGTACGACTTCGACGGCGATGGGAAGGCAGAAGTGGCGTGCAAGACAGCGCCGGGAACCAAGGACGGACAGGGCAACTATCTGCACACGGGCCCGGCGGCCAACGACGATGACAGCGCCGTGTACCGCAGCGCCTCCGGCTACATTCTGACCGGACCCGAGTACCTGACGGTCTTCTCCGGAGCCACTGGTCAGGAACTGGCAACGATTGACTATCCAGTGCCTCGCGGGGTGGTGAACGATTGGGGCGACAACTACGGCAACCGGGTCGACCGCCACAACGGCGTTCGCGTTCGTGAAGGACAACAAAGTGGCGACGGGCCTTCCCAGCATCATCCAGCAGCGTGGCTACTACACGCGCGTGACGGTGTCTGCGTTGACCTTCCGGAAGGGGACGCTGGCGCAGAACTGGATCTACGACAGCGTGACCAGTTTCTACAATAGTGCTGGCACAGCAAACGTTGGCGGTGGCAACCACTCATTGATGGCCGCAGATACGGACGGCGACCTTGGACAGGAGATAATTACCGGGCCACTGACCATCGACAGCACCGGAGTCTTGAAGTGCAACTCAGGAATGGGCCATGGCGATGCTATGGACGTGGGGCCGTTCGTTTCTGGCAAGGGGATCGTTGTGTTCTCGGTTCACGAGAACTCCCCCTTTGGTATGGATGCTCACGACGCTGCCACCTGCACGAGCTACTTTTCCATCCCGGGCAGTAGCTCCCCTGACGCGGGCAGTAGCTCCACTGATCGTGGCCGCGCCGAATTTGTGGGCCCGGGCAACGAAACCAGCGCGTCGTGTGCGGCGCCTGGGCTGGGTCCGGTCTTGTGCGCCACCGGAGCCAGCACTGTGCCCAATCCTGGAAGCAACTTCCTCATCTACTGGGACGACGATGAATGGCGCGAGCTTGAAAACAACACGTCAATCACCAAGTCCGGCGGTGGAACCCTGTTGAACGCGACTGGTTGTGCGTCGAACAACAGCACCAAGGACACCCCGACGCTAACTGCCGACCTCCTGGGCGATTGGCGCGAGGAACTGGTGCTCCGCACATCCGACAACTCGGCCCTGCGCGTGTTCACAACGACCTATGTGACCAGGCGTCGCATCTACACTCTGATGCACGATCCAACCTACCGGGCGCAGGTATCGTTCGAGCAGTCAGGCTACAACCAGCCACCGCACCCGGGGTTCCAAATCAGCCTCAACATGCCCAATCCGCCCAAGCCCAACATCAAGGTAAGGTAGGTCCGTCGCGAGTTGCGTACCCAAGACAGCACCCATCGCCTAGCCTGCCCTGTGGTAGCCTGACGGTGTGATTCCGCGAAAGGCCAGGCATGTTTCTTTTGCCCTGGTGGTTGTGTGCCTGGGAGCTTGCGCCACCCAGCCGCCCATCACCAAGCTGGTCAACGACCGACAAATTGTCACGCGTTCGGTGAATGCCAGCGCCTACGAGCATGCCAGCCGAGCGTTCCTTTACGAGGAGGAGGAGCGTTGGCAGGACGCCGCCGGGGAGTTGCAGCGGGCTTTGGTTTTCGACGATGAATCGCCTGAGCTACAGGCCCACCTGGCCGAGATCTTCATGCGGCTGGGGCGTCCGTCAGACGCGGCCGCGGCCATCCGCGCCTCGTTCAAGATTGAAGTCACGGCTGATGGCCTGATGGCCGAGGCACATCTGCGCGAAGTCCAGGGGGATGTGGCGGGCGCCGTGCAATCGTTGCGGCAGGCTGCGGGCAAGGTGGATCTAGCCGACGAGCCCGACACAGCCGAGGCGGTGTATCTCGAACTGGCCGAGGCGCAGATTCTGGCGCTCGACGTGCCGGCCGCGGCTGACACCCTGGCTGACCTCTGTCATCAGGAACCGGCGTCGCTTCAGGGGCACATGCGCCTCATGGCCGTGGCCTGGGCCCTGGGAGACGTGAAGAAAAGTGAAGCGCATTTGCGGCAGACACTGGCCGAGGAGCCCAACCACATCGAGGCGCTCACCGCACTGGCGTGGCTCCTGGCCGCGCAGGGGCGCAACGACGAGGCCCGGCGGACTTTTCGCGAGGCATTGGATCGGGGAGATGGATCGCTGGAGATCGCGGCGGCCTATGCGCGTTTTCTGGTGAGCGTTGGCGACAGCAAGGCCGCTGGCCAGGTGGCCGACGACAACGTCTCTCCTGTGGCCGGTTCGGATCCCGATACTCTGGCCGGGAACATCGAGCTGGAGCGTTCCGCGCGGCGGCTGGAACGAGCCCTGGCGCTGGTGAAGAAGGCGCAGGACGCGGGCGTATCCGACGACGCCAGGACGCGGCTGGCGTTGACCGCGGCCGCGCTGCTCAAAGAACAAGGCCACAACGACGAGGCCGCGGCCACCCTGCTGGCGGTGCCCAAAACCTCGCCGCTGTTCTTCGAGGCACGGGTGCGGGCCTCGGAGTTGCTGCGCGAGGATGGCAAGACCAGCGAGGCGGCCCGCGCGGCAGAAGACGCCGCGACCGCAGCAGGCGAAAATGCGGACCAGAAGATCGACGCGGCGGTTGCGTTGGCCTTTGTCGACGAGAAACGCGGCGATGCCATCATGGCCACGCGCAGTTTGGAGACGCTGCGAGCTGGCCATCCCGACCACGCCCGCCTGACTCTCAGCCTGGCCACCATCGAGGAAAGGCGAGGCGCCTGGCAACGCGCCCTCGACCTGGTGGAGCCGCTCATCAAGAAAAAGCCCGGCTCGGTCGAGGCGCTCAATTTCTGGGGCTTCGTCGCGGCTGACCACGGCCACGACCTGGACAAGGCACGCAAACGCGTGCAGGCAGCCGCGGCCTTGGACCCAGGTTCGGGCGCGCTGCTCGACAGCTTGGGCTGGGTGAGCTTTCGCGCGGGCCAACTGGACAAGGCGGGTCTCTTCTTGGAGCAGGCCGGGCGGCTGAATCCCGTCGACGCCGAGATCCTGACCCACCTGGGGGATCTCTACGCAAAGCGGGCTGAACCCGAGCGGGCCGCAGCGGCGTACCGCAAGGCCTTGAGCCAGAAGCCCGAGGAGCGCCTGCGGCGGCGGTTGGAGGAGAGCCTGGCAGGTTTAGAATCCCGGCGTGCGGCAGGGCGGTAATGCTGCAGCTGATCGGGCATAGGTACCCTCGGTCGGGGAACTGCGGGCCACCCGAAAGGCCGGTTCGCGGGCCGCGTGGGAGAGAGCGTGAGGGTGAGCGAGTTCGTGTGCGTCTTGCGGAAGGGCGAAGCGCGCTCCGCGGATTGCGCACACGCAAGTCGCCCACGCAACCCGGGCCACGCTGGTCGCTATCGCCCACCCTACCGCTCAGGGGGCACGCTGGCCGCCCTGCGCTGGCGGGCAATCTCCAGGCAGGCTGCGGATTTCTCGGCCGTTCGCTGCTTTTCGTCGTCGGCTTCCTGATCATTTCGTGTGCGTCGACGACGCCCGCGCAAAGGACCTATCCGGTTCCCACCGCCGATGAACTGCTGGCCGTCCTGCGCGCGCGCCAGACGGCTGTGCGCAGTGTGAATCTGGAGACGCGCACCACCAGCTGGTTGGGCGGCGAGCGCGTGCGCGGAACCGTGCAGATGTTGGTCGAGCGCGGGGGCAATCTGCGCTTCGAGGCCGAGGTGTCGTTGCAGGGCACGGTGGCCGCGTTGGCGGTCCACAACGGTGCCTTCGTCTTCGTCGACCACCAGAGAAGGATCTTTCGCCAGGGCCAGGCCACCCCGGGTGATGTGGCTTCATTGATCCGTATTCCCCTGCCAGCCCAGGCCGTGGCCGCCATCCTGCTGGGCGACGTGTTCTTCCCCGAGGGAAGCCAGGCGCTGGACGTCGGGTGGGACCGAGGGGCAGACGTGCTGCACTTGCTGACACCCGATGGCGTGCAGTTGTGGATCAGCCTGCGTCGGCCGGCGCCTGCGGTGGCCGCCTGGGAGGTGGTCGCGGTGGCGGGTCAGCCGCCGTTCGCGGGTGCCCGTTGGCGTGTGTCCTACCAAGATCTGCAGCGCAGCGACGGGCAGTCGTTGCCTGCGCTCATCCGCTTCGCCGAGCCGGCGCGCGATTTCGACGACGGCGTCGAGATCAAGGTCCGCGACCGGATCCTCAACCCGACCCTACCGGTTGACGCCTTCCTGCTCGCACCGCCGCCCGGCTATCTTCCGCAAAAGCCGGGGACGTAGTTAGCTGTTTCCACCACAGAGAGCACAGAGAACGCAGAGGCCGGAAGGGAAGAAAGGTTCGGTTCGGTTCGGTTCGGTTCGGACTCAACCCTCCCCTTTCCGATCCGGTTCTGTGACCTCTGTGGTGAAAAAAGGAGAGCTAACCACCATCCGAATGCGCGTCGCCGGCCTTTTCGTCGTTCGAGCGTTGCCCTTGCACATCGGCCTCCACTTTGATCGCGCCGGCATCCAGGTACACGCGCACGCGACCGCTCGCTGCCTCGGCAAACGATTCGAAGGCGGCGTTTTCGATGTGGCGGGTCAGTACCTGTTGCAGGCCGCGCGCGCCGGTTTCGCGCTTTAGGCTCTCGTCCACGATTTTCTGAACCACCGGCTCTTCGACTTGAAGTTCGAAGCCTTCTTCTTCGAATTCTCGGGTCAGGCGGTCGACGACGTTGGATTTCAGGATGTCGGTCAGGGTGGCCGCGTCCAGGGCCGCAAAAGGCACGAAACGCGCGAAGCGCGCCAGCAGCTCTGGCAAAAAGCCGTAGGACTGAAAATTGGCCACCTGCTCGACTTCGTCGGGCGTGTAGCTCACAGCAACCGCATCGGGCGAACCACTTCCAAGTGGGGTTCGGCCAAATCCGATGGAATCGCCGGAGGCGCGCCGGCGCGCAAGCTGGTGAAACCCGGAAAACGCGCCGGCCGCGATGAACGCCACGTCGGCCGTCGACATCAAAACGTGATCATTGAAGGTCGAATGGGTCATTTCCAGTGGGACCAGCACCTCGGATGACTCCAGCATCTTGAGCAGCTCGCGCTGCACGCCCAGGCCGGTGACGTCCTTGGTGGTTCCCGCCCCGGCGAACACGGCGTTGTTCTGGCCCGAGGCGATCTTGTCGAACTCGTCGAGACACACGATGCCGATGGCAGCCAACAGGGGATTGTCGTCGGCCGCATGCAAGAGGCGCGTGAGAATGGTGCTCGGATCCTGGCCGACGTAGCCGGTTTCCGAATAGGTGGTGATGTCGATGATGACGGTGGGCAGGTGCAGGATCTGCTGGAAGAGCAACTCGACCAGAAAGGTCTTGCCGCACCCGGTGGGTCCGATGAGCAGGGTGTTGGACTTGGGCAGCAGGTGCTCGCGCTTGACCCCGTCGACATGGATGCGCTTGATGCGGCGAACGTGGCGGTAGGCCATGAGCGAAACCGCCCGGCGCGCTTCGTTCTGGCCACGATAGCCCAGCTCCTCCAGCCGGCGAAAGATCTCACGCGGCGACAGCACGGGAAGTTCCTTGGCAAATCTGACGACTTGCTCGAGACCGGACCGCCGCGACTTCTTGAGCTGTTCCACCGCAGGCAAAGGCTAGCATAGGGCAGAGCGCCTTGGGCACGGTGGTTCAGCGATGTCTGCGCGCGGGTGCTGGTCCGGCGCCGGTGAGCGGGTTGAGCCATCGCAGGCCCGCAAAACGGATAAAATCCGCGTCGGCCGTGTGCACGACGGCGTCGTTCTCAAGGGCAACCGCGGCGATCTGTGCATCGGTCACCAAATTGCCCGCAGTGCTGAGGCCCGTAAGCAGTCCCATCACACGCTCGATGTGGTCGGGCGCCGATTCCGAAATCTTCACCACTGGTTGCTCCAGCCAAGATCTGACGTGAGCGGCTGCCTCCTCGGCTGTCATGGGGTGGCGAAAGGCGCGGGGGTTGGTACTGACGCGCACGAAACCGAAGGCCACAACTTCGGGCATGATGACGGGGTCATCGCCGGACAGACACGCCTGCCACCATGCCGCCGCCTTGCCGTGGAAGGGGGAATCTGAATCGTAGGCGTAGAGCAGCAGGTTGATGTCAGGGACAATCATCTGTCTTGGCCTCTTGCCACGATGCCATCGACTTCCAGATCGTCAGCCAGCTTGTTGAGGCCAGCGGGATCGATGCCCGGGCGTAGCCCCATGGGCCGCGCCTTGATCGCGAAGCGCGGACGATTCTTGGGCAAAGGCTTTGCGCCGAGCCCGGTGCGGATCGCGTCGTTGAGCGTTTCCTTGAAGGACTTGCGACGCTTGTGCATGGCAAGACGCAACAAGTGCTCGGCATCCTTGTCCAACGTCACCGTCGTCCGCATGTCTGCATCATGATGCCCAACAAATGTGCTGTCAAGACAGCAATGAGTCTTGGGGTGCTAGGCCTGGGCCAGATTGAAGAGAAGGCTGGATCGCTGCGCAGCTTGTAGGCTTCTCGATACTCCGCGATGGCATCGTCCCACTGGCCGAAGAACTTCTTTCCCTTCTCATTGTGCTGTCGCGCCTGCTCGGTCGCCTCATCATCGGCACGCGCTGGCGATGGCAGCGTAACCAGGGCCGCCACCAAGCCGACGGCAACCAAGACGGCTGCGATCCGATTCCTGCCGGCGAAACGGCTGCGCATCGAGTTCGACCCTCCTCGAAAAAGCACGGCCGATTGTCGCCGAAGTGCGCCAAAGTGTCGTCAAGAGTTTCGTGCGGGCTCGCCAAGGACAGCGCGGCGACCGCACTATCTCCGTTGACGGAGCGGGTCTCGGCTGGGACACTTGCCGTTTCCGCCCCGAAACCGACAACTGGAGACAAGCCGTATGTCTGAGTACCTGTTCACGTCCGAGAGTGTGACCGAAGGCCATCCTGACAAGCTGTGCGACCAAGTGTCGGACGGCGTGCTCGACGCCATCATCGCCGAAGACAAGACCTGCCGGGTGGCGTGCGAGACGCTGACCAAAACCGGCTTCGTGATGGTGGCCGGCGAGATCACGACCACGGCCAAGGTCGAGTTTCCGGCCATCGTGCGCGACGTGGTCAAGGGCATCGGCTACGAAGACTCGGCCATGGGCTTCGACTGGAAGACCTGCGGCGTGCTGGTGGCCGTCGAGCGCCAGTCGCCTGACATCGCGCAAGGCGTGGATGGCCACGGCGTGTACACGCGCGACGAACAGGGCGCGGGCGATCAGGGCATGATGTTCGGCTACGCCTGCGACGAGACGCCCGAGTTGATGCCGGCGCCCATCATGCTGGCGCACAAGCTGGCCAAGCGGCTGGCCGACGTGCGCAAGAAGCGCATCGTGGATTTCTTCCGTCCCGACGGCAAGAGCCAGGTCACCATTCGCTACGACGAGAAGAACCAGCCGGTCGCCATCGACACCGTCGTCATTTCCACCCAGCACAGCGATAGCGTGAAGTACAAGATGTTGCGCGAGGTGGTGATGGAGGAAGTCGTCAAGCCCGTGCTGCCCGCGCGCCTGGTGTCGGGCAAGACCAAGTACTTCATCAACCCCACCGGCCGCTTCGTCGTCGGTGGCCCGATGGGCGATTCGGGGCTTACCGGCCGCAAGATCATTGTGGACACCTACGGCGGCATGGGTCGCCACGGCGGCGGCGCCTTCTCGGGCAAGGATCCCTCCAAGGTCGATCGCTCTGCCTGCTACTACGCGCGCTACATCGCCAAGAATCTGGTGGCCGCGGGCCTGGCCCGTCGCTGCGAGGTGCAGCTGGCCTACGCCATTGGCGTGGCTGAGCCGGTGTCGCTGCTGGTGCAGACCTTTGGCACTGGCGCCCTGCCTGACGACCGTTTGTCCGAACTCGTGCAGGCGAACTTTGACGCGCGTCCCGGCGCTCTCATCCGCGAGCTGGACTTGCGCCGTCCCATCTTCCGCAAGACCGCTGCCTACGGGCATTTCGGCCGCACCGACTCCGAGTTCACCTGGGAGCGCACCGACCGGGCCGAGGCCTTGCGCGAGGCCGCTTCGGGCACCCACGCGCCAAGCAAGCCGGCCCGCGCGGCCAAGCGCGCAGGCAAGAACGGCTCCGCGCGCGCCAACGGGACTAGCGCGGCCGCCGAGTAAACGTCGTCGCTTTCACGGCCTCCACCACCTGTTCGGCTGGGGGCCGTGCTTTGAAGCGAACCTCAGTGCGCGCCAGGATGTCGTGCAGGGCCAGCCGTCGGGGATGGAAGGCCACCAGGAGGAATCCGGCCAAGTACGCGACCAGGATCACGGTGGCCAGCGCGATATAGATCGCTGGCAACGCGAGTTGCGACAGGGTCAGACTGGCCAGGCGAAAGGACACATGCTGGTCGCGGTGCAAGGAGTAGACAACCACGGCCAGGATGGTCCAGGCCAGCGGGCCCCAGGCAAAGACCAGGAAGCGAATCAGCGCGGCCTTCCACGAAATCCTGCCTTCGGCAGCATTTTCCACACGAATCCCGAGCAACCACTTGCCCGGGGTCTGTCCCAGCAGGCGATGGAAGAGCACGAAGTACGCGAACGCCGCTGCCAGAACCCACAGGCCGATAAAGTACGCAGCTACTGACAACAGAACAGCGTCGATGGCCAGAGCGATCCCGCGCGTGCGAAACCCGGACAGCTCGCGACGGTCGGCCCGCGCCCCTTCCAACGCCGCCAGCAGCTCGTCGTAGTTGGCAAAGCGATCCGCGGGCTCCTTGGCCATCATGCGTTCGGCGATGCGGACCAGCACCTCGGGTACGTTGGGATTGACCACGCGCACCGGCGCGGCCTTGTCGGTGACGTGCATCGTGATCACGCCCACTGGCGAAGGGCCGGTGAAAGGCGGGCGACCGCACAGCATGTGATAGAGCGCGCAGCCCAGAGAGTAGATGTCCGAGCGAAGATCGACGGTGCCGCCGCGTCCCTGCTCGGGCGACATATACAGCGGCGAGCCGATGATGGCTCCGTCGCGCGTGAGCTGCGAGTCGCCGTGCATGCTCTTGACCAGCCCGAAGTCGAGAATCTTGATGCCGGCCTCGCGATCGAGCATCAGGTTGGAGGGCTTGACGTCGCGATGGACGAAGCCCTGCGCCGAGGCCGCGCGCAGCCCACGGGCCGCGGCGATGGTGTATTCCAGGGCCTGTGCCCAGGGCAAAGGTTCTGGCCGAGCCAGCAGCGAGTCCAGCCCCGGGCCTTCCAGGTGCTCCATCACGAAGAAGTGGACGCCGCGATCTTCACCGATGAAGTAGATCTGCGCGACGTTGGGGTGGCGCAGTCTCGCCTGCGCGCGCGCCTCGCGCTCGAAGCGTTCGACCACTTCCGGGTCATGGGCGAGCTCCGGCGCCAGGATCTTGATGGCCACCGGGCGTTCCAGCGACGTGTCGTTGCCATAGTAGACCGCGCCCATGCCCCCGCGGCCAAGCAGACGCACGACCTGGAAGTGCTTGAGATAGGAGCCTTCCAGCGTGTCGGCGGCGACCCTGGCCTCGGCCTCAGCCGCGCCTTTGACCAGGATTGTCGCTTCGAGAGAATGAAGACTTTTCTCTCCGTCGCCCATGGATCGACAGACTAGCAGATCGCCTGGCTACGCGCGGGCTGGGATGCGCACCAGCTTCACGGCCTCGCGGAAGCGCAGTTCCAGTTCCTTGATCTGCATGTGAACCTGGATGAGTCGTTTGGTCACTTCGTCCAGGCGAGCCGATGCCTTGGTGAGCCGGGCGGTCAGGGTGCGGCGCAGATCCTCGGCGGCTTTGTTCTTTTCGATGGCTCGCAAGTTCTCGCGTGTCTCCTCGGTGGATGTCTGCAGATCGTTTTGTTCCGATTGCAGGCGTTCGGCCTCGTCAGCCAGTCGCTTCCAGTCGGTGCGGATGGTCCAGGCGGCCCGAAGCTGTGCGGCTGCTTCACTCTTGCCGTCAGGACTGGCCAGGTACTCCTTGACCGCGTCGTCAGCCAGATTGTTCAGCCATTCTTCGGCTTGTCGGCTGCCCTGGCGCTCGTCGAGCACAAGTTCCTTGCTGGCGTGGCCCGCGATTTCGACGGGAACCAAGGCGCTGCCTGATCCCACGTTGTCCTCGGTGCCCTTGGGCGGCTGCATGAATCTCATTCCGCTCTGTCGCGGGTGCTTGAGCCACAGGGTGTGCGGCTGATCCACGCCACTCTTCACTTTGTAGTGCGTGCGCGGTCCCACCTGCCGCTCGATGACCAGATTCCCTGCCTCGACCTGAAACAGCCGCGCGCCTTCTTGCACGTATTCCGAACTGCGTTCGACCGCAAGGCCGCGCTCCAGGCCAAAAGGCACAGTGGCGCTGGCGCCGTCGGGCAGCGGATCGATCACGCCCTGCCCGAGAAAGCCGCCCTCGCCGAAAAAGGCGAGAGGTCCGCGTTCAAGCAGGCCGCCGGTCTTGTTGGTGAAGCGCGCGACCCTGAAAGGATGCGAGGCCGAATCAGGCACGCCGCCATCCGGTGCAAACAGGTAGGTGGCCTCGCCGGGCACTTCTTTGTCTGCCAGAAGGAGCATGGTCGCGTGGTTGTCAGGGACCGTGACCGGGTTGGGCAACTCGTAGCGAGTGGCGCCGCCTGAGACCGCGACGGCGGCCAGCGCGGCCAGGTTGCGGGCGCGCGAGGGGCCTGCGGCCACCTGGCGAGCATCTTCACCCGAGAATGCGTTGGCAAAGACCGAGGAGCCAGCCTCATCCCGCAAAGCACCCAGCATGCCTCGATGTGCGGATGGTCGTGACCGGCGCGCTTCCTTCTTCTCCATAGATCTCGATGCCGGCGCCATCGCTGCCTTTGGAACTGCGGGGGCCGGTGCACCCTCGGGCGCCTCGGACGGCGGAGGAGGTGCCGCCTCCTCGGCCAGCGTGGTCTCCGCCTGCGGAAGCACAGCGATTGCGCCGCCGTCGTCAGCCAGCACGGGCCGACCAGGGATCACGGGCCTTTCCAGTCCGGCGGTCAGCGCCAGCGGCGCATCGGCCACCAAGGTCAGCTTGGTGTCAGTCCAATCCTCGCCCGAAAGGTTCTGCACGATACCCCAGAGCTGCAAATGCGCCGGGCCACTGCCCAATACCAGTCGGTACGACGGCCGCCACACCGGCGCTTCCGCGATGTAGCCCACGGCCAGCTCATGCTCGCGGCCGTCCATCTCCATGACCACGGTTTCCATGCGCCGCTTGGCATCGGCCGGCTTGCTCCCGGCTGCATCGGCTGGTGGTGTCGGCTCCTCGCGCTTGAGCGGGAACGAAGCCGCGCGCACCGAGCTGCCCCCCTTTTCGATCACGGCGAAGCTGGCCAGAAAATCCCCCACTTCATCGCCACGCACTTTGAATCGCACGCGCTCGCCTTCCACCCGGCCTTCCCTTTCAAAATACGCCACGCCGTTGCGGTAGATGACCACGCGTTTGAGTTTGAGATCGTCGGCAGCAACCGGCGGTCCGCTCGCGCAGGAAGAAGCCGTCAGTCCAATAGTCAGAAACGCTGCAAGCAACTTGGTCATTTTTCCCCCGGGACGCATTGTCGCCCGGCCTGCCGGCTCGCACAAGTTGGGCGTGTCGCCGCATCTGCGGGCGAGGGCCGTGCTCTTCGTGTAGATTTCCCGCTTTCCTGAAAGAGCCTCTTGTTCCCGGAACCGACCATCGATCGCTCGACCGCTGTCTCACCAAGCTCAGCCCGACGAGCTTCGGCCAGTCTGCTGGTGTCGGCGACCCTGTTCGCGGCCATGGCCATGCTAGCGCGGATGGTTTCGCGCGACATCCCGGGGCCGCAGGTGGCGCTGGTGCGTTTCTGCGTCGGGGTCTTGGCCGTTGCAGGAGCGTGGACAATCTTTCGCGTGGAATTGCGTCCGCACCGTTGGCGCTGGTTGATTGCGCGCGGCTTGTTTGGTGGCACGTCCGTGCTGCTGTACTTCACCTGCATCGAGAAACTGGGTGTGGGCCGGGCGACTTTGCTCAACTACACGTCGCCGGTCTGGTCGTTGCTGTTCAGCTGGGCTCTGCTCAAGGAGCGGCCGCGCAAGCACGCCGTGCCGGCGCTGATTCTGACTCTGATCGGCGTCGTATTGATCGTGGGCAGCGGCAGCGGAAGTTGGCGGGTGAGCGGCTGGGACCTGGTCGCCGAGCTGTCAGCGGTGTCAGCGGGAATGGCCGTCACAGCCATCCGCGCGGCACGCCGATCCGGCAGCGACGGAACTCCTGCCGAGAGCCACTGGTCGGTTTTCGCTTCGTTTACTCTGCTGGGCGCACTGGCCACTTTGCCGCCCTCGCTGCCGCCCTTGGGCCACTGGGTCGCTCCCAGCGCGCGCGAATGGCTGCTGCTTCTCTTGGTGGGCGTGACCGGCGTGTGGGCTCAGCTCATCATGACCCGCGCGCTTAAGTATCTGACCGCCACGGCCATGGGGATCATTCTTCAAGTCACAGTGGTGCTCACTGTGGTAGGCGGGCTGATCTTCTTCGACGAAACCATGACCCTGTGTTCGGCCATCGGCAGCGCGATCACCGTGGTGGGCGTGCTGTGGGTCGTGTATTCGGAGTAGCTGTCTACGGGTCGTTGCCAGGCGTGCCGAAGTCTTTCAGCGCTTGGTCGATGCCTTCACCTGACTTGTGCGCGGGCGTGCTCTCGGGCAGCTCGACTTCGCCTTCTAGCTCGGCGGCCTCGCCGCCGGTTTCCAGATCCTCGGTCGGCATAGCCCCCTCGGCAGGCATCGGGCCGAGCGTGCCGCGCGCGTAGCGCATCATCGCGTTCACCGCGCTTACCTGGGCGCTGCGCACGCTGGTGACGGCGCGGCGACGATGACCCTCGACCATGATGGAGAAAGCCACCACATCGGATTTGTCACCCACGTAACCCGACAGACAAGACACGCCGTTGAGCGTGCCGGTCTTGGCGCGCACCCGCTCGGCGGCAGACGAATTGCGGAAGCGATTGCGGGTGGTGCCGTCCACGCCACCCACCGAGAGCGATTGCAGCAGGTCAGGCCCCACGCGCGGGTCGAAATACAATTTGCGCAGCAGGTCCGCCATGGTGGCTGGGGCCACGCGATTCTGGTGGCCCAAGCCTGAGCCATTGGCCGGCAGGTAACCCGAGGCGGGCACGCCAAGATCGGTGAGTGCTTCACGCAGGGCGCGCACGCCCTTGGCAGTGTTGGCGCTGCCGCCAAACGTCTCGGCGCCTGCTGCTTCCAACACGCGCTCGGCCCATTCGTTGTCCGAGTTCTTGTTGACCCGGCGAATGAGCAAGGGCAGGGGGGCTGACTCGTGCACGGCAAGCAGCGCCGGACCAGGCGCCGCGCGCTTGCGAATCAACGCCACGGGCGTATCGCCAAGGGGAGCTGCGGACGCAAGCTGCAGGTCGGCGTCCGTGCTGACCAGGCGGTCGCGTCCTTCGCCGGCATACACGCCAGCCATGCCACGCACGTCGATGCCTGCCTGGATTAGCGCCGCGCGCATCAAGATCGCCGCGTACAACGTGTCGCCAGGCGGTGCCCGGCGAATGACCATGCCGTGACCACCGAGCCCCATCTTGCCGGTGACCAGAACCTGGATGTGCTCGCCCGCGCGGGACACGGACACGGCAATGCGACCGCGGCCCTTGACGGTCACCGCCTGGTTCACCAGTCGCAAGGCATCGAAGCTGGGCGACAAGGAAGCCAGCGCGTTGGCGCCGACCTTATCTCCGGGGCGCACGCGCACTTCAATGGCTGACCAGCCCACCCGCACCGGCGAGCGGCCAGCGACCAAAGCCTCGTCAGAACCGATGCGTCGCGGATCCCCCAGCACGCGGCCCTCGACGCGGGTGACGCCCCGACGGGCCAAATCCTCGGCCATGGCCGCAAGGTGCGCGCCTCGCAGCGACGGATCGCCACTGCCATGCAGAATCAAGTCGCCGGCGATGGCTCCATCTCCGCCGGGCGGCGGTCCTGACAGTTCGGTGCGGAAGCGCCAGGTGCTGCCCAGGCGCAAGAGCGCCGTCGCAGTCGCCAGAACCTTCTGATTGGATGCGGGATCCATGAGCACCGATCCGCGCCGGGTGTAGAGCACATGGCCGGTGGCCAGGTCCAACACGCGCATGCCCACGCGCAGCCTGCCCAGAACACCGCCGTGGACGATGCGGGTCAGCGCTTCTTGCAGGGCCAAGGTGCGCTGGCGATTGGGATCGTCTGCCGCCGGTGCCGGAGTTTCGATCTCAGCGGGCGGAGTCCATGGCGTGGCAGCAGGCTTGCTGGCTGGAACTGCTGAGTTGCCAACTCTGCTTTGCGCAGAACGAACTGGGGCGCGGGTCGGCGAAAGTGGAGGCTTTGCAGTGTTGGTGGCCGGCTTCATCGTGTTGCCGAGCCTAGGAGCCAGGGGGGCTGCGGCTGGGCGGTGAAAGATGATGGGCGTGGGGCGACCGAGCTGGGTAACCGGCGCCGGCTTTGGCAGCACAGAAGCGGCCTGGCTCGCGGGCAGGGCGGACGCCGTCGCTCCGAAAAACAGAACAGCGAATAGGGCGTCTTTTCGATGTTGATGCTTCATGCCGTCATCTCGCTACACATCGAAATCCCAAGTCGCCGTCGCGGTGTTCAGGATCCCAGGCGTTTCGGTTGGCCACGCGCGGGTCGACGAAATAGCTGCAGCACGAGCCACCCCGCACCACGCGCCGGTTGGAATCGCGATCGTACTTGTCCGCGGTCCACTCCCACACGTTGCCGGCCATATCGTCGACGCCATAGGGGCTGGCGCCCTGTGGATAGCTGCCCACTTTCGTGGGGCGCCCCGGATTCTTGCCCGCGCATGGGCCTTCGTTTTCGAAATTGCCCCAATTGGCGCGGCTGCAGTCGAGGTCGTTGCCCCAAGGATATTCGCGGCCGTCAGTTCCGCGCGCCGCCTTTTCCCATTCCTCTTCACTGGGCAAGCGGCCGCCGGCAAATGCGCAGTAGGCGCGCGCTTCGTGCCAGTTCACATTGGTAACCGGCAATTCCGGATCCTGGGTCAGATCGATGGCTGGTGGCGGACAGCGACGGCTGGCTACACAGCGCGCGTACATGGCGCGTGTGACTTCGGTTCGATCGATGCGGTACGCAGACAGCGTGCGTTTTGTCATGGGCCGTTCGTCGTCAGCGCCGCGATTGGAGCCTTTCACAAACGGCCCGGCGGGAATGAGCACGCGCTCGGGTTTGGCTTCGGTCGAAAATAGTAGTGGCAGCAGCAACATGAGGCGCATCACGCGAGAGCCGCCTCGCTTGCCAATGCCAGCTTCGCTTTGCGGGGCAGCGCCTTGATGGCGGCCTCGCGCCGCAGGGCCGATCCCTGGGATTTCTTGCGCTCCACGTGCACCAGGGCCACCGGTCCGCGGCCTCGGGTGTAGCGCGCGCCGCGACCCTGGTTGTGCTGGGTCACGCGCGCGTTCACGTCACGGGCAATTCCCGTGTACAAGGATCCATCGCGGCATCGGACCACGTACACGAACCAGGCGGGCATGGGGTTTTCCAACTATGGCGACTGCCGAGGAAGAGAGCAATTTTCTGGGCTTTGGGTCAGTTGCGACTCTCTGTACATCGGCAGCCCGCCGGCCGCGCTCAAGCCTGCAGACGCTCTAGCCGGGCCAGTGCTTCCTCCACCCAGGGCACAAGTTCCTCGCCGCCGTCAGCCGCCAATGCCATGTAGCGCCGCAGATGCTCCACCGCCTGACGCTGACTACCCAGGTTTTCAAGGGCTGTGGCCAGGTTGTAGTGCGCGTCGGCGAAGTCAGGGGCTGTCTGCACGACCCGCCGCAGTTCCGAGGCTGCCAGCTCGACTTCGCCCAGCTCGTGAAGGATGCGGGCAAAGTTGTAGCGCGCTTCGGTCTGATCGGGATCGAGGGCCAGGGCCGCTTCAAAGGAAGCGCGCGCTGCCCCGGCATCGCCTGCGTTGTAGGCCAACGCGCCCAAATTGGTGTGAGCCGCAGCCAGCCCAGGATCAGCCGCCAGGGCTTGGCGGTAGCCTGCCACGGCCTCGTCGTTCTTGCCGTTCGCTTCTTGCGCGAGTGCAAAGGCGAACCATTGATAGGCCGAGCGTTCGATCCCGTCGGGATTGGTCAGCGTGGGTCGCGGCGTGGGCAGCGCTGCCACCGAGGCTGCGCGCGCCGCCAGATCGCCCAGGCCGAAGTCAAACAGACGCTGGCCCGTGACCTCAAAGGCCGCGCCGTCCGCGACGAGTGCCAGCGTATTTCCATCCCAGGCGACGCGCAGGCGTTCCAGAGGCCGCTTCACCGTCGGAAGCGCGGCGCGCACGGCATCCAGGGCCTTGCGGATCTGCGCGGGCGAGAAGCCGCGCTCGACCAATTCCTTGGCCGCGCGCACCGCCACCAGATCTTGGAAAGTGAAGGTCTGGCGCGCCCCGTGGCGTCGCGACGGGCCCACGAAGCCAGACTGCGACCAGTAGCGCAACTTGGGTTCGGGCACGCCAAGAATGCGCGAAACCGTGGCGAAGGTGTATTCCTGCTCGACTGCGCTGGCCATCAGAAGCTCGCCTCCACGTCAGCGTCGATGAACACGCGCGATCCCTGCGCGCGAATCTGGATCTCGGTGCGCACGCCCTTGGGTCGCGTGTTGGTCACGCGCAAGACCTCGCGGCAAGCGAGGGCATCCATGCGCGCCTTGATGGTGAGGTCGGCGCGCAGGAGCGCGGCCAAGCGTTGCGCTGTGCCCGCGTCGCCGTGCTCGCGCAGCACGGCCTGCATGCTGTCCAGGTCGACGGTCACCATGGTCGACCCGAGGTAGGAATCCTTGCCACAGCGTTCCGCCCGCTGTCCCTCGGAGATCACCTCGGCTCGGTCCAGAATGGCGTCGAGCGCCGCGCGCGACAGGCGCTCGCGCACCTCGCGTTCGAACATGGCGATGCGCAAGGCGCGCGCCATGGGGCGAAGAAGGAGTGATTGCCCGGCGCGCTTGGGACGCGCCGGGTTCTCGGCTGCTGTTGCGGAACACGACTCTGTAAGGCTATGTCGTGCCATGTAGATAGATGTAGGATAAAGCGAAAGCGCCAAGGCACCAAATTTTCTGATCTGATCTATTTCTAGAGATACGACAGACTTGACGTAAGACAACTTTAACGTATGTTGTCCTGCATAGGAGGAACGACGATGGCAGTCAATCCCGGTGGACGCTTGGCAATGAGCGATGTCGTTGGCCGCACGCACGAGATCGCTCGCTACTGGAAGGTTCTCGAGCGGCAGAGCCTGGTTCTTGGCGGGGAACGCCGCATCGGCAAGACGCACATCGTGCTGAAAATGCACGAAGAGCCAAGAGAGGGCTTCGTCACCTTCTTCCAAGAACTCGAGAAGGTGCATGGCGTTCTGGAACTAGTTCGAGCGCTCTATTCCACCGTGGGGAATCACCTGCCCCGCCTCACGAGAGCCAAGGCCAAACTCATCGCTGCGTGGGACGCCCTTCTGCCCACTCGCTACAAGGACCTTGAGCTGCCCACGGCGAAGTCGAACTGGAAGACCCTTCTCGAAACTGCCGTGTGTGATGTTCTGGGCGCGGTCGACCCGAAACAGCGCGTGGTTTTTCTTTGGGACGAATTGCCCCTGATGCTGTTCAACATTCTGGACCGCGAGGGTGCTTCGACGGCGAGCGAGCTTCTCGACCTGCTCCGCCACCTCCGGCAGGTCCACGGCGAGCGGCTGCGTTTCCTCTTCAACGGTTCCATCGGCCTACATCTTGTGCTTCGCCGTCTGCGGACCGCCGGGAGCACCAACGCACCCATCAACGACATGTACAAGGACACGGTTCCGCCCATGCGCCGCGAGGAAGCCGAAGAGGTTGCACGCCGAGGGTTGCGGGATCTCGATCCACCGCCGGCAAGAGCCGACGAGGATGGCATCGTGGCTGCGCTCATTGATGTCATCGGTGGCTATCCCTACTTCATCCAGCATGTGGTGGACCAGCTCAGCCTGCTCGGCCGTGCCCCTACCCTCGCCGACGTGAATCACGCAATTCGTGGGCTCTTGTCTGCTGACGACGACCCGGCGCAGTTGAGGTACTTCGTCGATCGCATCAACACCCACTACCAGGCCGCCGAAGCGGCACAGGCTTTGGCCGTACTGGACGTGATCGCCGGCCAGCCGAAGTCGTTGCTGCTTGCAGATGTGATGAATCTTGCGCGACACGCGAACGAGGGCTGGTCGGACAACGATTTGAAGGACACTTGCTCCATGCTTCGAGAAGATCACTACTTGATGGTGCAGGACACGGGCGATCACGCCCGATACCAATTCCGCTGGCCGCTGCTCAAGAGCTGGTGGAAAGGAAGCCGTCTATGAGTCGCGGCCTGGTCCAGAGTTCGCGCTACAGCCCGGGCAACATGACGCCTCAGGCGCTCGAACGCCTCTTCGTCGGCCGCGAGAAGCTGATGGCCGACGTGTTGAAGAAGATCGCCGCATCGGCGACATCTGAAGAGAAGCACTTCATCCTGCTGGTGGGCCCGCGGGGCGTGGGCAAGACCCACTTCGTCGAGGTGTTGCATCACCGCCTGACGACCGCACCGGCGTGGAGAAAGGCTCGCACGCACCTGAAGATCGCCTTCCTCAATGAAGAGGAATGGGGCGTGGCCTCGTTTCTGGACTTGCTCATGCGGATCCTCGAAACCCTAAAAAAGGGTGACGCCACCCTGTGTCCGGGCATCGATGGCGTCTACTCGCTACACGAGCGCGATCCCGCGCGTGCCCTGGAGGCAGCCGAGGCGCTGCTGGTGGAATACATCGGCGACGGCACGCTGTTGCTGATCTGCGAGAACCTCAAGGACCTCTTCGACGGGCTTGGGGCTGAGGGCCAGAAGCGATGGCGCGCCTTCATTCAAGAGCATCCCTTTTGGACCATCCTCGCCACCGCACCGACACTCTTCGCCGGCGTGCAACTCCAGTCATCCGCTTTCTATGGTTTTTTCACGATCCGCAAGCTCGACCGACTCGAATTCGAAGGTGCGCTGGACCTCCTGAAGCGCAAGGCGGAGCACGAAGGCGACCCCGAACTGACAGCCAAGCTTGATACGCCCGTGGGCCGAGCTAGGGCCCGCGCCATCCACCATCTGGCCGGGGGCTCACATCGCGTCTACGTCATCATGTCTGACTTTCTCATGCATCAGTCGCTCGACCAGTTGGCGCCGCCATTCATGCGTATGGTCGACGACCTGACACCCTACTACCAGGACCGTGTCCGTTTGCTGGCCCCGCAACAGCGCAAGCTGGTCGAGTTCTTGGCGCATGAGCGGCGTCCCCTTGTCGTCAAGGACATCGCCAAGCGTTGTCTGATGTCCCAGCAGACCGCCGCCAAGCAGTTGGGCGAACTCGTGCGGCTGGGATTCGTGCAACGCACGCCGGTTGGCCGCGAAACCTACTGCGAGCTGGCCGAGCCCCTGATGCGTATCTGTTTCGAGGTCAAGGACCGGCGCACCGAACACATCGAGCTCTTCGTCGAGTTTCTGCGTCGCTGGTTCACGGTGCCCGAGCTGCGCTCACGCTACGAAGGTCTCAGGACCGAGTCGCCGACCTGTCGACCGTTCGAACGCTGTCACCTTGAGGTGGCCCTAACACGCTGGGAAAGGGACGGGAAACAACCAGTGCAGGACGCATTGGAGGAGGAAGCTCTGCGCCTGCTTCGAGCGAAGAACTACGGCAAGGCCATCGAGATCTGGTCCGGCTTGGTGCAAGACCGGGCAGGCGCGAAGGATTTCTTCTACCTGTCGCGGGCGTTCGAAGAGGGCAAACGTCTCAAAGAAGCGACTGAGATCGCGGAGCGCGGGCTGCGCGCTTTTCCGAGTAGCGCCAAGGTGGCGTGGCAGTTGGCATCGCTCATGCAACATCTGAATCGCGCGGCAGAGGCTTTCGCAGTGACCGAGCAAGGGATAGCGGCGAATCCCGACGATGTGCCTTTGCGGTGTCTCAAGAGCTGCCTCCTGCTGGAGCTCCGACGCTTCGAAGAAGCAATTGCCTCCGAAGATGAGCTTTTGGCAATCGAGCCGGACCACGCGCACTCATACTTCGTCAAAGCACGAGCGTTGGTGAGACTCGGCAGAAGCGACGAAGCGCTCGCGACCGCGCGCGACTGCACAAGCATCCATCCGGACAAGTATTGGGGCTGGCTAGCGGTCGCCGAAGTCTGTTTCGACCGTGCGCCGGAAGAGGCGCTTAGGGCGCTCGACAGGGCGCTGGAAATCCGTCCGGGATCCCATCGGGCGCTCCACCAGCGGATCACACTGCTAATCCGCCTACGGCGTCTCGAAGAGGCGGCTGCAACCGCGGCACAGCTAGCGGAGATCGATCCCGACTGTGAGTGTGTGATCGAGGACCAGCTCAACGTGCTGCGTGCTCTCGAAAGGTTTGGAGAAGTTGCAGCTACTGCTCGGCGGGCTGTCGCGACGCACCCGGAATGGATCATTCCGTGGATCAACCTCGCGATTGCGATGAAGGCGACCGATGCCCTTTCGTCGGCTTCGGACGCCATCGAACGGGCAGTCGCGCTAGATCCACGCAATTTGTTCGCTCGCCACGTGCAGTGCGAGGTCCGCGTGAGTCTCCAGCGATGGACCGACGCCCTCGCTGCGGTCGAGGCGGCGCGCACTGCTGGCGGCTCGTCTTTCGATCCATGGAACCTCATGGAATCAGAAACTGCAGCCACCGTTGCCACTCTCGGTGCTGGTGCGGCGATAGAAGTATTGTCAAAGGCGCTTGCGGCCACTGAGAAGCCCGACACAGCTCTCGTGGTCGAGACGGCAGAAGGCATCTTGTCGACAGAGCTCCTTTTCCGCGGTCCAACCGCGGCCGCTCGAGCTCTCAGCGAGTTGCGCGCAACGTTTGCGCGCCACGGGCAGGAGGCAGTGCTGGCCGACGTGTTCACTGGATTCGTGTCAGAGGCTCTGGGCCGACCCGATGCGGGCAGCGCGCAGTGGGCTGAAGCGATGCCGATGTTTGAGGCGGCGGTGGTAAACTCGGTTGACTGTCGTTTGCCTCTCGAAATGCTGTCCACTGGCTCCCGCTATCGCCGGGAGGGCGACGAGACTGTTCTGCTGACTCTGCCGCTCGAACAGAGGATGCTTTTGCGCGAGGCGCTAGGGCTTGACAAAGCCTCGGATGCCGGCGACACGCGCAGTTGAGCTTCTATGACACTTCGACCTTCGCATCCGGATCGAATGGATTGGTGCGCACGGCGAGGGAGAAAAGGTAGGGGTACGTGGCGCGTAGATGCTGCATGTGTCGCAGCCACTCCCTGACCAGCCAGTCGTAGGCGCGCTTGATGTCGTTCTCCAGGTGGATGCGATCCGCGCTGGGCAGGCTGAGCACGCTGGGCCGATGCGACAGCTCGTCAGCCAGGTGGAACACAGACCACAGCATCTCGGTCAGGGTCTCGTGCTCAAGCAGGTTGGGGTTCTCCAGCAGGCGCAATAAGAAGTCGCGCTGCCGTTCAAGCGAGATCTTCAACAGAGCGAGATCGCCTCGGCCTGCCTCGATCGCTGGTTCGTGGCCGCGCAACACGGTTTGCATTCTTGCGAAGTGCGCCTCGGTCCAAGCGCCGTCGATTCTGAGGTGTTTGCACAGGTCTTCCCCACGGCCGTCGAACGCAGAGAGCACTCGTAGCAGCGGGTTGCCGACTTGACTGAAGAAGACACCGATCGCCACGTTGAGCTTCCTGCGATTCGCCTGGCGCTCACGCGCGTTGAGCAGCTGATCGAAGACCAGCGTGGCCATCACCGCCTGCACGAACAGGAAAGCGACGTCCATCAGCAGGTAGAAAAAGATGTCGTGGGCGTTGCGGAAGATGGCCCAATGGAGGACATAGGCCGCAGCCGAAGGCAGCAGCAGCAGAACGGCGAGTAGGATCTTGTGGCGTGGTCCGCGGCTTTTCACCCGGGCAGGTTACATCGAAGTTGGGGCGGCGTGATACCATGGACCCGGGCTGGCGGTATATCCGCCGCTTCGATGACTTAGAGGCTACGTGGAACGACCCTCCACACAACGCAACCGCACCACCACGGGCAGCATGCAACCCATGCTGCCGCCGGGTGAGATCATCCCGAACACGCGCTATCGCATTGTCACCCGCGTGGGCGCGGGTGCCATGGGCGCGGTTTATCTGGCCGAACATGTGGACCTGGAAAAACGCGTGGCGCTCAAGACGTTGCACGCGGCCAGCGCGCGCGACCCCAAGGCCATCGAGCGTTTTCGTCAAGAAGCCCGCGCGGCCTCGAAGATCGGCAATCCCAACATCTGTGACGTCACGGACTTTGGCGAGCTGCCGGACGGCCAGGTCTTCTTCGTGATGGAGTACATCGATGGGCCCAGCCTGCGCCGCGAGATCGAGCAGCACCAGCGCATCGGGATCGAGCGGAGCATTGCGATCTTGCGCCAGGTGTGCAAGGCGCTGGGGGCAGCCCATGGCAAGGGCATCGTTCACCTGGACGTGAAGCCTGACAACATCATGCTGGCCGCCAGGGACCGCCGGCGCGACCTGGTCAAAGTCGTGGATTTCGGTATCGCCGGCCTGGTCAGCGCCGAGCCCGCCCCCGAGGGCAAAGCCCCCGAGGAGAAGGTGGTCGGTACGCCTGACTACCTGGCCCCCGAGCGCATCCGGGGCAAGCCCTACGACCACCGCAGCGATGTCTATTCGCTCGGGGCCATGGCCTACGAAATGCTGACCGGCGTCTGTCCCTTCTGGGACAAGGACGTGATGACCACGGTGGCCAACCACCTCACGCAAAAGCCCCAGCCCCTGCGGCAGCGCGCGCCCGAGGCCAAGATTCCAGCGGAGCTGGACGCGCTGGTGTTGCAGATGTTGGAAAAGAATCCAGCGGGGCGGCCCCAGACCATGGCGGTGGTCGAGGCCATGCTCTGCGATGCGCAGATCGCGGCGCATGTGCAGACAGAGTGGGACGACCTGGAACTGCCTGAGGTGGACGAAGCCTGGCGGAAGAAGCTGGCCGAGAAGATGCCCTCTCCGCGATCGCGTCGCCTGCGCCGACTGGCCTTAGTTCTTGGTTTGGTGGCTGTCCTGGGATTGGGCGCGGCGCTGTACTTTGGTCTGCGGCGTCCCAAGGAGATAATCGCGTACACGCCGGTGTTTGTAGAGATCACCAAGACCGACGAGGCGGAAACGGTGGCGCCCTTCTTGCGCAAGGCCGCCGCAGCCGCTGAGGCCGAACATTACTTCCAGCCGGTCGAAGCCTCCGCTCTGCGCAACATCGAAGGGGCAGAAAAGGAGGCGCATCGCCTGGGCACGAGCTCGAAAGGCGCCATTTCCTTGCGCCGCATCTATGGCAACCAGTTCCGCAGTCTGGGCAATTCCCTGCTCGAAGCGGGCCTTTCCGACCTGGCGGAACTTCGTTTTCGCGAAGCCCTGCGCTTCATTCCCGGCGACACCGAGCTGCGTGCCCGTGTGGCGCCAGCCGCGGATTCCCACCGTGCGGGAGAAGAGACACAGGGCTCGGCGCAGAAAGTACTGCACGAGGACCCGGTGCGCAACGCCGCCGCGAACCTCTTCGCAGCGATGGTCAGCGGTCACTACACCGCGGCCCGCACCCACCTGGCCAAGCTGCTGGAAGTGGACAAGCAAGGAACCCAGGTCGCCCGTTTGTCGGACGAGTTTCGCAAGCGTGCGCAGGAGCGCTGGGACAGCGGCAAGCGAGCCGAGGCCAGGCCCTACTATCAGGTGGTTTCCGAACTCGATCCCAAGGATCTCGTCGCGCAGGAACGGGCGAAAAGCGCCCTTTCTGCAGAGACCGAAGTATCCCCTGAGGACACCCTTGAGTCGGCCAAGCTGGCACACAAGAAGGGCGGCACGGAGACACCCGAGGAGTCCCCCCGCGACCACGTTCGAGCCTCGCGCACTGCCAGCGAAGGACGGGAGGCCCTGGCGCAAGGCAACCTGGATCGCGCCCAGGAGGCCTTCGACCGCGCGGTTCGCGCTGACCCTGCCAATCCCGAGGCGGTCGCTGGATTGGCCGAGGTGGCCTTTGAACGCGCCCGCTATGTGGATGCGTTGGACTACGCCCGACGGGCGGTTGCCTTTCGCCCCAAGACACCCCGCTACCAAGTCATCCTGGGCGACGCCTATTTCAAGCTGCTGCGCTACGATGAGGCCCTGGCATCCTATCAGCGCGCCCAAAACCTATCGCCCCGCGATGAGGGCGTGAAGGCCCGCATCGCGCGCGCGCAGGCCAAACTGGGGAAGTAGCGAGTCCCGCCTCTCGAAACTTGGTAGGTGGCTGAGCGGCCGGTTTGGCGGCGGCGGAGCCGGTGGCCGGAGCCGCTGGCCGGGACCGGCGGCCGGCGGCCGGGACCGGATTCGGAACCGGCTACCGGCTACCGGTCCCGGATCCGGCTACCGATCCCGGAACCGGCCACCTGAACCAGTCACGAATCTTCAAAAAGCGGTACTAGGGCCTGTCCCCAAATTCAGGCCAGCCATACTCGCAGCGCCGCGAAGAGAACGAACCCGAGGAAGTTCGTGGCAGTTTTCTCGTAACGGGTAGCCATGCGCCGATACCGCTTTATCTTGCAGAA
>Ga0265330_10000541_pt1 | contig 24732 bp, 34 predicted proteins | sample 41919metaG_FD_202083 | JGI IMG/M metagenome (GOLD analysis project Ga0265330, IMG submission 202083) | Rhizosphere microbial communities from Carex aquatilis grown in University of Washington, Seatle, WA, United States - 4-19-19 metaG | ecosystem: Host-associated > Plants > Roots > Rhizosphere... | reverse complement strand
TGGGCTGTCCGCAGCGCCGTGGGGTTTGCGTTCGCGTCTACACTACAACGCCCAAGAAGCCGAACTCGGCGCTTCGCAAGGTCGCGCGCGTCCGGCTGACCAATGGAATGGAAGTGACGACGTACATTCCAGGCGAAGGGCATAACTTGCAGGAGCACTCCGTGGTGCTCATCCGCGGTGGGCGTGTCAAGGACCTACCCGGCGTTCGCTATCACATCATCCGCGGCAGCCTGGATACGTCGGGGGTTACCAACCGCCGCCAGGGCCGCTCGAAGTACGGGGCCAAACGACCTAAGTAGGGTCGCACTCGGAGTCGTCTACAGATGCCACGCAAAGGTGAAGTTCCAAAACGAAAGCTGTTGCCCGATCCGAAGTTCACGGATCAGACAGCGGATATGCGTCGTCGCATTACCAAGTTCGTCAACACAGTGATGAGCTCGGGCAAAAAGTCTGTCGCCGAGGGAATCGTGTACGGGGCGTTCGACCTCGTGGCCGAGAAGGCGGGAGACGATCCGGTGAAGGTGTGGGACAAGGCGATGGCCAATGTCCAGCCCAAGATCGAGGTCAAGTCACGCCGGGTCGGCGGTGCGACATATCAGGTTCCGGTTGATGTGCGTCCAGATCGAGCCTTGGCGCTCGGGATGCGCTGGCTCATCCACTCGGCGCGCGAGCGATCGGATGGACGGACCATGCGCGAGAAGCTGGCCGCTGAGTTGCTCGATGCTTCAGCCAACAAGGGTGCCGCGGTGAAGAAACGCGAAGACACGCACAAGATGGCCGAGGCAAACAAGGCGTTCGCGCACTACCGGTGGTAGGGCTTTCGCCTGATGAGGAGACAGTAGATACCTTCATAGCTTAGACATAGGGAAGAGAAGATTCGGATTCGTAGGTGGTTGAAGGGGTGGGCCGAAGTATAGAGCTTCGGGGCACCCTTCCAGCCGACTGAGTCAGTCCGGACCATTTCTCGACCTTCACATCCTTTAACCTGCGGACCTTGTGGTCGCTCGGGGGCAAGCAGCCCGTCGAACGATCCGCATGCGCGCGGAGGCTCAAGTCAAGTCGTGGTTCGGCAAGTCCCCATAAATCAGACCCGGAATATCGGGATCATGGCGCATATCGATGCGGGGAAGACTACGACCACCGAGCGTATCCTGTTCTATACCGGCGTGTCGCAAACCATGGGCGAGGTCCACGAGGGGACCGCGGTGATGGACTGGATGGAGCAGGAGCAGGAGCGCGGAATCAGCATCACTGCGGCTGCCACAACCTGTTTCTGGCGGGAACACCGAGTGAATATTATTGACACGCCTGGGCACGTTGACTTCACCGTCGAAGTCGAGCGTTGTTTGCGCGTGCTCGACGGCGCAGTCGCGGTCTTCTGTGCGGTGGGTGGAGTGGAAGCCCAGTCGGAAACGGTGTGGCGCCAAGCGGACAAATACCGCGTTCCCCGGATCGCCTTCATAAACAAGTGCGACCGTCGCGGGGCGGATCCCGGGCGCTGTGTTGAGCAGATGCGATCCCGCATCAATGCCCATCCGGTGGTCACCCAAATCCCCATGGGACTGGAAGATTCGTTTGCGGGCGTCATCGATCTGGCGAGCATGCGAGCCATCGAGTGGGTCGGTGACACCACCGGCGCGGCATTCTTGGATCGCGAGATTCCTTCGTCGTTGCTCAAGCCGGCCAAGGATGCCCGGGTGGCGATGATCGAGTCTCTCGGTGAGGTCGACGACGAGATTTTTGCTCTCTACGTGGATGGGGCTGAGATTTCAGCTGCCAGGATTCGCGCTGCCCTTCGGCGGGCGACGATTGCTGGGAAGGCAGTGCCCGTTCTGTTGGGAGCCGCGTTCAAGAACAAGGGCGTGCAGCCGTTGCTTGATGCGGTAGTTGACTACCTTCCGTCGCCAACTGACATGCCACCAGTGGTGGGTCACGCCCCCGATGGACTGCCCTGTCTGCGGCTTGCCTCTGACTCGGAGCCGTTCTCCGCGCTGGCCTTCAAGACCATGGGCGATATGGTGTCGGGACCGTTGACCTACTTTCGTGTCTACTCGGGACACGTCGAAGCAGGCGCTACGGTGTACAACTCCACAAAGGGAAAACGCGAACGGGTGGGCCGGCTCTTGCGCATGCACGCAAATCGGCGCGAGGAGATTCGCCGGGTCTCATGTGGCAACATCGCCGCGGCCGTGGGTTTGAGCGTGACTTCGACCGGAGACACGCTGTGTGACGTGCGGGCGCCTATCGTCCTCGAACTGATGGACTTCCCACGTCCGACCTGTTCAGTCGCCATCGAGGCCCGGTCAGAGTCCCAGCAGCAACAGTTGAGTCAAGCGTTGGCTCAGCTTGCGGTAGAGGATCCGACCTTTTCCGTCCGGAGCGAGCCAGAGACCGGCCAGTTGCTGATTTCTGGAATGGGGGAGCTTCACCTCGAGATTGTCGTTGACCGGCTGGTTCGCGAGTTCAACGTCGAGGCGAGGGTGGGGCGTCCACAGGTCGCCTATCGCGAGATGCTCACTGAGGCCGCCGAGGCCGAAGGGTCTTGCATTCACCAGGTGGGCGGGCGTGGTTTGTTCGCACAGGTGAAACTGAGAGTTGAACCCCGGCCTGATGGTCGAGGCGTTCTTTTCGTGAATCAGGCTTCGGCCGGTGCGGTCCCACGCGATTTCGTTGCTGCAGTGGAAAGGGGCGCGCGCACGGCGGTCGAACGTGGGGTCATCGGCGGCTACGGCCTTGCCGATGTGCGGGTCACGTTGCTCGATGGCAAATTCCATCCTCTCGATTCCAACGAGATGGCCTTTCAGATTGCGGCCGCGCAGGCCTCAGCTGAGGCGGCGCGACGCGCTGGGCCTGTGCTCTTGGAGCCCATCATGCGGCTCGATGTCATGGTTCCGGAGGAATTTGTGGGGGGGGTGCTCGGAAATCTTTCCGCACGGCGGGGACGTGTGCTAGGGATGGACGCCCGCGGCGGGGTTCAGGAAGTCACCGCCGAGGTACCGCTAGCCACCATGTTTGGATATTCAACAGATGTTCGTTCGCTGACCCAAGGACGGGCGACCTTTACCATGCAGTTTCTGCGCTACGCGCCTGTGCCTCTCCCAGTTCGAGAGGCGCTCTCGACGCGAGTTCGGGGTTCTTGATCAGTTTCGTCGGCAGGAGGATCTTATGGCCAAAGAAAAGTTCATACGAAACAAACCGCACCTGAACGTTGGAACGATCGGGCACGTGGACCATGGGAAGACCACGCTGACGGCCGCGATCACGAAGGCGCTGGCAAAGAAGAATTTGGCGAAGTTCACGGCGTACGACCAGATCGACAAGGCGCCTGAGGAGCGAGAGCGCGGGATCACGATCGCGATCGCGCACGTGGAGTACGCGACGGACAAGCGGCACTACGCGCACGTGGATTGCCCCGGGCACGCGGACTACATCAAGAACATGATCACCGGAGCGGCGCAGATGGATGGCGCCGTGCTGGTGGTGTCGGCGCCCGACGGACCGATGCCGCAGACGCGGGAACACATTCTGCTGGCGCGCCAGGTGGGCGTTCCTTCGATCGTGGTGTACCTGAACAAGGTAGACATGGTGGCGAAGGAAGACGCTGAGCTGCTCGATCTGGTGGAGTTGGAACTGCGCGAGCTGCTGTCGAAGTATGATTTTCCCGGGGACACAACCCCGATTGTGCGGGGAAGCGCACTGAAGGCCTTGGAAGGTGATCCGTCGGATATCGGGGAAGGGTCGATCTGGAAGCTGATGGAGGCTCTGGATAGTTTCATACCGGAGCCGAAGCGCGAGATTGAAAAGCCGTTCCTGATGCCGGTGGAGGACGTGTTCACGATTTCTGGACGCGGGACAGTAGTGACCGGGCGTATAGAGCGCGGGATTGTGAAGGTAGGGGAGGAAGTGGAGATCGTGGGATTCAAGGACACGCAGAAGACGGTGGTGACCGGGGTGGAGATGTTCCGGAAGCTGCTCGATGAGGGGCGGGCGGGGGACAACGTGGGGGCGCTGCTGCGCGGGACGAAGCGGGAAGACGTGGAGCGCGGGCAGGTGTTGGCGAAGCCCGGATCGATCACGCCGCACAAGAATTTCCGCGGAGAGATCTACATATTGAAGAAGGAAGAGGGCGGGCGGCACACGCCGTTCTTCAAGGGATATCGGCCGCAGTTCTACTTCCGCACGACGGATGTGACCGGGGAGGTGAAGTTGCCGGAGGGGACAGAGATGGTGATGCCTGGTGACAATGTGAACATGGAGATCAACCTGATCACGCCGATCGCGTGCGAGGAGAAGCTGCGCTTCGCGATTCGGGAAGGTGGCAAGACGGTTGGCTCCGGTGTCGTGACCAAGATCCTTGAATAGATAGACCTGGCGGAGTTTTTCAAAGGACATTAGAAGGGGGCGCAACGTGACACCCAGAATCAGGATTCGGCTCAAGGCCTACGATCACCGCCTGCTCGACCAGTCGGCAGGAGAGATTGTGGACACCGCCAAGCGGACCGGCGCCAAAGTCGCAGGCCCGATTCCGCTGCCGACCAAGATCAACAAGTATTGCGTGCTGCGTTCGCCCCACGTCGACAAGAAGTCGCGCGAGCAGTTTGAAATTCGCACGCACAAGCGGCTGCTCGACATCCTCGATCCCACCCAACAGACGCTGGACGCGCTGATGAAGCTCGACCTGTCAGCCGGCGTGGACGTCGAGATCAAGACCTGAGGAAGGCCATGCAGATCGACGTTGTGAATATGGAAGGCCAGACAATTGGCCAAATGGAAGTGGCCGACGAAGTATTCGGCTGCAAGGTGCGCGATCACTTGCTTTGGGAATCGGTGAAAGCGCAGCAGGCCGCGCGACGCGCGGGCACACACTCGACCCGAACGCGCGCCTTCGTGCGCGGTGGAGGCAGGAAGCCGTATCGACAGAAGGGGACCGGCAACGCGCGGCAGGGTTCCACGCGGTCCCCGAATTTCGTGGGCGGTGGCAAGGTCTTCGGACCTCATCCACGGGACTATGAATACACGCTGCCCCGCAAGGTCAAGAAGGCCGCGCTGGCCTCGGCCCTGTCGCTACGCGCGCGTGAGAAGAAGCTGGTGATCGTCGACAGGTTGGTGATGGAAGCGCCCCAGACCAAGCGGATGGTGACAGTCTTCAAGGCACTGGGCCTTGATTCGGCTGTGGTGGTAGACGGCAAGGGCAACGACAACCTGCTCAAGTCGGTTCGCAACCTGTCCACCTTCACCTGCATGCCGCCGGAAGGCCTTAACGTATACGACATTCTCATGCACTCCGGACTGGTCATTGCCAAAGACGTCGTCAAGGCGGTCGAGGCGCGAATCGTGGGCGGCGGTGAGGCCGCGGTCTAGGAAAGGCAAGTCATGCGCTCCCCTGAAAGAATCATCAAACGCCCACTCTTGACTGAGAAGGGCTCCATGCTCAAGGAGACCGGCGGCCGACCCGAGGCGGAGGTCGATCCGGAGCAGGTCCAACCCCAGCTGTTGCTCGAAGTGGCGAGTGATGCCAACAAGATCGAGATCAAGCATGCGGTCGAGAAGCTCTGGAATGTCAACGTCATCAAGGTGCGCACGGCCATCGTGCGCGGCAAGCAGCGGCGAGTGGGCCGGCACATGGGTCGGCGCTCTAACTGGAAACGCGCACTGGTCACACTGGCGGTTGGCCAGAAGATCGAGTTCTTCGAGGGAGTGTAGACTATGGGTCTTCGCACCATAAATCCAACAACACCGGGTGTGCGCGGCAGAATCGCGCCGGACTTCTCGGACCTCACCAAGGGCAATCAGCCGCTCAAGGCGCTGACGGAATCCAAGCCATCGACCGGCGGCCGTAATCACTTCGGGCGTGTGACCTCGCGTTTTCGTGGAGGCGGTCACAAACGGCGTTTCCGCATCGTCGATTTTCGGCGAGACAAGCTTGGAGTGCCTGCGAAGGTGGCGAGCATTGAGTATGATCCCAATCGCAGCGCGCGGATTGCGCTCCTTCACTACGCGGATGGTGAGAAGCGATACATCCTGTGGCCGGTCGGGCTGGCGGTTGGAGACACGGTAGTGTCTTCTGTCAATGCTGACATCAAGCCGGGCAATGCCTTGCCGTTGCGTAACATCCCGCTTGGTACGACCATTCACAATGTGGAGTTGAAGGTGGCGGGGCGCGCGCAGATGGTTCGCTCTGCCGGCAGTGGCGCACAACTCATGGCCAAGGAAGGCGACTGGGGGCAGGTGCGCCTGCCATCAGGGGAGGTTCGCCTGGTTCACCTGGAGTGCCGGGCCACAGTTGGCCAACTGGGCAACATTGAGCACAATAGCGTGCACAATGGAAAGGCAGGTCGTACGCGCTGGCTCGGACGTCGTCCGCACAATCGCGGCGTTACCATGAATCCAGTCGACCACCCGATGGGCGGTGGCGAAGGCCGGTCATCTGGCGGACGCCATCCCTGTTCGCCCTGGGGCCAGCTCAGCAAGGGACTGAAGACCCGCCAGAACAAGAGGACGGATCGCATGATTATCAAGCGCCGAGGAAAGAAGGCGTAGCCATGGCACGCTCAGTAAAAAAGGGCGCATTCGTCGATCGTCACCTGATGACAAAGGTGACCGACATGCAGAAGCAGAAGGCGAAGAAAGTCATCAAGACTTGGTCGCGTCGTTCCACCATTATTCCTGATATGGTTGGTCTGACATTCGCGGTGCACAACGGGCGCAAGTTTCTCCCGGTGTTTGTCACCGAGAATATGGTTGGGCACAAGCTGGGTGAGTTTTCGCCGACGCGAATCTTTCAGAGCCACTCGGGCGACCGCAAAGCGGCGGCCGGAGCGGGTGGGGCCGGGGCGGGCGGGGCGCCAGGTGCGGCAGCCCCGGCGGCTGCGGCCGCTGCTCCTGCGGCTGAGAAGAAGTAGGAAAAGAAGGACCACAAACATGGCACACGCAGTGTTGAGACGGTTCCGCCAGTCACCGCGCAAGGTACGCATGGTGGCGGACATGATCCGTGGGCGGAATGTGGCGGACGCGCTGTCGATCCTGCATCTTCAGCCGCGCAAAGCAGCCAAGATGCTGTCCAAGGTCCTTGGCTCAGCGGTCGCCAACGCGACCACAAACGAGAAGGCCGATGCAGACGCGCTGGTTGTTGTCAAAGTCAATGTCGACCCCGGGCCGACCGAGAAGCGTTGGTTGGCGCGGTCCATGGGGCGCGCCAACCGGATCAATCGACGAACCTCCAACGTGACCGTCGTGGTCGACGTGGCGCAGGAGTAACCGCAATGGGTCAGAAGACACATCCGATAGGGTTTCGTCTCGGCGTCGTCCGCGGCTGGAGCTCGCAGTGGTATTCGGAAAAGAATTTTGCGAAGTGGCTTCACGAAGACATCCGCCTCAAGAAATTCGTGAAGCAGAAGCTTGGGCACGCTGGCGTGGCCTCGGTTGAGGTCGAGCGGGCTGCCAACAAGGTGAAGATCAACATCAGTACCGCGCGGCCGGGCATTGTGATTGGAAAACGCGGCGCCGGGGTGGAGACGCTGAAGAAGGAAGTTCAGGCCTTGACCTCGAATGAGGTTTTCCTCAACATCCAAGAGGTCCGCAAGGCCGAGACCAATGCACAGTTGGTCGCCGAGAACGTGGCCACCCAGCTTGAACGTCGCGTAGCCTTTCGTCGCGCCATGAAGAAGGCGGTCCAGACGGCCATGAAGTTTGGCGCCAAGGGCATCCGTCTGGCCTGCTCAGGCCGTCTGGGTGGCGCGGAAATGGCCCGCTACGAGTGGTACCACGAGGGGCGCGTGCCTTTGCACACCTTGCGTGCAGACATCGAGTTCGGCTTCACCGAGGCCCATACGACCTATGGGGCTATTGGCGTGAAGTGCTGGATTTTCAAGGGCGAAGTCCTTCCGCAACGGTCGGCTCGTCTGGCCTAGGCGCAAGGAGAGGAAACCATGCTGGCACCTGATAGAGTCAAGTGGCGCAAGCAACAGAAGGGAAAGATGCGTGGCATCGCCAAGGGCGGCGCTTTCGTGTCTTTCGGCGAATACGGCCTACAGGCCATGACCTGCGGCTTCGTGACTGCGCGGCAAATTGAGGCGGCTCGTACGGCAATCTCGCGCCACGTGAAGCGCGGCGGAAAGTTGTACGTGCGGATATTCCCAGACAAACCGATCTCTAAGAAGCCTGCCGAGACGCGAATGGGCAAAGGCAAGGGCACCCCGGAGGAATGGGTGGCGGTGATCAGGCCAGGGCGAGTGATGTACGAGCTTGAGGGCGTGAGTGCGGAATTGGCTAAAGAGGCATTCCACTTGGCTGAGCACAAGCTGGCGGTGCGCACCAGGGTCATCGGACGGGAGCACGCGCTATGAAGGGCAAGATTCAAGCGAAGGATTTGCGCGGGAACGAGGCCGAGGAATTGGCCCGGACGTTGAGAAAGTTGGAAGAGGATCTTTTCCAGCATCGATTGAAGAAGAACACCAACCAGCTCGAAAACACGATGCTGGTGCGCCACACCCGGCGGGACATCGCGCGGGTGAACACGGTGCTGGCCGAGCGGCAACACAAGACGCCTCCTGCGGCCGCGCCGGCTACCCCCGCCAAGGAGAAATAGGCCGTGGCCAACGAATCACCAAGTCCCGTCAAGAGCGAGCAGGCCGCTGCACCCTCGCGAGCCCATTCGCGCAAGCGAAGGCTGATCGGCGTCGTAACCAGCGACAAGATGGACAAGACGCGTGTGGTGACGGTGGAGCGCCGTCTGTCTCACGCAAAGTACGGCAAGTACATGACCATGCGCGCAAAGTACAAGGCGCATGACGAAAAGAACGAATCTCGGGTGGGCGACCGAGTGGTAATCGTGGAGTCTCGTCCGCTTTCGCGCGAGAAGCGCTGGCGGGTGGAACGGCTTCTGGTTCGACCGCAGGAAATGTAGCCAGACCCGCAGTCAAGAAACGGACGACAGGTTCAGATCATGGTCCAGACGACGACAACTCTCGATGTGGCCGACAACTCGGGCGCCAAGAAGATCATGTGCATCCGCGTGTTGGGTGGCACAAAACGCAAGTACGCTTCGGTGGGTGATGTGATCATCGTGTCCATCAAGGAAGCCATTCCGAACGCCAAGGTGAAAAAGGGCGAGGTGGCCCGGGCGGTCATCGTGCGCACCAAGAAGGAGGTGTCGCGTCCGGATGGTTCCTACATCCGCTTCGATGCCAACTCGGCGGTCTTGGTGGACAAGGACAACGAGCCGGTGGGTACGCGCATTTTTGGCCCGGTCGCTCGGGAACTGCGTGCGAAGCGATTCATGAAGATTATTTCTCTGGCCCCGGAGGTCCTGTGATGCACGTTCGCAAAGGCGACACCGTGGTCGTGATCGCCGGAAAAGACAAGGGCAAGCGCGGTCGCGTCCTGCGCATCCTATCTGCCAAAGACCGCCTGGTGGTTGAGCGCATCGCCATGATCAAGCGCCACACCAAGCCCACCCAGCGCAATCCACGCGGGGGCATCTTGGAGAAGGAAGGCTCGTTGCATTCCTCGAACGTGGCGCTTTGGTGTGCGAAATGTAGTGCGGGCCGGCGCTGCCGAGTCGACCTTAAAGAAGGACAGAAGAAACGGCGTGTGTGTGTCAAGTGTGGGTCGGCAATTGAATCGGCATAGCCGCCAGGGACAGAAGGAAGAAACCGATGGCTGAGCAGAACGATAAACCCGAGAAGGCCGAAGCGGCGAAACCACCCAAGGGTGGCAAGCCAGTGCTGACCCCGGAGCAAGAAGCGGAAGCGGCGGCGAAGAAGGCTGCGCGTGCTGCCGGCAAGGGCGGCAAGGGCAAGGGTGCCGCCGGCGGTGGTGGCAAGAGTGAGCTTGCCGCTGAGCGAGTGAAGCGGAGTCAACCGGCCCGCTTGCGGAAACTGTTTGAGACTGAACTGCGGTCGCGCCTGATGGCCGAGCTGGGCTTGGCGAACGTGATGCAGGCGCCGCGGATGTCGAAGATAACGGTCAACATGGGGCTCGGCGAGGCGATCACCAACCCGAAGATTTTGGATTCGGGCGTCGAGGATTTGGCGCTCATCACGGGCCAGAAGCCGGTGGTGACCAAGTCCAAGAAGGCCATCGCGGCTTTCAAGCTGAAGGGCAACCAGAAGATTGGCGCGATGGTGACACTGCGCCGGGATAGCATGTACGAATTCCTCGATCGCCTGGTCAGCTTCGCGCTCCCCCGCGTGCGCGACTTCAAGGGCGTGTCGCCCAAAGGATTCGATGGGCGAGGGAACTACACGCTCGGAATTCGTGAGGGGAATATTTTTCCCGAGACGAGCTTTGAACGCGTGGAGAAGTCTAAAGGCATGAACATCACGATCACCACCACGGCGCGTACGGACGAACAAGGCCGCGCGTTGTTGCGCCACCTCGGGATGCCGTTTAGGAGCTAGCGACAAATGGCGAAGACCGTCGACATGTTTCCCCCTACACCCAAGTTTGCCGTCCGGCACCGCAATCGCTGCAAACAGTGCGGCCGTTCGCGGGCCTTCATTCGTAAATTCGAGTTGTGTCGTATCTGTTTCCGGTTGCTCGCCCTGCGTGGCGATGTTCCCGGTGTCATCAAGTCGAGCTGGTAGGCGCCCATGACCGATCCCATTGCTGATTTCCTCACCCGGATTCGCAACGCCATCATGGCGCGACAGGGGGACGTGATGTCTCCTTCGTCAACGCTCAAGGTGCGCCTGGCCGAGTTGCTCAAGGACGAGGGCTACATCGCTGGCTTCGACGTCCACGACAACTTCGACGGGCACTCCGAAATCGTGGTTCGATTGCGCTGGCCTCAACCTGGGACGAATGCGATCACAGGCCTGCGCCGGCGTTCGCGCCCTGGCCAGCGCGTCTATGTCGGAACGGATCGAATTCCAAAGATTCGCTCCGGACTGGGCATCGCTGTCCTGTCTACTTCAAAGGGCCTCATGACCGATCGAGCCGCGCGCAAGGCTGGGGTCGGGGGCGAATTGCTTTGTGAGGTCTGGTAGATGTCTCGCATCGGTCGCAAGCCTGTTCCTCTTCCCAAGGGCGTCACGCTCAGCCAGAAGGCTGGTCAGTTTTCGGTCAAGGGGCCGAAGGGTGAACTAGCGAAGATTCTCCCTGCGGGAATCAGCATCAAGGCAGAAGGTGACAAACTGGTCGTGAGTCGCGCCGATGATTCGCGCGACAATCGAGCGCGGCACGGGCTGGTGCGGGCACACCTGGCCAACATGGTCAAGGGTGTGACGGACGGCTGGACCCGCGAGCTTGAGATCAACGGCGTCGGGTACCGCGCTGAGGTCGCCGGGGACACTGTGACGTTTGCGCTGGGCTACGCCCACCCCGTGGTTTTCAAGCTGCCCAAGATTGTTAGCGCCAAGGTGGAAAAGAACCGCCTGACCCTGGCGTCTGCTGACAAGGATCTGCTTGGTCAGATCGCCGCGAAATTGCGGGAACTTCGTCCCCCTGAACCCTACAAGGGCAAGGGCGTGAAATACGTAGAAGAGGTCATCAAGAAGAAGGTTGGCAAAGCCGCTGCGACTGGCGCGGCAGCCAGCTAGGATTAGCGGCTACCACCGAACTCAAGGGAAAAGCGGAGAAGAGGACTCATGGCAGGCAATAGCAAAATCGAAAGTCGCACGCGGCGACAGCGCTCGCTGCGCAAGCGGATTTCGGGAACGCCGGAACGGCCGCGTTTGGTGGTTTTCCGCAGCGCCAAGCATATCTACGCGCAGGTGGTGGACGACCTGGCAGGCAAGACACTTGTGGCAGCGTCGGACCTGGTGGCAAAGAAAAATCCACCCGCGAATCCGCCCAAGGGCAAGAAGAGAGATCGTGCGAAGCAGGTTGGATCCATTGTGGCAAAGAAGTGTCTGGAAAAGGGCATCAAGCAGGTGGTATTCGACCGTGCGGGCTACCGTTATCACGGCCGTGTCTCGTCGATCGCCACTGGGGCACGCGAGGCGGGGTTGAAGTTCTAGGGCAGAGCGCAAGGCGCAAGGGTGGAAGATAGGTTCATCTAGGAGCAAGAATGGCGATTAACTACGAAGAAGTTGGCGAGCTGGTCGACAGCGTCGTCTTCATCAACCGCGTCGCCAAGGTCGTCAAAGGCGGCCGGCGGTTTTCGTTTTCTGCGCTGGTGGTTGTCGGCGACCAACGTGGATATGTGGGGGCTGGCCTGGGCAAGGCCAACGAGGTCCCCGAGGCGATCCGCAAGGGGACCGAGCAGGCGAAGAAGAACCTGTTCAAGATTCCCCTGGCTGGAACGACTATCCCCCACGAAGTCAAGGGCACGTTCGGTGCGGGCACGGTTCTCTTGCGGCCAGCAAGCCCTGGAACCGGCGTTATTGCCGGCGGTGCCGTCCGGCCCGTGCTCGAAGTTGCAGGTGTGCAGGACATCCTGACCAAGTGTATTGGGACTTCAAATCCTCACAATGTCATCCACGCGACGATCGATGCGCTCAAAAGGTTGAGCAGCGCCGCCAACATCGCCTCGCTGCGGGGCATGCGTTTGGAAGACATTACGGCAGCGGGTTAGATCATGGCCAAGAAGCTGAGAGTCACATTGATCCGGAGCGGTATCAACCGCCCAGAACCACAGAAGTTGACCATCTGGCAGCTCGGTTTGCGCAAGATGGGACGTAGCGCTGTTTTGCCGGACAATCCTGCCGTGCGCGGGATGATCCGTTCAGTCTCCCACCTGGTGAAGGTGGAGGTTGCAGAGTAGATCCCGAGCCAGAGCTGAAAGGAACCAGGACAATGGGTACCACGTTGCACGACTTGAAGGGACCACGCGGCGCTAGGCGGAATCGCAAGCGCATCGGACGGGGTCCGGGATCGGGCACCGGCGAGCAGTCGGGCAAGGGCGTCAAGGGACAGAAGGCACGCACCGGTCATCATGGCGCGCGGCTCGGATTCGAGGGCGGTCAGATGCCCATGCAGCGCCGGTTGCCCAAGAGGGGCTTCAAGAATGTTTTCGCCGCCGAAACTTTTGCGGTGAATTTGCATGACATCGAGGAGCGGTTTGAGGCGGGCACCGTGACCATTACAGAGCTACACGGGGTGGGTTTGATTCCGCGCCGCTGCCGCTGGGTCAAGGTGCTGGGGTCAGGCGAACTGAGCAAGAAGTTCGTGGTCAAGGCCAACGCGTTTTCGGCCAGCGCGAAGGACAAGATTGAGAAGAAGGGTGGACGGGCCGAGGTGATTGAGGGCTGAGCGTTTCAACCAGAGACGGATGAAATCGATTACTAGGGGGAATTAAATGGCCTCTGGCTTTCAAAATATGGGGAAGATCCCCGAGCTGCGGAGGCGCATCCTCTACACGATCGCGCTGCTCGCGATTCACCGCATTGGCGTGGTGGTGACCACACCGGGCGTGAATGCCAGCGTTATGGCCAAGATTGTGAACCAGGCCTCTGGCAGTTTCCTGGGCTTGTTCAACATGTTTTCCGGCGGCGCGCTGGAGAAGATGTCGATCTTCGCCCTGGGCATCATGCCCTACGTTAGCTCGTCGATCATTCTGCAGCTTCTTACCGTTGTCATCCCCAAGCTCGAGCAGATCCAGAAGGAAGGCGAGATGGGGCGGCGACGGATCAACCAGTACACGCGGTACGGTTGCATTATTCTGTCGTTTATCCAGTCGTTCTTTATCGCGCGCTGGCTGGTGTCGAACAACTCTGCCTACGGCCATCTGGGCGAGGTGGTGCCGGATCCTAACTGGCACTTCTACCTTCTGACGATGCTGTCGCTTACGACGGGCACGGCATTCATTATGTGGCTGGGAGAGCAGATAACCGAGCGGGGCGTGGGGAACGGCATTTCGCTCATCATTTTTGCCGGCATCGTGACTGATATCCCTGACGCATTGACTCGCCTCTGGCTACGTGCCAAGGACGGCAATATTACGGCGTTCTCGTTGGCGTTGATGGCACTCATCGTGGTGGTTGTGGTGGCCGTCATCATCTTCTTCGAGCGCGGCCAGCGGCGGATTCCGGTCCAATACGCGAAACGGGTGGTTGGTAGAAAGATGTTTGGTGGCCAATCCACACATCTGCCGCTCAAGGTCAACACGTCCGGCGTGATTCCACCGATTTTCGCCTCGTCAATCCTGATGTTCCCGCAGCAGGTCGCGTCCTTCTGGAACAATCCGATTGCCAAGGCATTCTCAGATGCGCTGCACCCGGGGGACTGGCGCTACAACGTGCTTTACATCGGCCTGATTGTTTTCTTCTGCTACTTCTACACGGCGGTCACCTTCAATCCCGTAGACGTGGCGGACAACATGCGGAAGTACGGGGGCTTTGTTCCTGGAATCCGTCCGGGGAAAGCCACGGCTGCGTACATCGACAGGGTGTTGACGAGAATCACAGCGGGCGGGGCTCTGTATGTGTCGGTTATCTGCGTGCTGCCCACGCTTTTGACCACCAATCTTGGGGTTCCGTTCTATTTCGGCGGCACCGGCCTGATGATCGTGGTCGGCGTCGCGCTGGATACCGTCCAACAGATCGAATCACACCTCATCACGCGCAACTACGAGGGCTTCACCGGGCCCAAGGGACCGCGGATTCGCGGCAGGGGCGGACGCGTAACAGCTCCGGTGGGCGGCTGAGCTTGCAGCTTGCTAGGCAACCATCAGATGATCTTGGTTTGCACAGTCAGAGATCAGTCGGCCGAGGGGCGGCCGTGCGATGGAGTGAGGCGGCCGTGAAGGGCATTGAGCTCAAGTCGGCGGCACAGATCGCGAAGCTGCGCGAAGCGAATCTGGTGGTGAGCGACGTGCTGGATGTGTTGGCTGCCGCGGCGGAGCCAGGAGTCAGCACATGGGACCTCGATCAACTGGCGGCCAAACGATTGAAGCAGCTTCGGGCCGAGCCGGCATTCTTGGGCTACCGCGGATATCCCGCGGTCCTCTGCGCGTCCGTGAACGACACCGTGGTGCATGGAATTCCGCGCAAGGATGTTGTGCTCAAGGAGGGAGACATTCTCTCGTTGGATTTTGGCGCGTTCAAGGACGGCTGGTGCGGTGACTCGGCGAGGACGTTGGAGATTGGAGAGGTTTCGGCGCAAGCCCATGCTTTGGTCGAAGCGACGCGAGAGTCTTTGGACAACGCGTTGGCGGAGTGCAGGGTTGGGCGGAGACTTGGGGATGTGAGCTGGGCGGTCCAGAGTCATGTCGAGGCGCGAGGCTTTTCTGTGGTACGGCAGTTCGCAGGACATGGTATAGGGCGGCACATGCATGAGCCTCCCCAGGTTCCAAACTATGGCGAAGCCGGAAAGGGTCCCCGTTTGAGTTCAGGGATGGTCTTTGCGGTGGAGCCCATGGTGAATCAGGGAGGTCCAGACGTCGTAATCGAGGACGATGGGTGGACTGCGGTTACCAAAGATGGTAGCCTCTCGGCCCATTTTGAGCACTCGGTGGCAATCACCGACAACGGCCCGATGATTTTGTCACGGGCCTGAAACGGGGCAAGGCTTTCATGAAGGTCAGAGCATCAGTGAAGAAGATCTGCGACAAGTGCAAGATAATCCGCCGTCGCGGGGTTGTCCGTGTGATCTGCGAGAATTCCCGCCACAAACAGCGGCAGGGCTAGGCGTGACGAGCGCAAGCGAAGAATAGGAAAGGAAAGTCCATGGCACGTGTAGCAGGCGTCGATCTTCCGCGAAACAAGCGCATGGAGTATGCGCTAACTTATATCAACGGCATCGGCAAGACCAAGGCGCGGGAGATCCTGAAAGCAGCCGGCATATCGTTTGACAAACGGAGCGACACGCTGGACGACAACGAGACCCGGCATATTCGCGAGATCATCGAGCAGATGGGGCTGAAGATCGAAGGGGATCTGCAGCGTGAGATCTCGATGAACATCAAGCGGCTGATGGATCTCGGCTGCTACCGGGGCCTGCGCCATCGGCGCAGTTTACCGGTTCACGGGCAGCGGACCAAGACTAACGCCCGGACCCGCAAGGGACCGCGCAAGGGCCAGATGATCAAGCGCAAGACCGAGGGTACGGGGGCGTAGGTGCGAATCGGCCGGTTCTCTTCCCACGAGAAGATGTCGGCCGCAACCTGAAGAGAGACGAGACGGACGGAACATGTCGACTGAGCAACCAGTAGCCAAGCCAAAGACAAAGGCCAAGAAGGCCAAGAAGAGCATTCAGAGCGGCATCGCGCACATCACGGCGTCGTTCAACAACACGATCGTCACCATCACCGACGTGTCCGGTAACGTCGTGTCTTGGTCGTCGTCGGGCGTGAAGGGGTTCAAGGGATCGCGCAAGTCGACTCCCTTCGCCGCCCAGCTCGCCGCCGAGGACGCCGCCCACAAAGCCATGGAGCACGGGATGAAGTCGATCAACGTCTTCATCAAGGGGCCTGGTTCGGGGCGCGAGTCAGCCCTGCGCGCGCTGGCAGCCACCGGTTTCAAGATCAATTTGATTCGCGACCTGACGCCGATCCCACACAACGGGTGTCGGCCGCCGAAGCGGCGACGGGTCTGATGGATTTGTTTTCAGGATTTTGGAATCAAGTGAAAGCACGAGGAAGGTAACTCAGCGATGGCGAAGTATTCTGGTCCGGTTTGTCGCCTCTGCCGCCGTGAGGACACGAAGCTGTTCTTGAAAGGCGATCGTTGCTACACCGACAAGTGTGGCTACGAGCGGCGCGCCTATGCGCCCGGACAGCATGGGCAGGCGCGCCGCAGGAAACAGTCGAACTATGGCTCACAGCTGCGTGAGAAACAGAAGCTGAAGCGGATGTATGGTCTGGCGGAGCAGCAATTCCGCGGCTACTACCACAAGGCATCCCGGATGAAGGGCGTCGCGGGTGAGAATCTCTTGCAGCTGCTAGAGCGTCGCCTGGACAACGTGGTGTATCGCTTGGGATTTGCCTCCGACCATGCAGAGGCACGTCAGCTGGTCCGCCATGGCCATTTCGTAGTGAATGGCAAGAAGGTGAACGTGCCTTCTTTCCTTTGCTCGGCCAACGACAACGTGGCCGTGAAAGAGAAATCCCGCAAGATCACCCGCATACTGGAGAACCTGGGGGCTGTCGATCGCCGGGGTGTGCCAAAATGGCTACAATTGGACAAGGACAGTTTTCAGGGCAAGCTCGCGACGCTGCCTGCACGCGAGGATTTGACTATGGCCGTTCGCGAGCAGCTTGTTGTAGAGCTCTATTCGAAGTAGATCACCCGCCCACTAGGATTTGAGATAGGAGAACAGAATGTCGACCGCGAGTTCACAAACGGTGGCGGCGTCCCAATTGGCGTTTGTCGCGAAGAACTGGCGCGATCTCATCCGCCCGCGCAAGCTGGAAGTGGATGCAGAGTCGCTCACGAATACCTACGGGAAGTTTACCTGTGAGCCATTGGAACGGGGCTTTGGAACGACCATAGGCAATGGGATCCGTAGGGTTCTGCTGTCGTCACTCCAGGGCGCAGCGATCACGGCGATCAAGATTGAAGGTGCAGTACACGAATTCACGTCGTTGCCGGAGGTGGCGGAAGATGTCACCGACATAGTGCTCAACCTCAAGGAGGTGATCATCCGCTCATTGGATGGCAAGGCGCACACGCTTCGACTGGACAAGGATGGAGAGGGCAAGGTGACCGCGGGAGACATCCAGTGTCCCGAGGGCATTCAGATTCTCAATCCTGACAAGGTGATCATGACTTGCTCCAAGGGCGCGAAAGTGCGCATGGAGCTTGAGATTGCGATGGGGCGAGGTTACGTCCCGGCTGAACGCAACAAGACGCCCACCATGGGTGTTGGCACGGTTCCTATCGATTCGCTGTTCTCGCCGATTCGGAAGGTGAATTTTGCCGTCACCAATGCCCGCGTGGGTCAGCAGACTGACTACGATCGTCTAACGCTTGAGGTGTGGACGAACGGCACGGTCAAACCTGAGGACGCGGTTGCTTTTGCGGCGAAGATTTTCAAAGACCAGCTGACCATCTTCATCAACTTCCAGGAAGGCGCCGAGCCGGCGCCCGAAGCCACGGTTTCTGAGGAGCAGCAGAAGCTCAATGAGAATCTTTGGAAGTCGGTAGACGATCTGGAACTGTCAGTGCGTTCGGCGAACTGCCTCCAGAATGCCAATATTCGCTGCATCGGCGAGCTGGTGCAGAAGACTGAATCGGAAATGCTGAAGACCAAGAACTTTGGGCGGAAATCGCTCAAAGAAATCAAAGAGATCTTGGCCAGCATGGGCCTGTCCCTGGGCATGAAGCTCGAAGGTTGGCCGGGAGACGGTCCACCGAAGAAGGCCTGATCCACGATTCGACTCCACCCCACGATTTGCTAGGCGAACATGCGACATAGAAGAGCAGGACTGCATCTTTCTCGGACCCCGGCCCACCGCAAGGCCTTGTTTTCCAACCTTGTGGCGGCACTTCTGACCTACGAGCGGATTCGGACCACGGACGTCAAGGCCAAAGAAGTGCGCCGGCTCGCTGAGCGGGCTATCACTTGGGCGCGCAGACTCGGACCCGTGTTGGCGAAGAAGCCGGAGAAGCGGACGGACGAGGAGAAGGCGCAGGTGGTGCATGCCACCCGAATGGCGTTGCGGACGGTTCGCGACCGGGAAGCGGTGCTCAAGTTGTTTGAGGAGATCGCACCGCGCTACCTGGCCAGGCATGGCGGGTACACCAGGATCATGAAGGTGGGCCCGCGTCCGGGCGATGCTGCGCCGATGTCGCTCTTGGAGCTAATTCCAGCGGAGGGCGAGGCAGAGAAGCCGGAGCCGAAGCAGGACAAGGGCAAGAGCAAGGCGAAGAAGGAGCCGGGGGAAAGGTCCAAAGAAGAGGCGGCGGGACGAGCCAAGAAGGTTGGTCCCAAGGCTGCTGCGCCTAGAGATCGAATCAAGAAGGAGTCGGCGGGGCGCACAGCGAAGCTGGGTGGAGCTGCTGCCCGCAGGTCTCCACGGGGCAACAAGGGCGGGGGCGAATAGCGCCTGATCGGGAAGCGTCTCCGTTCGGGGGGAATGCCCTGGACGGAGCGCCGATGCCGGCTCCTAGGCAAGAGGGCGCGGTCCACACGCGAGTGCGGGCACAGTGGTCTATTGCGGAGATGCGCGGTAGCGCAAAGGATCTGTCGGGCGGCGTCGGACGGCGAAGGCTGTACCAGTGAGCGAGCAGTCACCGCAGCCAAGGGTTCGGCCCCACAATAGAGCAGGCGTCCGTCGGGAATCTGTCGCGGAACCCCATTGGGGATCGAAATGGTGCCGAACGCCGAAGGCATTCAGGCGTGGCAATACGGTCGCGTTAGAGCGAGCTATGACCAACCACCCCCACCGCGGCAGGTGCGGCAGGTTGTGAACTGCGAGAGTGGCGAGCGTCGAAGCCAGCCCCGCTCCGGCCTCTTCGCCAGGCCTGGAGGCTATCCCCGCAGCAGGAGCCTAGCTCTCTACGTACAGCTTCAGCTGCTCGCGGACGACATCTTCATTGAGACCGGTGCGGAGCTGTTCCTGCAGGCAGTCTGCGAGGGTGAGTTGCATGTCCTCAACGCCCCCGTCTTGCATGAGCTTCGCCAAGAGGGCGCGGGCCTCCCGGCTGTCGTCATCGCGAATAAAATCCTTGACCATCTCGACGGTGAGACCGCCAGAAAAATCGAGCATCGCGTGGTCAAGAAGAAAGGCGATGAGTTGGTTCACAGTGACCTCCGGCGGGGTGGCAGACAATCCTTGAGAGCGATAGCTAATACCCCGAAAATGCTATGAAAATCAAGGGGGAATTGGACGAGGATGGGTGCTTTTCCTGGTGGGGCAGTTGCTGTGGGGTGGATCCGTGTCCTCTGGCGCGCACGGACCGAACCGTGCTGCGGCAATGGGGCAGGGGGGCGGTTGGGCGGCGTCGGGCGGGGTGGACTTCGGCTTCCGACTCTCGGACTGAGGTGCGCTACGTCTTGACGGCTTCCCGGTATTTGTCTACGGTCGCATAGTGTGGTCCTGTCGCTGCCTCTGGGCGCTCGCATTGGGTATTGCCGTTCCGCTGGGCTGCGGACCGGTTAAGTACATCACTCGGGTCAGCTCACGTGCTGCCTCGGCCTTGGCGCAGGCCGAGCAGGAAGGGGCTGAACTGAAAGCGCCCTACGAATATGCAAAGGCGGTGGAGTATCTCCAGAAGGCTCGGCAGGATGCTGCCCACTCCTACTTCGATACGGCCGTCGACTGGGGACGCCGCAGCGAGAATTGCTCGCAAAGGGCAATTTTGCGCGCGAAGCAGACCCAGCCAACCGACGTGACTGCTGGAGGCGAACGCACGGAATGTGGGGGACCATGAACGGACCACGGCGAGCGGCGATCGGGAGTGTTGCACTGCTCCTGGGCTGTGCCGGTCAGGACTTGGCGGTTCGGGCCAATGGGGTTCGGGAGAGTGTGCAAGCGGCGCGCAAGAACGGTGCCTACCGGTGTGCTCCTCGCCAACTGGCGCTGTCTGAGGCCAATCTCGAGTTCGCGGAGTGCGAACTGGACCGGGGCGAATATTTCCGGGCGCTGAACTACGTCGAGATTGCAGAGGCCAATGCACACGAGGCCCTGCAATTGTCGCCAGCGGACACTTGTGGAAAGCCGCTGCCACCTCCCGCGCCAGTGGACACAGATGGCGACGGTATTCCGGACAGTCGTGACCAGTGTCCGACGGTTCCCGAGGACAAAGACGGTTTCCAGGACGAAGACGGTTGCCCGGACCTGGACAACGATCAGGACGGCATCCCGGATGCGGTTGACAAGTGCCCCAACCAGCCCGAGGACAAGGACGGTTTTGAGGACGAGGACGGTTGCCCCGATCTGGACAACGACCGGGACGGCATTCCCGATGCGGCTGATCTGTGTCCCAATGAACCGGGGACGCCCGAGGAGAGGGGCTGTCCAAAAAAGTACACCCTCGTCTCCGTGACAGATGAGAAGATAGAACTTCGCCAGGCAGTCTTCTTTGCTACGGCCAAATCAATTATCATGGTGCGGAGCTACCCCTTGTTGGACGAGGTCGCAGACGTCTTGAAGACCAGACCCACCATGCAGGTCAGGGTCGAGGGACACACCGACACCCGAGGCCGCCGCGCTGAAAACATGCGCCTGTCGCAGGCGCGGGCTGATGCGGTCAAGGCCTACCTGGTCGGCCATGGCATCGATGCCAGCCGGATGGTATCGGTAGGCTTCGGACCTGATCAACCAATCGAGACCAACCGGACAGCGGCGGGACGTGAGAGAAACCGACGAGTCGAATTCGTGATATTGCAGCAGTAGCGGAGGACGAACCCAAAATGGGAAATACGACCACAGAACGGCTGGCAAGAGCAGGGCGCACCGCCGGCTGGGTGTCACTGGCTTTGCGAGTTGGGCTGATCGGCGCGATTTTGGCGGTGTCGGCTGCGCCGGTGCTGGGCCAGGACGATGAGAAGGCGGTCAAGAAGATCATCGAGTTGAACAAGAAGGCCTTGATCTCGATCGACGCCATGGAGTTTGAAACAGCTCGCGATGGTCTCTTGCAGGCGGTGACGATTGCCAAACAGGCGAACCTGGTCACGCACAAGATGCTGGCCCGGACCTACGTCCACCTCGGTGCCGTGTATTTCATGGGATTCAACGATCGCCCGTCTGCCACACGGTACTTCGGTCTGGCCAAGGGAGTTCGGGCCGACATCAACCTCACCCCGTCACTGGCAACCCCGGCCTTAACCGCCGTGTTTGATGCGGCCACGGCCGGGGCCGCGGCCACTGAGCCTGCGACCGCCACTCCCAAATCGGGACGTCGTGCACCTCAGCCCGCGCGCACACCGACGCCTGCGCCGTCTCCAGAACCTGTGATTGCCCCCGCCATGCCGGCACCCGCCCCCGGCGTCGAACCAGAGTTGCCGGTCGTGTTGCCTGCCGACCTGTATTGCCCCGCGGTGGAAGAGGCACCTGAAGGGCAGGAGATTGCATTGCGTTGCGTAGCCAAACCGATCCTGAAGGCCGAACGCGTGCTGCTCTACTTTCGGGCGTCAGGCGCTCCGTCGTACTCTGTCGCTGCCATGCAGAGTTCCACCAAGGGCTGGCTGGTGGCCAGCATTCCCGCTGAGGCAGTGACCGGAGAGAGCCTGCAGTACTACTGCGAGGCCCACGACAGCGCCGACAACGTGGTCGCCACCAGCGGGCAAGAGGAGCTTCCCAACGCGATCATAATCAAGCCCGCCGCGGCCAGTGCGACTTCCACCAGCGCAGCGGTGGCCGCGGGAAAAGGCGACGGGGAAGATCCGCTCAAGCGGATCAAAGACGAGCAGATCTCCGATGTCCGGGAACAGCACATTCATCGTCGACGTCAACACGCCTTTTGGGCTGGAGCAGGGGCCGGAAGCGGTTTCGGGTACCACAACGCGTCCCTGTTTGAATGGCGCAAGGACGCCAGGCCCGGGGCCAGCAAGGGAACGCGCGTGGCAGGTACGTTCACCGCCTATCCAGAAATCGGATTTCTGATCACCGATCACATCGGGGTCGCGGTTCAGGGCCGGCTTGAGTACATAAGCATCCAGGGATCCGGCGACCAAACTCCAGGCAGCCCGGCCAAAGGCGCGATCTCGGTCTTGGGGCGAGGTCTGTACTACCTGGATTTGGGGGCTGGCAACGCCCAGGTTCAATTCTCGCTCGATCTTGGCGGCGGCGAAGGATATCGATTCGCCTATCCGCCAACCAATCCCAATCACACCACCGTAACCGTGAAGGATTCCCAGGGCAATGTTGTTCACAACCCTGACGGAACTGCTGTGACAACAACCCCGCCCACGCTGCGAACTGATACGATTCGCAGCGGGCCGATTCTCTACGGCGCGGGGGTCGGCTTCATCTATCACTTCACCCATTGGGTTGCGGCCAACGTTGAGCTGCGCTTTCTGGGGGCTGGCCCGCACCTTGGACTCCTGGGCGAGGGCTATGCTTCGTTGCAGTTCTCGCTTGGTGGCCGGGCGCCGGCCAAGTCCGGAGATGCCCCGCCGAGTGAGCAAGTGATAGAGGAAGAGGAGGACGAGTAGTCCCCCATTTCAAGCCGGCTAGTGCCGCCGGTCAGAAGATCGGCCATGTTTTGGGTGACGAGGCGCCCGGCCGGCAAGGCGCGACGAGGGAGCATAGTCAACCCTATGTGACCGAGGAGCAACGCCGCCGTCCGGGATGGATCGCCAGCCAAAACCTGACAGAAATTCTGACCGGCGGCACTAGCTGTCGGCGCGGAGGAGCGAACGCACGCCCACCACCACGTCCAGCTTGCGGATGTCCGCTACGGCTTTCTGCATGGCCGACTCGCGGACCTCGTGGGTCAGGATGACCAGCTCGGCCTCCTTGCCGGTGGCTTCCTTCTGCTTGACGCCAGCGATGCTGACCTCGCACTCGCCAAACAGATGGGCGATGGCCGCCAGCACACCGGGCCGGTCCTTGACCTCCAGGCGCAGGTAGAACTTGCTGACCACTTCGCCCATGGGGACCACGTGCTTCTTCCTCGCTCCGAAGTTCATGCGCGCGCTGACCCCGCCCTCGGGATGGTGCATGGCTAGGTCGATGATGTCGCCCAGAATGGCCGATGCGGTCGGCAGCTGGCCCGCGCCGCGGCCGTAGAACATGACATCACCCACGTAGTTGCCACGAGCAAACACGGCATTGAATGAATCGTTGACCGCGGCGAGCGGGTGGTCGCGTCGGATCATCATCGGGTGCACGCGCAGCTCAACGCTCTTTTCGCCGTGTTCGACGCCGATGGCGAGAAGCTTGATGACGTAGCCGTATTCCTTGGCCAGCTCGATGTCGCGGGCCGTGACCCCGCGGATGCCTTCGGTGTGGATTTCGCGGTAGTCGACTGCGGTGTTGAAGGCGAGCGCGGCCAGAATGGCTAGCTTGTAGGCGGCGTCGTGGCCGTCCACATCAGCGGTGGGATCAGCTTCGGCATAGCCCAGTTCTTGCGCCTCGCGCAGCGCGGTGGCGAACTCGGCGCCCTCTCGATGCATCTTGGTAAGGATGAAATTGGTGGTTCCGTTGACGATGCCATACAGGCGCTCGAAACGATTGACGGCCAGCGACTGTCCCAACGCGTGGATCACGGGGATGCCGCCACACGATGATGCCTCGAAGTGCAAGGTGACGTTGTGTTGGCGCGCCAGGGCGAGAAGCTCAGGTCCCTTCTTCGCGAGAAGTTCCTTGTTGGCGGTGACCACATGCTTTCCAGCGGTCAGCGCTGCTTCCACCAGAGTGCACGCAGCCTTGACGCCGCCGATGACCTCGACCACCACGCGGATCTCGGGATCATTCAATATCTCCCGTGCATCTTCAGTGAGCAATTCGGGAGGCAAGCCAGTGGCACTACGCTTGACTGGGTCGACGTCCGCTGCTTTGCGTAGTTCAACCGCCACTCCGGTCTTGCGAAGCAGGTTGTCTGCTTCGTCGACGAGAAGTTTCACAACACCGCTTCCAACGGTGCCACAGCCGATAACCCCCACTCCGAACTTGCCGGTCGCCATGACTAGTTTCTCCTGAGTTGTTGCCGCCTTCTGGCGTCTCCCCTCTTGGGGCGACCACCACAAGGCTGCTAACAACTATCGCTCTTTCCGTCGGAGTTCAACGGTCGAAGCCTTGCAATAGTGGATCGAGGACGGGGCTGTGCGCCACGCGGCGTGTCTGCCGATGATTGCACGCAAAACGCTCCCGTGGTAAGAAGCCACATCATCAGCAGGCACACCCCAAAGTCGTGGGCGGGCCATCGAGCCCGCCTTTTTTTTGTCCAACGAGACCCCACAAGA
>Ga0265330_10000539_pt1 | contig 24798 bp, 14 predicted proteins | sample 41919metaG_FD_202083 | JGI IMG/M metagenome (GOLD analysis project Ga0265330, IMG submission 202083) | Rhizosphere microbial communities from Carex aquatilis grown in University of Washington, Seatle, WA, United States - 4-19-19 metaG | ecosystem: Host-associated > Plants > Roots > Rhizosphere... | reverse complement strand
GGAAGGACTACTCCGACAAGAACGCCAACTGCGCGAAGCTCCTCGCGCTCGCCGAGAAGCTTCTGTGACGGTCGGCGGGGCGGGCGTCGCCCCGCAAGAGGCACGTCGGTGACGCGCGGCGTCGCCCTGCCGGGCGCGCCGGAAGGCAGGCTGCCGGTCCATGCCGGCGCGCTGGGGTTGCTCGAGATCGCGCTCTACCGCGTCAACCGCGCGGTGTCGATCGTCGGCATGGCGGCGCTGCTGGTCGCATCGCTGGTGCTGACCTACAGCGTGTTCTCGCGCTATCTCTTCAAGGCAGGCACCGACTGGCAGGACGAGGCCGCGGTGTTCTGCATCGTCGGCGCGGTGTTTCTCGCGGGCGCCTGGGTGCAGTCGCAGCGCGGCCACATCGGCATCGAGGCGGTGGCCTCGATCCTGCCCGACCGCGTCAACCGCATCCGGGTTGTGCTGGTCGACTTCATGACGCTCGCCTTCTGCACGTTCTTCGCGTGGAAATCGTGGACGCTGTTCCACGAGGCCTGGGTCGACAAGATGACGACGTCGTCGACGTTCGCGCCGCCGCTGACGATCCCGTACGGACTGATGGCGGCCGGCATGTCGCTGCTCGTCATCCAGCTCGTGCTGCAGGCGATCGGCCACTTCGTGCCGGAGCCGCCGCCGGAATGAGCGTCGAACGCCCCCCCACGCTTGCGGCTGACGCCGCTGCGCTGCCCCCTGAGGAGGAGCCATTCGCGCCTTGGGGCGGCCCGGCGGCGCTCATGGACGTTCCGCCAGATCCATGAGTGTGCTCGCCCTCGGCCTGCTGTTCGGCGGCGTGACGCTGATCGTCATGTTCTCGGGGATGCCGATCGCCTTCGCGCTCGGCTTCGTCGCGATGGTGTTCATGGCAATCTTCATGCCGGCGTCCTCGCTCGACACGGTCACGCAGAACGTCTACGAGGAGATGGCGAGCATCACGCTGCTCTCGATCCCGCTCTTCATCCTGAAAGGCGCGGCGATCGGCCGCTCGAACGCCGGGCGCGACCTCTATCTCGCGATGCACGCATGGATGCAGCGCGTGCCGGGCGGTCTCGGCATCGCCAACGTCTTCACCTGCGCACTGTTCGCGGCAATGGCGGGATCGAGTCCCGCGACGTGCTCGGCAATCGGCAGCGCCGGCATTCCGGAAATGCGCATGCGCGGCTATTCGCCGGGATTCGCCGCGGGCATCATCGCCGCCGGCGGCACGCTCGGCATCCTGCTCCCGCCGTCGATCACGATGATCCTGTACGCGGTTGCCGCGGAGGTGTCGCTCGGTCGTTTGTTCCTCGCCGGGATCGGCCCCGGATTGCTGCTGGTCGCGCTGTTCGCGCTTTACGCCGCGTGGCGCTTCCGGCACGAATACGCCGCCGCAAGCGCAGCGTTCGAGCGCTCGGGCACGCAGTCGGCGTACCTGGAGCAGCACACGTACACGCTGCACGAGAAGGTCGAGATGCTGCCGCGCGTCGTGCCGTTTGTCGTGCTGCTGATCGGCGTGATGGTGGCGCTCTACGGCGGGTACGCGACGCCGTCGGAAACGGCCGGCCTCGGCGCCGTGCTCGCGCTGCTGCTGATCGCGCTCGCCTATGGCGTGTGGCGGCCGCGCGACCTCGCCCCGATCCTCGGCGCGACGCTCAAGGAATCGACGATGCTGATGTTCATCATCGGCATGTCGCTGCTCTTCTCCTACGTGATGAGCTACCTCCACATCAGCCAGTCGGCGGCGCAGGCGATCGTCGCGATGCACCTGTCGAAGTGGATGCTGCTGGCCGCGATCCTCCTCATGGTCGTCGTGCTCGGATTCTTCCTGCCGCCGGTCTCGATCGTCCTGATGACGGCGCCGATCATCCTGCCGCCGCTGCGCGTCGCCGGCTTCGACCTGATCTGGTTCGGCGTGCTGATGACGATCGTGATGGAGATGGGGCTCATCCATCCACCGGTCGGGCTCAATCTGTTCGTCATCAAGAACATCGCGCCCGACATCCCGCTGCGCGACGTCGTGTGGGGTGTGGTGCCCTTCGTCGCGCTGATGTTCGTCGCGATCGTGCTGATCTGCATCTTTCCGGGAATCGCAACCGCGTTCCCGGGCTGGGTGATGGGCAAGTAGCGCCGCGAGGGCGCCCGGCTATTCCGCCGTCGTCTCGGCGACGCCCGCATAGTCGAGGAATTTCTCCGGCGACACCCGCAGCGCCGCGCCGGTCGGGCAGGCGCGCACGCACGCCGCACCGCCGTCGATGCCCTTGCACATGTCGCACTTCACCGCTTTCTTCTGCATCGACTTGTCGTAGGTCTTCGGCTCGCGGCCCGGCTCGGCGCCCGCGCCCCACAGCAGCCACGACCACAGCCCCGGCGCGCGGCGCGCGGGATCGAGCGGCGCCATCTGGATCACGCCGTACGGGCAGTTGCGCTCGCAGTTGCCGCAGCCGATGCAGCTGTCGGCGATGTAGACCTCGCCGTTCTGCGCGCGGTGGATGGCGTCGGGCGGGCAATCCTTCATGCAGTGCGGATTCTCGCAGTGCCGGCACGACGTCGGCACGTGGAGCTGCACGTACGTCGGTCCGGATTCGCGATTCAGCCGGGACGTCCCGTCATGCGTATCGGCGCACGCGCGTTCGCAGTTGTCGCAGCGGATGCACAGGCTCTCGTCGATTAGCAGCACGTCGGTCGCCTCGCCGATCCCCTGCTGCAGCAGATAGCTGATCACGCTGCCCGACTGCGTGTTCGACTCCATCTGCACATTGGCGCGGATGCGCTCGAGGAAGCGGCCCTCGAGCTTTTCGCGCAGCGCCGGCTGGCGCGCGACGACTTCCTTGAAGCGCGCGCTTTCCAGCACGATCGCCTCGGTCGCGACCGCCGCGCGCACGGTGCCCATCCGCGGGCCGTCCGAGAGCAGCGCCATCTCGCCGATGTAGTTGCCGGCGGCGACGTACGAGAGCACGACCTCACGCCCGCCGAGACGGCGCGACACGGCGACCGAGCCGCGGCGGAGCAGATAGAGCCCGTCGGGCGCGTCGCCCTCGGCGAACAGCGTTTCGCCGGCGGCGTAGGTCTTCATCTGCGCGTTGGCGATCAGCGTGTCGACGTCGCCCTGCATCAGCTCCTGCGACAGGTGGGCGAGCACGGTGCGCTTGAGGAACGCGACGTCGATCGTGCGCCGCACGCTGTCGACGGAGGCGATCAGCTTCACCATCGAGCGCCGCGGCGTCTCGATCAGCACGCACCCCTGCCCCGCCCGGACCGTCGCGGCGCGGCGGCGCCCCGAAATGAGCGAAAGCTCGCCGAAGAACTCGCCGGCGCCGAGCACGACGCCGCGTCCCGTCGCCTCCCCCGCGTCGCCGCCGATCTCGATCTCGACCTGTCCCTCGACGATCGAGAAGAACGTGTCCGAGTAGTCGTTCCGCGTGAAGATCACCTCGCCTGGCTGCGGGGTCCTGATGTCGCTGTCGAGCAGGAACTCGCGCAGCTGCAGCGTCGTGATGCCGGAGAGCAGCGGCACGTTGCGCTGGATCAGTGCGAGGCCCTCGCCCACGGTCCGCGCGCGCGGATACCGCGCGAACTTGGTGCGCAGCAGCGGTTCGTCGGCGGGCGCGACGCGATTGCCGCGGATGTACTCGACTGCCTCGTAGCCCTGGTTCATCGCCTGCTTGATCAGCGGGTAGCCGCCGAGCGCGCCGACGATGTAGAGGCCGGGGACGTTGGACTCGTAGGTGTCGGAGAGCTGGGGCACCGACGCCGGATCGTCATTCGGAAACCTGACGCCGAACGATTCGACGAGCTTGCGCGGCGGTATCGCGCCCAGCCGCGCTATCACGCGATGGCAGCCGATGATCTCGGTTCCGGCCGTGGTGTTCGCGCTGAAGCGCGCCGGGCAGTCGCCCGTCTCGACCATCTCGACGCCGAGCGCCTTCGTCTGGTAGCGACACTCGAGGCGGCCATCCTTGATCGCGGCGAGCACGAGATCGAGGTTGCCCTGCTTGCAGCGCGCGAATTCCTCGTTGCGATTGATGAGAATCACGCGGTTCTGCGCGGCCAGCCCCAGCGCGTTCTCGATCGCGGCATCGCCTGCGCCGACGACGACGATCGTTTCGTCCGAATATTCCTCGGGATCGTCCAGCTGATACTGGACGACCGGCAGGTCCTCGCCCGGAACGCCCAGCTTGCGCAGATTCCCCTGCAGTCCGATCGCGAGGATCACGTTCGCGGCTTCGACGCTCCCGCCGCCGGCAAGCTTCAGCGCGAACGCGCCCTTCTGTCCGCTGATCGCCGTAACGCCGGCCCCGGCGCGCAGGTTCACCTTGTATTTCGCGATCTCGGAATCCCACGCGCCGAGAATCGATTCGCGCGTGCCCGCCGCGAACGACATCGGGCTTCGCAGCGGCAGCACCGAGGGCTCCGCCATCACGTACTTGCCTTTCTGGTACTTGTAGATCGTGTCCGCGGGATGGCGCTCGGATTCGAGCAGCACGTGCGCGACGCCGAGCTCGGCCGCATGCGCCGCCGCCGAGAGCCCGGAGGGCCCGGAGCCGACGATCGCGATGTCGAAGCGGTCCGCCACGGCGATCGCGCGCTAGAGTCCCACCGTGCCGCGGAACTGCTTCAGCGCAGCCTCGAACTGCGCCGGGCTGTAGCGCTCGTCGTTGCCGACCGCCGCCTGCAATGCGGCCAGCCCGCCGTTGACGTCGCGCGCGGATTTCAGCACGCCCTTCTGGTACATGAAGTTCGCGACGCTGCCGATCGCCATCGTCGCCTGCTCCGCGCCCGCATAGTCGCGGAACTGGCCGCGCAGGCCGTCATCGATGAGGCCGGCGAGAATCGCGCGCATGTCGTTCGGGCCGATGTCGCGCTTCTCGAGGATGCCGATGAGCGTCGTCATGTCGTCGCGCAGCGTCTTCGCCTGGCCCATCGCGTCGCCGCCGCCGACGACGGTCTGCTGCAGCCGGCTCATCGTCGCCGCAATGCGGTCGCCCAGCGGCGGATCGACCACGTGCGCGATCTGCCGCACCATCAGCATGCTGGAATCGTTGAGGCGCACGGAGCCCGGCCCCAGTCCCGCAACCCGCGGCGCCCAGTGCTTGTCGCTCATTTGATGATGGCACGCATAGCAATCGAACAGCACGAGCTCGGGGAAGAGCCCGTCCCGGCCGCGCTTGGGGTCGGTCAGCACGTCCATCATCTCGGCGACGATCAGCGCCTGCCCGATCGCCCAGACCTTGACCCCGTCCCACGTGCGCTTGCGCTTTTCCCAATCCGAGTCGGGCTTGAAGTGCGCCGGCTCGACCGCGGTGAACGTGTCGAGCTCGAAGCTCATCCGCGGGTGGCCTGCGCCCATGATCCGATGCGTGACGAAGCGGTCCACATTGCCGAAGTGGCAGGACAGGCAGAGCTGCGCGCGTGCGACCGGATCGTCGGTCGGGAAAAGTCCCGCCTTGAGGTTGTCGGCATGCGCCGCGCCCTGCTCGACGTGCGATTGCAGCCAGCGCCCGGAGGGGCCATGGCACGCCTCGCACGACACGCCGTCGTCGAGGCGGAAGCGCTCCCCGCGCTGCGCCACGGGCACGTTGTGCGCGTGGCAGTCGAGGCAGATCTTCTCCTGGTTGGGCGGCTTCGCGAGACCGAGGTTGCGCGCGATGCGCAGCGACTGATCGCTCGACAGCACCTTGTACGCGCGGGCATGCTTGTCGACGCGCGACCACGTCACGTATTCGGTCTGCAGCACGTCGGAGTCCTTGATCGGCTGCACCGAGCCGTGGCAGACGCTGTTCGCGCAGTTGACGACTCCCATGCTCGTGTCGGCGCTGTGGTACGGCAGCATATCCAGTGTCACCGCACCGCTCGTCGCGGCGGCCGCCGGCGGCGCCTTCGCGGCGGGCGCCGGTGTCTGCGCCGAGGCCGGGGCTGCGAGAATCGCGGTGGCGAGCGCCGCAAGCGCCAGCCCTCGGCGGACGCGGGCGGCGATCACGGAGGTGTGTGAAGTCGGGAATCTCATGGCGTTCCTCGCTGCGTCGGTGCCGGCGGAGTCATTGCGGCACCCGTTTGCGCAGGCACGAATTCCTGTCTGCGCACCTCGTCGGTCACCGTGTAGACGCTGCCGTCCGGGCGCTGGTAGAACTTCTTCATCTCGTCCTGATTGAACGGCCGCGCGCCGATGCGGCCGAACACGGCGATCTGTCCGCCGGTCTCGTCGACCGCGCGGTCGCGGTCGAGTCCCTTCGACAGCGCGAGCGCGGGCGACGCGGTGTTGCGCCACGCGATGAGCCGCGGCTTCGGCTCGGGCGAGAAGCCGTAGAACTTGGGCTGCGTGTCCGGCGCAGTCAGCTGGATCACCTTGAGGCCGTTGGTGCCGTCGGCGACGTACGCGAACAGCGACGCGTTCGTCGTGCCGACGACGACGTCGTTGGCGTCGTCGAGCTTGCCGTCGGCGTTGTACGTCATGTAGAGCCGCGGCTCGACCGGCTTCTCGACGTCGACGATCGCGAGGCCCTGCTTGCCGGCAGCGACGTAGGCGTACGTGCGGGCGACGTAGACGCGGCGCGCGTCGGCGAGCGGAACACGGGCGGTGCCCACGTGGCGCGGCCGCTCCGGATCGGTGACGTCGATCGTCGTGAGGCCGACGTCGTCGACGACGAAGAGATAGCGGAACTGCAGCGCGGACGCGCGCACGCCCTTCAGTGCCACGACGGCGACGAGGCGCGGCTTCAGCGGATCGTCGAGATCGACGACGACGAGGCCGGCGTCGGCGGCGATGTACGCGTAATGCCCGCCAAGCGTAATGTGGCGCGCGCCGTTGAGGATCCCATTCTCGTTCCAGGTGACCGCGCGGGTGAGGAAGTTGTTCTGCGGGTCGCCGTCGGCAAGCGTGTTGACGTTGGTGAGGATCAGTCCCTCGACCGCATCGGTGATCGCCGCGTAGCTGTAGATCGGATGGAACGCCTGCTCCTGGTTGGTGACGCGCATCAGGTCGCCCTGGTTGCGCGTCGGCGCGATCGGCTGATTGGTAGGCAGCGCGACACAGGTCGCGTTGGCCGACCCGATGTGCGTGTCCTGCCCCAGTGCCGAGAACGGCGCGGTGACGATCTTCTGCGAGACGCCCTTGTTGGCGATGCTGGCGACGTCGTAGACGCGCATCCCGCCCTTGCCCTCGGCGACGTACACGTATTCGCCGCGCAGCTGCAGGCAGCGGGCGGCGCCGTCGGTGTCGTGCGCGACCACATTGGGCAGACGCAGGCCGCGCGCCTCGTGCTGCGCGAACCAGTCCGGATACGCATAGCGATGCAGGTAGCTGCCGATCACCGCCTGCGGCTCGTCCCACTCGGTGACCTGCACCGCGGCGATTCGCTTCTCCTCGCCGATCCATGCGTTGTAGCCGACGAAATTGACGAAGTTCGTGCCCTGCAGCAGGAGCTGCGCCATGATCGCGTTGTTGTCGTTCGCGGCGGACACGTGACAGTCGCTGCAGGTCTTGGTCTCGGTCTTGCGCTCGGTGTGCGGGTAGTGCGGCGCGAACGCCTGCGAGCTGAAACCGGACGCCGCGATCGGCGGCTGCTGGATGTAGATGCGCTCGCGGTTGATGTTGGTCGACGAGAGCACCAGCGCCGAGCTCGAGCGCACCGGCGCGATCTTGCCGCCCTTCACCGGGCCGTGGAGGCCGAGCTGGAACATGTCGTCGCGCGCGACCTGCGGATTGTAGGTCGCGTAGTTGCGCGTCTCGCCGCCTTCGTAGTGCTGTCGGTCCGATTTCACGTTGGCCTGGATCGGCAGGTGGCAGCCGGCGCAGCTCGTCGTCCACGAGACATGGCAGGCCTGGCAGGTCATCCGGTCGTCGCCGTGCGCGAGCTTCGCCGTGTCCACACCCGGGCCCCACTGCATCGACGCATCGTTCGACATCAGCTTCGCGCGCGCGGCCTTCGCGTTGTACTTCGGGCTCGCGGGATCCACCGTGTCGCGCACCAGCGTCAGCTCCCATTCCCTGTTCGGGTCGAGCGCGGCGCGCTGGTAGAGCTTGCCATCCTTCCATTCGAAGCGCTTGCGGCCGTCCTGCGTGCGCAGCAGCGACAGGTCGGTGCCGCCCGGCTGCGATGCCGGGCCTGTCGTGAACAGCGACGGATATTTCGACACCGTGCCGTGGCAATCCTCGCACGTGATCTCGATCGCGGCGGCGACTTCGCCGTAGATGTGGCCGTTGCCGTGGGCGTCCTGCGAGAAGTGGCAGTCGACGCAGTGCATCCCGAGGTCCATGTGGATCGACGAGAGCTGCACCGCCTTCTGGAACTTCGCAGGATCGTCGTCGGCCACCGCCTTCCCGTCCTTGTCGAGCAGGGTGCCCTTGCGGTCGCGCTTGAAGACCGCGCGGAAATTCCAGCCGTGGCCGTGGTAGTCGGCGAACTGCGTGTCCTTCAGCTTCGGATTGAGCGACGACACGTTGTTGAGGAAATCGGGCTCGCTCCACTTGCCGCGGATCGCTGCCTCCTCGGGATTCTTCTCGAGGATCGCGCGCGCCTCCTCGGCGGTCGGATATTTCTGCTTCTCCGGCCACATGAACGGCGCGTCGGACTCGTAGTCCCACATGATGTAGCCGTAGTACGTGTTCACGAACACGTTCGGCTGGTGCATGTGGCAGACCATGCATTGCGACGACGGGATCGCGCGGGTGAAGCCGTGCTGCAGCGGGTGGCCCGGCTCGTTCTTCGCGATGGTGGGATCCGCCGTGTGCGACATTCCCGTGTGACCGAACTCGGCGTACGGACCGGAGTGCTTCGGGTCGCGGTCGTTCGCATAGACGGCGTGGCACCCGGAGCAGCCGGACGAGCGATAGTCGCCGGGCTGGTCGTTGGTGCCGAGGAACCACATGTGCGGATCGTTCAATCGCGTCTTGGTGATGTTGATCACCGGCACCGCGATGCGGCTCCCCGTTCCGGGTCCGCGGTTCGACTGGCGGATGTCGGGGCGCCCGGGCTCGTCGAGCTTCTGCAGCGTGCTGGAAATGTTCGGCAGCCCGATCTCCGGGAACTGCGACGAGATCACGCGGCCGCCGCGCTCGAACACGCGGAAGATGTCGGCGGGCGGCACCGTTTCCCATGCAGGCAGCGGAAAGAGCTGCGGAAGTATGCCCTTGTCCGTCATGAACGGCGTCGGCGCGACCGGGTTGACGACGGTCGCGGGCTCGCTCGCCGCCGTGTACGCCTCGCCGAGGATGTAGCGCTTGAACGGCAGGATGCCGTTGTTGTATGCGGCGCCGCCCCACAGCATCGCGGACGTCGACATGAGGCTGCGCTCCGCCGCCTGGATGATGCGCAGGTGACAGGCGCCGCACGCAGCCCGCGCGACGCGGTAATCGCCCGGATTCACGAAGCGCACGTACTCGGGCGACTCGCGGTTGAGCAGCGTGTAGCTGTCGGGCGGATTGGCGCTCGACGGATAGTTCCACGCGATCGGATAGCGCGGCAGCACGTGGGCGGCCGCGACGGCGGCCCGATAGCCCGGGTCCTGCGCATCGTTGCCGGCCGGCCTCGCGACGCGCGCGTCGCCGCCGTGGCAGTCGGTGCAGCCGAGAATCACCGCCGGATTGACGTGCATCGTCTGGTGATCGCTCGCGGTGTGGCAGGTCCTGCATCCTTCCGACTTCGCATTGGCCTGCGCAACGGTCTGCCGCTCCGGCGCGGGCGCCTGCGGCGCATAGGTTCGCGCGACGGGTGCCTCGCCCGAAGACGCGAACGCTAAGGTGGCCGCGAGCAGCGCGCAGGCGATGCCGGTCGCGCGCCGGGCGCCGACGCCGAACATGGATCGAATGAGTGGCAGGCGTCGCATCAGAAGGTCAGCAGCAGGTTGACGAGCACCGAATACTGCGTCTTGTTGCCGTCGAGCGAATAGAGGTCCTTCAATCCCTGCCCCGGGAACAGCACGCCGGCGGAGGCATTGACGAGCACGTTCTGCGAAAAGAACGGACGGTACTGCACGGCGACCGATGCATCGGTGCCGATCTCGCGGCTGACCGAACCCTGCTGCCGCAGCACCGCGAGCGAGGACGTGTTGGCGAACCACAGCTGGTTGACGTTGACGATCGCCCGCCATTCCGGCGCGATGTCGAAATCGGCGCCGATCCCGACGAGCGCCAGCCCCGGATTCGTGAAGTTCGCCTGCCCCTCGTCCTTCGACGAGCGCAGATCGGCGAGCACGCCGTTCCTGCCCGACAGCGCGACGCCGCCGCCGCCGATCAGCGGCACCGCCTGCCGGATCCAGTAGCTCGTGTCGGCACCTGCGATCTGCGGATTCTCGAGGATTGCGTCGAAGCCGGTCGCCTTGCCGTCGAACGGGTTCTTGTCGCCGCTCTGGAAAAGTCCCGTCCCGCGCACGCGGATCCAGTCGAAGTCGCGAGAGACTTCGCCAACCGCATAGTACGCGCCGACGTCGACCTTCTGCTGCGCGAGCGGATCCTGGTCGACGGTGCCGAAAACGTAATAGCCCGACGCCGTCAGGTTCCAGCGCCCGAAATGCCCGTCGCCGTTGATGCCGACATAGGTGACCTTGTAGGTGTGCGGCACCTCGTTGCCGATCGCCGCGGGCCGCGTCAGGAACCCGTTGTTGTCGTAGTAGGGCTCGCCGTTCTCGCGGTTGTCGTCGTAGATCACCGTGCCCTGCAGCGTGAACCCGGGCACGAGGAAATCCTGCCGGTAGACGTTGGCGACGAGAATGTCCTCGTCGCGCAGCGGCTTGCTGATGTCGTTCAGGCCGCTGTTGGTGTCCTTCTCGACGCGCCGGAACCACGCAAGGTTGTACTGCCAGCGGTTGCTGTCGCGGTTGCCGAAGAGCCGGATGCCGATCGGCTCGTCGACATAGAGCAGCCCGCGGAAATCGGAGATGAACGGCTGGATGCCGACGCGGATGCTGTCGAAGTCGTAGTTGTCGGAGACGTTGCGCAGGTGGAAGTCGACGAACGCCTCCTGCAGCGCGACGATGCTGTCGTTGCGCGTCGTGCCGGTTTGCGGATCGACGTTGGTGACGCGCACCTCGCCCACGTCCGTGCGGTTGAAATTGATGACGGGCACGATGCGGAATTCGAAGTCGGGCGGGCGGAACGTCGTGTCGCCCTTGATGAGCGCCAGGCTCAGGATCAGGTTTTCGGAGAACTGCGACTGCTTGCCCTTCCCGAACTGGTCGTTCGACCCGGGACTCAGCGTCGATTGCGCGCCCACCGGGGTCGGGATGCGGCGCGCTTCGAACAGCGTGTCGGAAATCGCGCCGACGTTGACGAACCAGTCGCCGCCCCACACCGGCCGGTCGCCCTTCAGCGTGTTCGGGTTGTAGGGATCGAACCAGTTCTGATGGACGACGCCGAGCTCGTCGGCGAGGCGCCAGCGATCGGGCACGGGCACCGTCTCCCGCGGAAGGAACGGCGCCGGCGGCGGCACCTGCGCCGGATCGATCTCGGGAATCAGCGGCTCCAGCGGACGCCCCATCGGCCGCAGCTGGACGATGCGATCGTCGGGCAGCGTCGCCGTCGGGGCCGATGTGGGCGCTGCCGCGGACTCCGGCGCGGCGGTCGCCGGCGCAGCGGCGGCCTCCGCGGGCGCAGCTCCGGGCAGCGTGCGCGCGAGCCCGGGAGACGCATCGACGGAAAAATTCGGACGCGCCTTGCCGAGCACGTATCGGATCCAGCCGGCACGGGCGTCCGAGAGCTCGATCCGGAACCATGCGCCCTTGCGCTCGACCGCCTGGAGCTGCGCGCCCTGCTGCTCCTGCGCGATCACCTGCGACTTCGCGTCGGGCGCGGCATAGACGTCGACCGTTGCGGCGAGCACCTGGATCGCATAGCGGCCGTCCTTCGACAAAGGCGGCTGCCCGGGAACGTCTTTCGCCGCTGCCGCCTTCGGACGCGCGACGGGGGCCGAGGGCGCCTGCGCGGGCGCCGGGGCGGACATCGCCACGCACACGATCAGCGCGGCGATGGCTGCGTGCTGCGCGGTCATCCGCCCGTCAAAGGCCGGCGCACACATTCTGCTCGGTGCTGTCATTGAACGGCGACTGCGGGCAGTTCACGTAGCGGAGCCGCGTCCCGGTGCCCGCAGGAACGATGTTGTCCGCGCGACGATTGGGCGGCGCGTTGCCGAACGTGCCGCCAAGAGCGGTGCCGGCGTTCGCCAGCCCGAGAAAGGCGACCATGTCGTCCTGGTCGATGCCGTCGCCCGAGACGCCGACCGCGCCGACCAGCACGCCGCCGCGATAGATCGGGACGCTGCCGGCGAATATCTGGATGCCGTTTGGCAGCGTCGCGTCGCCGGTGCACCCGACGACGGGATTGCCGCCGACGCCGGCGACGAGATTGTTGAACACCAGATCGAGCTGCAGCCCGTCGTTGAACACGCTCCACGGCGGCAGCGGCTTCGCGAACGGTCCGTTGGCCGTTCCCGCGATGCCATCGGGAAAGTACGGCCGCGAGAGGTTGCCGATCGCGCGATTGCTGTAGGCGATGCCGTTGGCGAACGCGGTCGGATCGTTGATGAACGTGCGCGCAGCGGTCACGTAGGCCGCGATCGACGACGATGCGGGCGGCGTCGGGTAGTTCGCCGGCGGCAGTGCCGAGAGCCGCGCTGCTGCGGTCACGCTCGAGAAGAACGCCGCGGTGCGCGCCTTCTGCACGGCGACGTCGGTGCCGAACACCGGTGCATCCTGCGAGCGCACGAGCCCCAGCACGACGCCTTTGGTGTCGACGACGACGACGGAAACCTGTGCCGCCGATCCCAGCGGGCGCCGGATCTGCGCGCGCGCGCGCGCCGCGACGGCGAGCCCGCTCTTGAGCGTCTGGGTCACCTCGCTCTGCGCCAGCAATCCGTCGGAGCCCGCGATCGGCGGATAGCGCGGCACGTTGGCCGCATCGACCAGCACGTACGCGCCGGTCCCCGCGAACGCGAGGCTCGTGTCGGGGCGATACCCGGAGGCCGGCGTGCCGAACGCGACGCCCGCGACGATCGGCGCACCACCATAGCCGCTGACGTTGATCAGCGCGCCGGCGACGCCGTTGATCGACGCAAATGGCGGCGCGGTCGCGGGATTGCTGCTGATCGCCTCGCTGTCGACGTAGCGCAGCGTGCGGCCGTCGACCGTGATCTGGTCCGCGCGCCGGTCCGCGGGCGCCGCGAAGCCCGTCGCACCTGCGACCGCGATCAGCTCGTCGACATCCGTGTCGGTGTCGGTGATGACCGGATCGAGCGTGTAGATCGCGTCGGCGACGATGCCGATGCCGCCGACGACCGTTCCGTTCTTGTAGAGCGGCAGCCCGCCCGGATCCGCAGCGAGGCCGAGCGGTGCACGCTTCGGGCCTATCGTGCCCGCCGCGGCGCGCTGGTTCACGTCCGAGCACGACAGCTGGCTGAACTGGACGCCGGACAGCGGCCCCGACGGCTGGTTCGCTTCGCCCGGATCGAAGTTCTGCTGGATGATCTGGCTCGCCGTGCGCGTCGTGAACGCGTTGCCCTCGGACGAGAGGTACGCACCGGTGATGGCCTTGGACAGCGCAGCGAGCTCTGAGGGCACCGTCACGCCTTCGAGACCGCCGGTCGCGCCGCTGTTCGACGTGATCGTCACCATCGTCACGGCGCCGTTCATCTGGAACACGCCGAGCACGTTGCCGACGCGGTCGACGACCGCGACCGTCGCCTTGGTGTTGTGCGCCTGCGCTTCGGTGACCGCCTGCGCGATCACCTGCTGGACGTCGGCGACCGAGAGCGCATTCGGGGTCGTCGCGCAGCTGCCCGTGCATCCGCCCGAGCCATCGCCGCCGCCGCCCCCGCCGCAGCCGGCGAGAAGCGCCATCAGCGCGATGCCCGCGGCCGAACCGATATGGTGCGGCTTCATCGCGGCTCCCGCAAAGGAATGGCCGCCGGGTCGGCGGCGCGAGCAACGCGCAGCGTCGGCCCGCCCGCGGTCTTCTGCATCGGCGGGTGGCCGGGCAGGTGGAAGCCGTGGCACGCCTCGCAGGTCGAGACTTCCTTCTTCGCCGCGCGCACGTTGCCGGCGTGGCACACGCGGCACGTCTCGATGTCGGGGATGTTGACGTCGGTGCTCTTCGTCGACTTCGCGACCTTGTCGTGGCAGTCGGAGCACTTGTACGTGCGATGCCGCTCGTGGTCGAAGCGCGCCTTGGGCAGCCACGACGTGGCGATCCGGACCGGCGCGACGCCCCACATGATGTCGTCCCCTCCGCCCGGACCTGGATTCCGGACGATCTCGTGACACACAATGCAGACACGCGCCTCGAACAGGTCCTGCGCGACCTTCTGCGACTTCGCGCGGGCCCACGCAAGGGCCCGCTGCCGTTCGGCTTCGGTAAGCGTACCGCCGGCCGGCCGGGGAATGCCGCGCCGGATGTCTCCCGTATCGATCGTGTCGACCGGGATGTTGTTGAGGGCGATGCTTGCATAGAACTCCTGCATGGTCAACATCACGTCGTCGACCGATCCGTGCGGCACCTGCCGCGACGTCACCGCGGGCTCGAACTCGAGCGTGTGGCATTGCAGACAATGCTTCTGCATGCTGATCGGCTCGAATGCCTTGCCGCTGACGTCCGGCACGTGACAGCTGCGGCACTCGAGATTCACGCGCCCTTTCGGTCCTCGGATGCTCTGGCGCAGATGCTCCTCGTGCGGAAAGCGGACGTGCGAGCGCTCGACCAGGTTCGCCTTGTCCATCTCGACGACGCGCACGACGTCGTCGCGGCCGGGCCCGGTCCACAGCGTCACCTTGAACTCGGGGTGCGCCTTCGCGAAATCGCTCGCGTCGCCGAGCTTCGTGCCGGCGAGGCGTCGCTTCAGGTCGGCGTGGCAGTCGGTGCAAAGGCCAGAATCGCTGCGGACGATGCCGGTCGCGCCCTTGTGATCGGCGTGACAGGTCGCGCAGCGCACGTCGCCGAAGAGGCGCGCTTCGTCGGTCGCGCTCGCGACATGGCCTTCGATCTTCTGGTGGCAGCCGAGGCACGCGCTGTCGCGCACGCGAACGAACGGCGCCTCGTGGCATTTCGCGCAGTTCTGCGCAAACGACTGGTGACCCGCCACGAGCGGCCCCGGATTCCACGACCGGTCGGGCGACACCGGCATTTTCGCGGTCGCTGCCCGCAGCGGCGGCAGCACCGCATTGATCACGGGAATGACGAGGAAGGCGGCGAGCACGATGAGGAGCAGCGCCCAGGCCGGCGCACGCTTCGCGAGACCGGTGGCCTCGAGCGAGGTGCGCGAGCGCGCGCGGATCTCGGCGAGATCGTCGGGCAGCGGACGGATGAGCTCGACCGACAGGGCGAGGTCGACGCCTGCGGGCGCGGGCTCGACGGCAAGCGCGTACGGCCCGATCTCGACGCGCGATCCGGGCGCCAGCATCGTCTCGGCATCCGGGCGGCCGTTGACCATCATCGTCGCCGTGCCGACCGTCGCGAGCCTGGTTGCGCCCTTGTCGACGAACACCGTCGCGTGCTGCAGCGCGACGCGCGGATCGGGCAGGTAGATCGCGCACGACGTCGCGCGCCCGAGCGCGAACGAATCGCCCTCGATCACGCGTGCCGCGCGTACCGGCAGTCCCTTGCGGTTGCGCGTCACGGTGATGAGCAGGAGCTTCATCGCCGCATCACCAGTAGAAGAAGACGCTGACGATGTGCGCGGCGAGCGCCCCGAGCAGCGCGACGGACAGCGGCACGTGGATGTAGAGCCACAGGTCGAGCCGCGCCTTCAGCGCCACGGCGCGGCGCGCCCGCGCGACCAGCTCCTCCTTGCGCGCCATCAGCGCGAACAGCTGCTGGTTCACGCGCGCCGCGGTGCCGGTCAGCGTCTTGCCGATCGCGGCCAGCCCCGCGACGGCCGCGGTGGTCGGGCAGGCGCGGTCGCGTCCGGCAAGCTGCAGCCGCCACGAGCCGCCGATCCGCGTCCCCTGCGCCGCCGCCATCACGAGCCGGTTGGCGGCATCCGGCAGCGACAGCGCAAGCGCGCGCGCCTGCCGGTCGATGTCCGCGATCTTGAGCAGCAGCGACTCCTGCGTGTCCTCGCCCAGCGCGTCGGTGATCTGTGCGGGATAGCGGACATAGGCCCAGACGCCGTAGAACCCGGACACGATCACCGCCAGCATCAGCGCATAGGCGAGCGTGTGGACGTTCCACCCGACCTGGAATGCCGCGTGCAGCGTCGCGATGACGATCAGCGTCGCGCCGAGGTAGACGTGCGCGGACAGCCACCCCTGGAGCATGCCCGCCGTCCCGCGATAGCGGCGCTTCCTCACGCCGAACCACGCGAGCCAGGCGATCAGGAGGGCGCCGATCGTTCCCAGCGTGTACCCCAGCCAGGTGCCGCCGTAGCGGCCCGCCGGGGCGCGCTCGAGCGCATACGCGAGGATCGCGGCGGCCGAGACCGCAGCGGCGACCTTGAGGTACCGGTAATTCGCATATGCAAGCAGCGACCGGTGTCGCATCCCACGCTCCCAGGGACTGGCGGTGAGGGCGGCGCATGCCCCCACGTGCGACCGAGTCTAATCGCCGGACGCGGATTTGCAAATCGAAGCAGCGTTTGCACTGCAGCGAAAATGCCTCTTTCGCCGGACCACCCCCCTTGCTATGATCCGCCGAGCGCCTCGCCTCTCCGCCATGCATCCCGACACGCTTCCTTCCACGCCGACGGCCCCCACGGCCGGCCCTGCCGGCATGCGGATCGCGCTTGCGCTCGCGTGCCTCGCGGCGTTTCCCGCCGCGGCGGCGCCTGCGGACGAGCTTCGCGCCGACGTCGACGCCGGTCGCTCCGCCGCGGCGCACACGCGCTGCGCGACGCTGGATGCGCAGGCCGATCCCGCGATCGAGCTCTGGTGCGGTGTCGCCGCCGTCGACATGGGGCGGCCCGGCGAGGGGGTGCTGGCACTCGAGCGCTACGTCCTCGGCTTTCCCGACGACGCGCGCGGACGCCTCGAGCTCGCGCGCGCCTATTACTATGCGGGCGACAACGTGCGCGCCCGCGCCGAGTTCGAACGCGTCGCAAGGCTCGATCCGCCGCCCGAAGTCGTCGCCGCGATCAACCGTTATCTCGACGCGATCGCCATTCGCGAGGCGCAGTACCTTCCGAGCGCGTTCGGCTACGTCGAACTGGGTGCCGGCTACGACAGCAACGCGAACGCCGGCGTCGGCAGCGCGCTGATCAGCCTGCCGCTGCTCGGTCCCGTCAACGTCCCGCCGGCGGGCGTCGAGCAGGGCTCGCCATTTGGCTGGCTGGCCGCCGGCGTGCAGGGCAGCTATCCGGTGGCGCCCGGCGTCGCGCTGTTCGGCGCGGTGAACGGCAACGGCACGTTCTACAGCGATGCGAGCGAATTCAATCTCGCGAACATCGGCGCCGCGGGCGGCGCGAGCTACCAGGCGGACCGCAACTGGTACGCGCTGTCGCTCGCTGCCGGCGAAATCCTGCTCGACGGTTCGAAATACCGGACGAGCACCGGCGTCGGGCTCGAATGGCGGCGCACGCTGTCGACGGATGCCAGCTTTTCGCTCGCGCCGCAGTTCGCGCGGCTCGATTACGCCGGCAACAATTCGGTCTGGAATTCCAACTTCTTCGCACTGGTCGCGCACTACCGGCAGGCGTGGCAGGTCAACTTGCAGCCGGTGCTGAACACGAGCGTCTGGTACGGCGACGACCACAATCGCGAGGACCGTCCCGACCTCGGCCGCAACATCTACGGCATCTCGGCCGACCTCACCGTGTCGCCCAATCCGCTGTGGGCATTCAACGCCGCCCTCGCCTACGCGCAAAGCGACTACGACGGCCCGATTCCGCTGATCGACGTGACCCGGCAGGACAGGAACTTCACCGCGGGTGTCGGCGCCGTCTATCTCCTCTCGCGCGGCTGGTCGGTGCGCGGCGAGTATCAGTACATCCGGAACAATTCGAACCTCGACCTCTATGCATACTCGCGGCAGGTGGTCGCCCTGAAGCTGCGCTACGAGTACCGGTGAGGAATCGTCCCATGCGCGCGCCGCTACGCTCCGTCACGCAGGCCTTCCTGCTCGTCGTCCTGATGGCGGTTGCCGGCGCGGCGTTCGCCCAGGCCGCCGGCAAGGTCGTGCTGGCCGTCGGCGACGTCGTCGCGGTGCGCGGCGCAGACCGCGTGCGGCTCGTGGCCGGCGCCGCAGTGAACAGCGGCGACACGGTCGTCACCGGTGCGCAAAGCCACGCCCAGCTGCGCTTCGCCGACAACGCGCTCGTGGCGCTGAAGCCCGACTCCGAGTTCCGCATCGAGAAGTACGCGTACAGCGGCCACGAGGACAACGCCAACGTTGCGGTGTTCCGCCTCGTGCGCGGCGGCTTCCGCACGCTGACCGGCGAGATCGGGCGCGTCAACAAGGAGGCGTATCGCGTCGAGACGACGCAGGCGACGATCGGCATCCGCGGCACCCACTATCAATTGCAGATCTGCTCGGCATCGCAATGCAGCAACGGCGCGGATTTCGCCGCAAGCGGCCTCTACGGCGGGGTGTTCGACGGCAAGGTCGCCGTCTCCAATCCGCTCGGTGCCTCCGATTACGGCGCCGACGAATACTTCTTCGTGCCGGACGGAGAGGCGCCGCGACGCTGGCTGGTGCCCCCGCCGTTCCTCTCCGACGATCTCGGCACTGCCGCGCCCTCGGTGGCGAAGGCGCCGCGCGACCTCAGGATCGTCAAGGTGCCCGAGATCGACTGGCTGCTGGTGCTGCCGCTGGTGCCCGTGCCGCCGTTCACCTACATGGCGACGGAGGACTACAACCTCGTCAACGTGGGTGTCCTGCGCCAGGTCGTCGTCGGCTCCGACCGCGACACCCTGGAGCTCGATGCGACCGGCCGGCCCGGCGTCACGATGACGACGAACTCCGACGGCGCGATGACGTCGTTCGTCAACGCGAATCTCACGGCGAGCCTCGGCAGCGCGTCGCTCGTCGACACCGGCAGCGACGGCAGCGCCGCAGGACTCAACTGGGGCCGCTGGCAGGGCCCGGGCTCGACCATCCGGCAGAAGCTGCCCGACGGCACGACCGCGAACAACGACGGCGGCAACCTGCACTACATCTACGGCAACGCGCCCGTGGCACTGCCGACGTCGGGCCAGGTCACGTATGTTCCCGTCGGCGGCACGCGTCCGACCGATTCTGCGACGGGGGCCGTGGGCACGCTGATCTCCGCCGGAACGATCAACGTCGACTTCAATCAGGCGCAGGCGTCGCTCAGCGGCCTTGCCGTCGGATTCACCAACGCGACGTACACGCTGGGCGGCACGGCCAGCATCATCAACGGACAGTTCTCGACCGCCGGCCCCGGCGGCGCCGCGGGTTGCACCGGAACCGGCTGCCGGCCGCTGATCGCAGGCAATTTCGCGGGGTTCTTCGCCGGTCCCGGCGGCGTCGGCATCGGACTCGACTACTACTTCAACACGCGCGGCGGCGGCGTCATCGAAGGCGTCGCCGGCTACCGCCGGTGCCCGGGCCCGGGCAGCTGCTGATCCGCTTCGCCCGCATCCCCGGAGTCGCGGCTGCGAACACCGGCCGTCGCGCCGGCGTCACTTCGTCGTGAAGCGCGTCGTGCCGTCCCAGTCGGCGGCAGGCGGCGTCGCGATGAATTCGGCGCAGCGCGTCATGTAGAGTTCGCAGAGCTTCGCCGGCGGCATCGCCGCGAACGCCGCGCGGGCGCCCGCGAAATCGCGGCCGCGATAGCGCGCGAGCACCGCGTGCCACGTTTCCTGCCGCGCAAACGCCGCGGCGTCGGAGGACGCGCCGAGGGGCTCCCAGATCGAGAGCGGCGCTTCGCGCCCCTTGACCCGCACGCGGTCGACCTCGCGCCACGCGAAGTCCGGCGCCGCGGCGCGCGTCTCGTCGCCGCACAGGATCCCGACGCCGTACACCTTGGTGAGGCCCTCGAGGCGGGATGCGAGGTTCACCGCGTCGCCCAGCACCGTGTACGCCTTCCTGAAGCGCGACCCCATGTCGCCGATGTTCATCACGCCGGTGTTGAGACCGATCCCGATGTCGAGCACGGGCCAGCCGCGCGCGCGAAACGGCGCGGCGAGCGTTCCGATCCGCTCCCGCATCGCGAGCGCCGCGGCGACCGCGTCGCGCGCGTGCTGCGCATTGGCGAGCGGCGCACCCCAGAACGCCATGATCGCGTCGCCGATGTACTTGTCGATCGTGCCGCGATGATCGTGGATCACCTCGGTCATCGGGGTCAGGTAGGCGTTCATCATCTCCTTCAGCTCGCGCGAGGCGAGCTGCTCGGAGACCGTCGTGAAATCGCGGACGTCGCTGAAGAGCACAGTGAGCTCGCGGCTCTCGCCTTCCATCGAGAAGCTGCGGCCCGCCTCGCGCATCTGCTTCACCCGCTCGGGCGGCACGTATTCGCCGAAGAGATCGGACAGGTGCCGGATCGCGCGCGCCTCGCGCAGGTATCCGGTCATCAGGTTCCACATCAGCAGCACGAGCAGCATCGTGAGCGTCGCGGCGAGTGGGACGACGGCGTTGTCGTGCCGCCAGAACCACAGGTTGGCGCCGATCACCATGGCGGCCACGACGACGATGCCGAGCACGCCCAGCAGCGGGCGCCGCCACGGCACGGCGAACACGACCAGCAGCCCCGCGATCAGGATGATGAGCGCCTCGATCTGGGGAGTGCCCGCCGGCACCGATTTCAGCTCCTCGTTCAGCATGCCGGCGACGAGGTTCGCGTGGATCTCGACGCCGGGATAGTCGGGGGCGAGCGGCGTCGAGCGCAGGTCCGACAGACCCTTCGCCGTCGTCCCGACCAGCACGATCGCGCCGGTGAAGTCGTCGGCGGGGACGGTTCCCGCGAGGATTTCGGTCGCCGAGTAATAGCGGAAACTCCCGGGCGGTCCGCGATAGGGGACGAGCGCCGTGCCGTCGCGCGCGACCGGCACGACGAGCCCGGAGAGATCGAGCGAATCGAGGTCGTTGTTGCTGTCGAAATGCGGGGCGACCGCCTTGCCTTCGACGACGGTCTGCGCAATCGCAACGGCAAGCGCGGGATAGAAGGCGCCCTGATAGCGCTTGACGAGCGGAATGCGGCGGACCACGTTGTCCGAGTCGAACAGCGGATCGAGGTGGCCCGCGGACGCGGCGGCGCGCTGCAGGATCTCGAGGTTGGCCGCGAAGCCGTTCTCTTCTGCGATCGGGATGTCGCGCCCGCCGAGCGCCGCCGCGGTGAACGCCGGAGCGGGCAGCGCGCCCGCGCGCTGCACGTCCTTCGTATAGGTGAAGGCGAGCACGACGGGCCTGCCCTGCATCGCCTTGGCGAAGCGCGCGTCGTAGTCGAGCTCGGTGCGAAGCCTGCCGATGGTCGCGTCAAATCCCGGCGCGCGGCGAAGCTCCGTGTGCGCGAGATCGGCGAGCACCGCGCTGCCGCTCGACGTGTCCGTCTCGGGGAAGACGATGTCGAATCCCACGAGCCGCGCGCCGTATCGATCGAACAGCTGATCGAGAAGGCGCGCCAGCTTGTCGCGCGGCCACGGCCAGTGGCCCTCGCGGCGCAGGCTCTTCTCGTCGATGTCGACGATGACGATCTGCGGGTCCTTCGTCCCGGGCATCGTCGCCTTGAGCCTCGCATCGTAGGCAATCGCCTCGAGCTTGCCGGCGAGCGGGAACGAAAGCGCGTGGCGGTTCTCGTCGAGCAGCGGCTCGGCGAGGAACACGGCGACGATCGCGAGGCCGGTCAGCCAGCGCGGCGCACCGGCCAGGCGTTGCAGCAGCCGTTCCGGGACGAGGCCCATGCCGGCGCGCTTAGCGCCGGAGCCGGCGTGCGGCGACGAATCCCAGAAGGAGCGCGAGCAGCGCGAGCACCGATCCCGACAGCGTCGGAATGGTGAGACTCGTGTCGACGTCGAGCGTGATCACGATCGGCGCCGACGCGGCGGGCGGGAACGTTCCGTCGCCCATGTAGACGGCGCTCACGACCACGCTCCTGTCGACGGGTCCGGCGATCGACGCATGCGCGACACCGTTCACGAGGTCGACGGTGGCGACGGTCTCGCCTTCGCGCCGGATCTCGACCGATCCCGCCGGCATCGCGGCGGTTCCGACCGGCGTGACCGTAACGTCGACCGGCACGATGGTGTTTGGCTTCACGTTCGCCGCGGCGGCGACCGAGACGGTCGGCGCAGGCAGGAGCACGCCCTTGATCACGAAGGCGTCGAACGGGCCGGCGAACGCCTCGCCGTACAGCGCATCCCCCGAGTAATGCACGCACACGCCGTAATCGTCGATCGTGAGGTTCGCGATGGCGATGCGCGCCGTTCCCGTGGCGTCGAGCGGCCCGCTCTTCACCGCGGCGACCGGGCTCGACGGCGCGCCGAACTTGAACGGGGCCGGGCAGCGCGTCGCGCTGCCTGCGACCCACACGTCGACGGTGCCGGTGGCGACCACCGGACCCGCGAGCTTCGCGGTCACCGTCATCGTCTGCCCGGCAATCACCGGACTCGGCGCGGTCGTGACCGTCAGCTTCGCAGCGCCCTTCGCCACGATGATTCCGTAGTCCTGCGTCGTCGTCTTCCCCACGGAGTCCGTGACCCCGGCGGTAAAGATATAGGTGCCGGCCGTCGTCGGCGTTCCCGCGACGCGGCCGTCATTGCCGAGGGTCACGCCGGGCGGCAACGTGCCGCCGACAAGCTGCCACGTGTACGGCGGCGCGCCGCCCTGGGCCTGCAGCGTGACGTCGACCGGCGCCCCCGCATTCACGGGCGCGGCGAACACCGATTGCGGAGTGACGATCTCGAGCGGCGGCGGGGCGACGGTGATCACGCCGCTGATCGGGCCGATCTTGCCGAAGCCGCCGTCGTCGTAGTCGTACCTGATCGACGCAATCGTGTTGGTCAGCACGGTGTCGATCGTCGCATCGACCCGGACGACGGCGGTGATTGCGCAGCTTCCGGCGGGGGGCACCTTCGCGTTGGCGACGGTGAATCCGTTGCCGGTCGACGTCACGGTACCGTTGCACTGGATCGGATCGACGCTGACGAGCGTCATGTTCGGCGGGAACGTGTCGGTGAACGTGCCGAGGAAGATCTTGTTGAATTTATCGGTCGTCGACAGCGCGATCGTCAGCGTCGACGTGCCCCCCGACGCGACGACATCGGGTGAGAAGCTCTTGCTCGCGCAGAGTTCGCATTTTTGCGCCGTCGCGGCGAGTGGCATCAGCGCGAGTGCCGCAGCCGATGCGAGTCCCGCCCATGTTGCCGCCTGCCGCCGCCACCCTTGCATGTGCTGCCTCCAGCTGACCGTTGCGCCCGGGACGATTGGCGAATGATAGTCGCGTTGGACCGGATTGGACAAAACCATGTTAGTAGTAGGTGATACACAGGGGGTGGCAGCCGGGTTGATCTAGCCCAAAGCCGGCAGGGGGGCGCTCGATATAATGCCGTCACCACCTTCGCCCGTCGCGCGGTGCAGCCGGCGCCCCTCCCCGATCCCAGACCCTACGATGCTGGAAGTCCATGAACTCGCCGCGCAGCGCGGCCGCGCGCGGCTGTTCGAGGGGCTGTCGTTTCGCGTCGACGCCGGCACGGCCCTTGTCGTCACCGGCGCGAACGGGACCGGCAAGACCACGCTGCTGCGGATGCTGGCGGGGCTGTCGGCACCGGCCCACGGCGAGATTCGCTGGATGGGCCGCGCCTGCGCGCCGTTCGACGCCGAGCTCCGGGCATCGCTCGCATTCGCCGGCCACGCACCGGCGCTGAAGGACGAACTGACCGCCGAGGAGAATCTGGCGGTCCTGATGGCTCTCGCCGGCGAGAGCGTCACGTCGCATGCGTTCGAAGGCGCCCTGACTGCCGTCGCGCTCGGTGCGAAGCGCCTTCTGCCGGCGCGCGTGCTGTCGCAGGGGCAGCGCCGCCGCATCGGCATAGCGCGCCTGCTGCTCCTCAACCGCCCGCTGTGGGTGCTGGACGAGCCCGTCACCGCGCTCGACGCGGCCGGCATTTCGATGCTGGGCGACATCGTCGCCGGCCATCTCGATCGCGGCGGCGTCGCAATCGCCGCCACCCACGCGCCGCTCAACCTGTCGGGCGATCGCGTGCGTTCGCTCGAGCTCGCATGACGACCGCGGCCGAACCCGCCCCCGTGTCGAGCGCCGCCGGCGCGGTGCTCCCCGGCGTGCGCTGGGCGCTTTTGCGCGATCTGCGCATCGCTTTGCGCTCGCGCTCCGAGCTCGCCGTGCAGCTTCTGTTCTACGTGATCGTCGTCGCGCTCTTTCCGCTCGCGAGCACGCCGGAAAAGACGCTCCTGTCGACCATGGGTCCGGGCGTCCTGTGGGTCGCCGCCCTGCTCGCCTCGCTGTTGTCGCTGCCGCGACTCTTTGCCGCAGATTACGCGGACGGAACGCTGGAGCAGATCGCCTTGTCTCCGTATCCGCTGGAAGCCCTCGTCTCCGGTAAAATACTGGCGCACTGGCTGACGACCGGGTTGCCGGTCGCGCTGCTGGCGCCGCTTCTGGGCGTGGTCTACCAGATGGACGGCGAATCGATGGCGGTGCTGGCGGCCGCGCTGCTGATAGGCACCCCGATCCTGTCGCTGCTGGGCGCGATCGGCGCAGCGCTGACGCTGGGGCTGCGCGCAGGAGGAAGCCTGCTCGCGCTCCTGATCCTGCCGCTGTACGTGCCGGTGCTGATCTTCGGAGCGGGAAGCGTCGACGCCGTGCGGGCCGGACTCGGCGCGACGGCAAACCTCACGCTCCTGACGGCCGGACTCATCATCGCCGTGGTCGGCGCGCCGTTCGCGGCGGCGGCGGCGGTCCGGATCGCGCT